>Ga0335080_10003268_pt1 | contig 16361 bp, 9 predicted proteins | sample Lox_Sample_34_FD_206720 | JGI IMG/M metagenome (GOLD analysis project Ga0335080, IMG submission 206720) | Soil microbial communities from Loxahatchee National Wildlife Refuge, Florida, United States - Lox_Sample_3.4 | ecosystem: Environmental > Terrestrial > Soil > Wetlands | place: USA: Florida...
CCGGTCATATCCGTTATAAAAATCCGCGCATCAACTGGCAACGCTAAATCGGAATAGCGGCAAAAACCGGACAATGGGCGGCACAGACTGTCTCTCTTCGAAATATCAGTAACGGATGCCAGGTGCTTTCCCCGAAGCAGGGACAGAGATATGGACGAATACGCATTCCACAAATCATCGCAATGTCTGAACTGCCAGGTTATCACGAGGCTGGCAAAAGCGACCAAGGATGCTGCGACGAGGACTGCCCAACGATTATTCATGGACTTCGTGGCACATACTGATTAAAAACTTTTGCGCAGGCCAGAGCAAAGTAAAGAGCACTCCATTTCAGGCAAGGATGAAAGATGGAAATTGCCGGGATAAACTTTGATTGTTTTTTTCCTCGGCGCAGTGTCTCATGGGGCCCAGCCATGAGCTTGAGACACGTTGCAGCCAATGCCGGTTTTCCTCCGCTGAATCCGGCGTGATTACGAAGATATAAAATGCGCATCGCCGAAATCCGGGAAAAAACCGTCTCCATCGCTTCGGCCATCGCCAACGCGTACATTGAGTTTTCCAAAATGACGTGCTCGGTGGTGGCACTGATTACCGACGTGGTGCGCGACGGCAAACCGGTGGTGGGTTATGGCTTCAACTCCAACGGCCGCTATGGCCAGGGCGCATTGATGCGCGAACGGTTTTTTCCCCGCCTGATGACCGCCGACCCCAAAACGCTGGTAGATGCGACCGGCGAAAATCTGGACCCCTTCCGTATCTGGGCCGCGCTGATGAAAAATGAGAAACCAGGCGGACACGGCGAGCGACCGGTGGCGGTGGGGGCCATTGACATGGCAGTGTGGGATGCCGTGGCCAAGATTGCGGGCCAGCCGCTCTACCGATTGCTCGCGGATCGTTATCGCGGCGGGCAGGCCGATGACAAGGTCTGGATCTATGCCGCCGGCGGCTACTATTACCCGGGCAAGGACCTGACCGCGTTGAAGAATGAGATGAAGCGTTATCGCGACCTCGGCTATCAAGTGGTGAAAATGAAAATCGGTGCCGCGCCGCTCGACGAAGATATCCGCCGCATCGAAGCGGTGTTGGAGGTGGTGGGTGACGGGAAATTTCTGGCGGTGGACGCCAACGGCCGTTTCGATCTCGACACCGCCATCGCCTACGGCGAGGCGATGAAACCTTACAAATTGTTTTGGTATGAAGAGGCGGGCGATCCGCTCGATTATGCCCTGCAAGCGGAGCTTTCCAAACACTATCCCCTGCCGATGGCCACGGGCGAAAATCTTTTCTCGCATCAAGATGCCCGCAACCTGCTGCGTTACGGCGGCATGAACCCGGAGCGCGACTGGCTGCACTTTGACTGCGCTCTCTCCTACGGCCTGGTCGAGTATCTGCGCACGCTGGAAGTGCTGAAGCAGCACGGCTGGTCCACGCGGCGGGTCGTGCCGCACGGCGGACACCAGATGTCGCTCAATATCGCCGCTGGTCTGCATCTCGGCGGCAACGAATCGTATCCGGGCGTCTTCCAGCCGTTCGGCGGTTTTGCCGACGGCATCGCCGTCGAGAATGGATATGTGGGTCTGCCGGATGTTCCCGGCGTCGGTTTCGAAACCAAGGCCGAACTCTTCAAGGTGATGAAATCACTCAGCGACTGAACGACGAAACAGCGATGGACCAAACCAAAGCCAAAAAGGCGGGCATTTTCGGGGAACTTTACTTTCAAGTGCTCCTCGGCTTCCTGCTGGGCATTGCCGTCGGCTATTTGTGGCCCGGTTTCGGCGAATTGTTGAAGCCGCTCGGCGACGGTTTCATCAAGCTTATCAAGATGCTGCTTGCGCCGATCATCTTCGGCACCGTCGTTGTCGGCATCGCCAGGATGGGAAACCTGAAGGAGGTGGGGCGGGTCGGCATCAAAGCGCTGATCTATTTCGAAATCGTTTCGACGCTGGCGCTGGCCATCGGGCTCGTGGTGGTGAACGTGATGCAACCCGGGGCCGGGATGAACATTGATGCCACAAAGCTGGAGGCCAAGTCACTCAATACCTACACCACCGCCGCTCAACAACAGGACGCGGTCGGTTTTGTCATGAACATCATTCCGTCCAGCTTTGCGGATGCTTTTGTGCAAGGCAATATGCTGCAGATCATTCTGATTTCGGTGCTGTTCGGGCTGGCTTTGGCACAGCTTCCCGACCGTGGAAAAGTAATCGTGGAGGTGATTGACTCCGTTTTGCACGGGTTGTTCGGCATCGTGCGTTTTGTCATGTATCTGGCCCCGCTGGCCGCGTTCGGCGCCATGGCCTTTACCATCGGGAAATACGGCCTCGGCACTCTGGTCCCCTTCGGCAAGTTGATTGGCGGGATCTATCTCACCAGCGCGATCTTTATCTTCCTGGTCCTGGGCATCATCGCCCGGATGAATCGGTTCTCACTTTGGCAATATCTCAAATTCTTCAAGGATGAAATCCTCATCACCTTCGCCACGGCTTCGTCGGAAGCCGTGCTGCCGCGGATGATGGTCAAATTGGAGCAACTGGGGTGCGCCAAACCGGTCGTGGGACTGGTCCTGCCGGCGGGCTACACCTTCAACGCCGACGGTTCGTCCATTTACCTGACGATGGGCGCCATCTTTGTGGCCCAAGCCACCAACACGCCGTTGACATTGGGCGAACAGTTGGTCGTCCTGGCCGTCTGCCTGTTTACGTCCAAGGGGTCGGCGGGCGTGGCCGGCGCCGGATTTATTGCGCTGGCCGCCACGCTGGCTTCGATGGACAAAATACCCGTTGCCGGCCTGGTTTTGCTGGTCGGGATTGACCGCTTTGTCAATGCCGCCCGGGCGGTGACCAATCTGATTGGCAACGGCCTCGCCACCATCGTCGTGGCCCGATGGGAGAAGGCCTTTGACGAAAAACGGGCCGGAGCGATGTTCAATGGCGTGCTTGATAAATCGCCCACGGATCTTTGAACTCGATCATGTGAAATTTCACGCCGACAAGATTTAATATCAACGTTGCTGCAAACCATTAACAATTTCACAACATGAAACCTTTGTCATGAAATTCACCCGTCGCAATTTCCTCCGCGCCGCCGCCATGGCCGGCGTGGGTGCCGCATCGGCTCCGCTACTGGCCCAACCAACCAATTCGCCGTCCGGTTCCCGGCCGGTTCCCGACGGGGTCCTGGAGCGTGCCGCTGCCGTGCCGGTGCTTCAGCTCAAAGGACTCAAAGACCCGGTCATCATCGAATCCATTGAACTGCTCCGCAAGGACAAGGACCATTTCGTGCGGGTCCGCTCCAAGGACGGCGCGGAAGGCGTCTCGGTGGATGACGGCCGGATGGAGATTTTTCATCCGATTCTCAATCAACAGGTGGTCCCCTATTTCATCGGCAAGGACGCGCGTGAAATGGAGGAGAACCTTTTCGGTGTGTACCGCTATCAAAGCAACTATAAGATGCAGGGCCTGGCTTTCTGGTGTCCGGTGGCGCTGGTGGAATTTGCCATCCTCGATCTGCTGGGCCGGATGAGCAACCAATCCCTGGGCGAGATGCTCGGCGGCATCGTCCGCACCAACGTTCCTTTTTACGTTGCCAGCGGGCGGCGCGACACCACGCCGGAGCAGGAAATTGAATATTTAAGGGGCCTGGTTGAAAAGACCGGGGCCAAAGCCATCAAATACCGTGTCGGTGGACGCATGAGCCGCAATCAGGACGCCCTGCCGGGCCGCACGGACAAATTGATACCCCTTTCCCGGAAAGCGTTCGGCGATAAAATGGTCATTCATGCCGATGCCAACAGCTCCTACGATCCGCCTGAAGCCATTCGGGTGGGCCGGCTGCTGGAGGACATCAAAGCGATTCACTACGAGGAGCCCTGTCCATTCGACAATTTTGATGCCACGAAAAAGGTTGCCGACGCCCTCTCCATTCCCGTGGCGCTGGGCGAACAGGAATCCAGCCACTGGCGTTTCCAATGGTGCATCCGCGACCGTGTCATGGATATTGTCCAGCCCGACCTATACTACTATGGTGGTCTGATTCGTTCCCACCGCGTGGCGCGCATGGCCGAATCGGCCGGTATGGCCACTACCGTACATCTTTCCGGCGGCTTTGGCTTTGTTTATTCGCTACATTTCGCTTCCTGCACGCCAAAGATCGGGCCGTGGCAGGAATACAAGAAGGGTGTGGAAACCTACGGCCAATGGTTCAATCCGCCGCTGAAAATTATTGACGGCGCCATCAGCGTGCCCAAGGGCCCGGGCTTGGGGCTCGCTGATCCGAAGGAAATATTAAAGGGTGCAACCCCCGTTCGGGAAACGGGCATTCCCCCGACGCCGGATACGTCGGGTTGAAGATAATGTTGTCTTGCTGCGAAGCGGTTGGTTTTTAAAGGCAGGCAGGGATGGAATTTCCAGGACCTCAGACGGGTGGCAAGGCGGGGCGGACAGCAGCATTCCAGGCTGGCGCGAGCCGGGGGAAGAGCCGCCCCCAATCGAATGATTGGGTGTAACCCATTTCGCATTCCCCTTGCGGGCGGAATTGACGGCTCACATCCATGATACAATCCCTTAGGCTACGACGGGAGAGTTAATAACCTCGTGGACGTTGTAACGCTCCAGTGCAATACGCACCAGACGGACGTTCATTTCCGTCAAGTTATCGTCCCCGAAGATGATTCGCACCACGGCGACGACGACCTTTTCGAATGCTTCGTCTTGTTCGTTATTCATAATTCTGTTTCGATTTCTGCTGCCTGACAATTTACTAACATTCAGCGTGCCAGATTCGCCGAGGGCCGGGGCCACGCTGAGGGGGGTCATGACCTTCGGGATATTGGCTGCCCGCGGTTTGGCTGAAGCTGCCGTGCCGGGCAGTGCAACTTGTGGTGCCACGCTCAGCGCCGGCATGGCGGGCATGTCTTTCACCCGGCCGTTTCTGGACGGAGGGATCGCAACCGGAGGTGCGGATTTGAGAGTTGGCGGGGCGGGCCTGGGCACAGCTTCCGGGGCAGGGACCGGTCGTGGTTGAGCTTTGGACAGTGGCACGCTGGCGGAATCCCCGTTCTTCGCCTTGCTATTCATGCTGCCGTTGCCGTTCATCTGCTGGTGGACTGGTGGCGGGGCTGGAACCGGAGGTTTGGGCGCGACTTCCGGGGCTTTGGCGGCTTGCGGCTTGATTTCTGGTTTTGTTTCCGGCTGTGACACACCATGTTGTACCTGGGCCTTGAACAGGTGAATGGTCACTTTGAGTGCCAGTTCCAATGGATCAACCGGTTTGGTAATGAAATAGTTGCCACCACTGAGCACCCCCTGTGTACGGTTCCCGAAATTGCTATGGGCAGTGACAAAAATGACAGGAGTTGTCTTATAATGAGGCAAAGCACGCAATTTTTCACACACTTCAAAGCCAGTCAGCTTGGGCATGTCGATGTCCAGCAGCACCAGGTCGTAATGATTGGCTTGCAACAGTTTAAGGCCCTCCAAGGGGTCTTCTACGCTTACTATGTCGAGGTTGGCCCGCTTTAATGTATTGACTATAACGTGGTTACAAACCGTGTCGTCGTCCACAGCCAGCACTTTGGCCCTGAGTGCCTCTGCGGTGGAACCGGCTTCGTCGCTCTTCAACAAGAGCCCTAGGCAATCTGCCGCCTCAGCCAGAGTTTGCAGTATGGAGGGCGTTACGCGCGCAGGCTTGGAGGCGATTTTGGAGAGCAACATGTCAAACGCCTTCGTCAGCAGTGCGATGCGGCCACAGCCGGCTTTAGTGGCGTTATCGCTCAGGTCATGCACGCTCTGAGCGAGCGGTTCAAGCTTAGCCGCAGAAGTAGGCGCCTTAATATATGCCAGACAATGCTCCCGAACTTTCGCAATTTCCGCCGGGGCGTCTTTTAAAAACTCCACCCGGCCTTTTGTGGGCAATGTTTCGTCGTCCGGCGCTCCGGCGGCGTCCTCGTCTTTCACCCCCGCTGAATTGTCGCTGGCCATGTGTAATTTGATCGCGGGCGCATAGTCGGCTCGAACGGCATTGGCGGCACTGGCAGTGTCGGCGGGCGCGGTTACCAGCATTTCCTGGATGGTTTGTACCAGGATGGAGGGCGTGCAATCGGTTTTGCGCAACTGCCTGGTGATAGCATCCTCGGCAAAATCCGTAATTTGAGCGTTAGAAAATATAATAATTGGAACAACTTTTAACCGGGGATCGGCACGAATGAATTTGAGCACATCCGCACCGTCAAACTTGGGCAACATCAGGTCGAGCACGACCAGATCGGGCGTGGCCTGAGAAAGTGCCTTGAGAGCCTCCAGACCGTCTTGTGCTGTCTCAATACGAAATCCCTCCCGCTGGAGCAGATTCCGATACGTCGTCAGCACAACGGCGTCGTCCTCAACAAAGAGGATTGTTCTATTGACTTTCATGGCTCTTATCCCATTTACGGGTACAATTCACCAACATATACGGGCACAATTCAGGCCGCAGGCGCCCTTACCAAACTTAAGAAAAACAGCACCGTTCATGCCAAGAAGTTGACAAAACTGCACCTTGCCCTGCCTAAAAGATGAACTTGCCTGGGTTGACGAGCCCGAAGGAATATTTCCCTGAAATCCCACCAATTTTCGACCGGCGGGCACTGAATTTGCCTCGACAACAACAAGCCTCAACGCGTTTGCGCCGGTTCGCGATTCATTTGCGGTTAAAACCCTGGCCGGGTCTGATTACGGCGTTTCTTTGTCTTCCCATTGCCCCAAACGATGCCGGACAAAAGTTTTTCAATTCACAGTCCGGGGTGCAAGTGGTTAGCTTTGCCGCTGACATGCAGGAAACAAACCCGGACGCCGGACGCCAGCTTGCCGCGCCAGCGCGCAGCAGCGACGGGAAGCCAGCCGCCACCATCACCCTTCGCGGTTTCTGGAGTCTCATCGTCACGCAATTCCAGGGCGCGCTCAGCGACAACGTCCTGAAGTGGCTGGTCGTGTTCATGATCCTCGGCATGAACGTGTCCTCCGCCGAGTTGCATCGCGTCGGCGAACTCGTCACGGCCCTGTTTTCACTGCCGTTCATTTTGTTTTCGATGGCGGGCGGTTTTTTCGCCGACCGCTTCAGCAAGCGGACCATCAGCGTGAGCGTGAAAGTATTTGAAATGGGCGTGATGCTGCTCGCGCTCGCGGGCTTCTGGTTGAACCAGATTCCGATGCTGTTGGGCTGCGTATTTTTGATGGGCGTTCACAGTTCATTTTTTGGTCCGTCAAAATACGGCCTCCTGCCGGAGCTGCTGCCGGAGCGAAAATTATCGTGGGGCAACGGCCTGATTGAACTCGGCACCTTCATGGCCATCATCCTCGGCACCGTCGCCGCGGCGCAGATGTCGAAACATTTTCGCGGACACCAGACCTGGTCGGGAATCATATTGATTGCGCTCGCTGTCGTCGGCTTCCTCACGAGCCTCGGGATTACCCGCGTGCCGGCCGCCGATCCCGGCCGGAAATTCCGCGTGAACTTTCTGAACGATTTGTTCGCGCAGCTCCGGCTGGTTCGCCGCGACCGGGCGCTCACCCTCGCCTTTCTCGGCAACACGTATTTCTTCTTCCTGGGCCAGTTGTTGCAGTTGAATGTGTTCTTTTATGGCGCGCAAATCCTGCACCTGGACGAAATCGGCATCGGCCAGTTGAGCATTGCCCTGGCGCTCGGCATCGGCCTCGGCAGCCTGGCCGCCGGCTACCTGTCCGGCGGGAAAATCGAATACGGCCTGGTGCCGCTCGGCGCCTTTGGCATGTCGCTGGTTTCCGCCGGGCTGTCCGTGCCGGGTTTGTCCGTGAATGCCGCGCTCGTCCGGCTGTCGTTGCTCGGGTTCACCGGCGGCTTTTTTATCGTGCCGATCGCGGCGTTGTTGCAACACCGGCCGGACCCGGCGAAGAAAGGCGAGCTGCTGGCCGCCGCGAACCTGCTTTCATTTGTGGGCATTTTTGTCGCGTCCGGCGCGTATTATTTGCTGGCGGACGTGGCCGGCCTGTCGCCGTGCCGGATTTTTTTCTTTGGCGGCGTATTGACGCTGGCTGGCGCCATCTACGTTTTATTTTTGCTGCCGGATGCGCTGCTGCGGTTTTTGTTGTGGTGCGCGACGCATACGCTGTACCGGATTCGCGTCGAGGGCCGCGACAATATTCCCGCCAAAGGCGGCGCGCTGTTCGTTTGCAACCATGTTTCGTTCGTGGACGCCCTGCTGCTGCTCGCGTCCACGGACCGGCAGGTGCGGTTCATGATGTACCAGGGACATTACGAATTGCCCCACGTTAAACCATTCGCGTGCATCCTCGGCGTCATCCCCATTTCTTCCGAACAGCGCCCGCGCGAAATGATCCGGGCGCTGCAGACTGCCAGTGACGCCATCCGCGCCGGCGAAGTGGTTTGCATCTTCGCCGAGGGACAAATCACGCGCACCGGCCACCTGCTGCCGTTCCGGCGCGGCTTCGAGCGCATTATGAAGGACGTCGAGGCGCCGATTATCCCGGTCGGCCTCGACGGTGTGTGGGGCAGTATCTTCAGTTTTCAAAAAGGCCGGTTCCTGTGGAAGCTGCCGCGTCGGTTGCCGTATCCGGTCACCATCAACTATGGCCAGCCCCTGCCGCACACGGCCACGCCGTTCGAGGTGCGTTCCGCCGTTCAGGAACTCCTCGTCGGAGCCTGGAAACATCGCCGGGCACGGATGCGGCCCTTGCCCGTCGCCTTCGTGCATGCCGCGCGCAAACATCCCTTCCGGTTCGCGATGGCCGACGCACAACATGCCCGCGTAACCTTCGGTTCGGCGCTGATGCGCGCCATCTTCCTGGCGCGGCGGCTGCGAAAAATCTGGGCGGGCGGGAAGATGGTCGGGCTGCTGCTGCCGCCCTCCGTGCCGGGCGCCCTGGTCAATCACGCGGCGTTGCTGCTGGGCAAGGTGCCGGTGAATCTCAATTATACCGTCTCCGCGGAAACTCTCGCTGCCTGCGTCCGGCAGTGCGACATCAAAACCGTGATCACCTCGAAGGCGTTTTTGGACAAGGTGAAACTCACGGTGCCATGTGAAACGGTGATGCTGGAGGATGCAGCGGCAACGCCCGGCATGGGCGAAAAACTGGCCGCCGCCCTCATCGCCTGGCTGGTGCCGGACCGCTGGGTGCAGCGGGTTTTGGGTGCGGAGCAACCAACCGGTCTGGACGATCTGGCCACCGTGATCTTTTCCAGTGGCAGCACGGGCGATCCCAAGGGGGTGATGTTGAGCCACTACAACGTGGGGTCGAATATCGAACAACTGGAGCAGGTGTTCGGTTTGAGCAGCCACGATTGTTTTCTGGGCATCCTGCCGTTCTTCCATTCGTTCGGCTTCGCCGGCACGCTTTGCCTGCCGGCGGCGCTGGGCGTCGGCGTGATTTTTCATCCGAATCCGCTCGATGCCAAAACCATTGGATCGCTGGTGTGCGACCACCGGATCACGTTTTTGCTGGCGACGCCGACGTTCCTGCAGTTGTACCTGCGCGGCTGTGCGCCGCAGGATTTTGGCAGCCTGCGGGTGGTGATTACCGCTGCGGAAAAGCTGCCGGACCGGCTGGCGACGGCGTTTGAGGAGCAGTTCGGCATTCGCCCGCTCGAAGGCTACGGCTGCACCGAATGCGCGCCGGCGGTGGCGGTGAACACACTGGACTTCCGTTCCGCCGGCTTCCGCCAGGTCGGCGGCAAACGCGGCAAAATCGGCCACCCGCTGCCTGGTATCTCCGTGCGCATTGTCGATCCGGAAACGCGGGCGCCGCTGGCCGCCGGCCAGCCCGGGCTGCTGCTCGTGCACGGGCCGAACGTGATGCAGGGTTACCTGGGCAAGCCGGAAAAAACGGCGGAGGTGTTGCACGACGGCTGGTATGCCACCGGCGATGTGGCCGCGATTGATGAGGACGGGTTCCTGCAAATCACCGACCGGCTGAGCCGCTTCAGCAAGATCGGCGGCGAGATGGTGCCGCACATCAAGGTGGAGGAAAAACTGCATGAACTGGCCGGTGTAACGGAGCAGACGTTTGTCGTTGCCGGCGTGCCGGACGAGAAAAAAGGCGAGCGCCTGGTGGTGTTGCACCGGCTGGCGGACGGCCTATTCCCGGCCTGCCTCGAAAAGCTTTCCCGGTGCGACCTGCCGAATTTGTGGAAGCCGCGCGCCGACCAGTTCTTCCGCGTGGAAGCTTTTCCCCTGCTCGGCACCGGCAAGCTGGACTTGCGCAAAGTGCGCGAGATGGCGTTGAAATTTTCAAACGAAACTTGAGGCCGCCGTGCAAAACATCGTCATTGACCAGCCCTACCGTTTCGTCCCGCCGCATCGTGGCCGTTTCTGGTACGTGTTGTTTGGACTCTGGCTGCCGCGCTACTTAAACCGAAACTACGGCATTGAATCGGTTGAATGCCGCGGCACGGAACACCTGCAGCGCTCGCTCGATGCCGGCCATGGCATTCTCCTGACCTCGAACCATTGCCGCCCCAGTGACCCGATGACGCTCGGGATGTTGTCGCTCAAGGTGCGGCAGCCGTTCTTTACCATGGCCAGCTGGCACCTGTTCCGGCAGAGCCGCTTTCAAACCTGGGTGCTCCCGCGCATCGGCGGCTTCAGCGTTTATCGCGAAGGCCCGGACCGCGAAGCCTTGAAGACCGCCATTGGGATTCTCAACGAAGCCGAACGTCCGCTGGTGCTCTTTCCCGAGGGTGTCGTCTCCCGGTCGAATGACCGGCTGAACAGCTTGATGGACGGCACGGCGTTCATCGCCCACATCGCTGCCAAACAACGCGCCGCCGCCACGCTGCCGGGACAGGTGGTCGTCCATCCCGTCATCTTCCGCTATCTTTTCCGCGGCGACCTCGCGGCTGCGCTCGCACCGGTGCTGGAGGAAATCGAAGCGCGTTTTTCGTGGCCTTCGCCGCCCGGATGCCGGCTGCGCGAGCGGATCAACCGGGTTGGCGAAGCGCTGCTAGGTCTCAAAGAGTTGGAATACCTCGGCCGGCCGCAGACCGGCGAAGTGGCGGAGCGGCTGGAACGGCTGATTCAACGATTGCTCCAGCCACTGGAAAAAGAATGGCTCAAAGGCGAGGTGGACGGCGACGTCGTGGCGCGGGTAAAAAAACTGCGCACGGCCATCCTGCCCGGCCTCATCAGCGGCGAACTTGACACCGTCGAACGCGCCCGCCGCTGGCGGCAACTGGCCGAACTCTACCTTGCCCAGCAGCTCTCCTGTTATCCGCCGGACTACCTCCGCTCGCGGCCTTCGGCCGAGCGATTGCTGGAAACCGTCGAGCGTTTCGAAGAGGACCTTACCGACCACGCCCGCATCCACCGGCCGCTGCATGCCATCATCGACGTCGGCGAAGCGCTGCCCGTCAGCCCGACGCGCGAACGCGGCGGCGGGTCGGACCCGCTGATGGAAAATATCCGCCGGCAAATGGAAACGTTGCTCGAACGGAGCGCCAGGGAAACAACGCCTTTCGAGGAGGATTCGCCATGAAAACGCCAAAACCGGAAACCGGTCCGACATCAGCCGCCGGGACGACGGCTCCACTTTTATAACGGCAGAAACTCTGGACGAATCCCCGTTTCATCAACGTGCAGAATGGCCACGGTGCGCTCCACGCCGGACTTCGGTTTGCCGGCATAGCCGGGATTCAAGTACAGCACGCCGTCAATCGTTTCGCAAAAAACCCGGTGCGTGTGGCCGAACACAACGGCATCCGGCCGTTCGCGCGCAATCTGGAGCTGGAGGTTTTCCTTCAAAGCGTGCGGGTTCACGATGTGATGAACGAGAAATTTGCGTTGCGCCAGCGCCACCACTTCGGCGAGCCGGAAGTTTGGCGAACTGTCCGTGTTGCCGAGCACGGCGCTGACCGGGGCGATCGCCTGCAGCTCAGCGACGATGAAATCGTTGCCGATGTCGCCCGCGTGCAGGATGTGGCTGACGCCGGCGAAAAGTTCCAGGACCTTCGGGTCGAGATAACCGTGCGTATCGGAAAGGACGCCAATCTTCATAACCTAAATGACAGGTGACAGGTGGCAAGTGACAGGAGAAGATAAGTTGTGCGATTGCTGGTCATGTCACGTGCTTGCCGCGCCGAAGCGCAGCGAAGGCGGGTCACGCTTTCGCTTCCTCCGGCGCTTCTTCGGCTTCCGGCTCCGCCTCGCGCACCCCGGCGGTTTTCTCCGCGGGCGATTCGGCGGGGGCGGTAAGTTTCATCGCGCCGACGAACAGGCCGGTGAAGAGTCCGCCGCTCAGAAGGGTGTTGCGGAAAAATTCCCAGGTGGACGGATAACCGGGCAGCCCGGTGGTCAGCGCTTGAATCCAGCCCGCGAGGGTTTTGGCGTAGGCCGGGTCGTAGAGCCAGGAGGCGGTGTTGGTGACGAAGTAAAATACAATGGCGCCGAACAGGCCGCCCCCGAGCAGCTTCAGAAAATTCGTGCGCGGCGAGAAAAGGCGGCCTAGGCCGATCAGTCCGGCGAAGGCGAGCATTTTCACGAGCAAGTATCCGTCGACGGCCGGGGCGTGATAATAAAACACATTCAGGACGATGTCGGTGGCCAGCAGCGTGCCGAGCGGCAGCCACCACGTCATCGCCCCCCGGAAATAAACCCCCGCGCAAAAGGCCAGCGCATAGATCGCGCTGAAATTTTGCGGGAACAATTCCGGCCAGCGGCTCAAGGCCACCAGGATCAAAAACAGGAACGGCAACCAGCGATGCCACTTGTCTTTCACAAGCCGGAAGCATAGTTCACTCTTTGGCGGGGACAAGTTTTTCAGGAGCGTCGCGATAAGGTTTGTGGGCGCGATAAAGTTCCAGCAGGGCCTGATTTCTCTTCAACAAATTCTCATCGCCGGTCTCCGCCGCCAGGGCGCAGGCCTTTTCGGCGGCGGCCACCGCCTCGTCGAACCGGCCCGCTTCGGCCCAGGCCGCCGCCAGGGTGCCGACCAGGACTGCCTCCTGATTGCCGGTGAGTTCGCAGGCGCGTTGGGCCAGCTGCACGGCGCGGGCGCCGTTTCTCGCGGCGGGGTCGTTGCCGGTGGCCAGTTGCCAGGCTTGGTTGTTCAGGATGGTGGCCAGCAATGGCCGGTTTTTTTCCAGCGCCTCCGGATCGCTCGACTCCGCCTCCGGGCCGCAGGTTTTCTCGGCGGTTGCAACCGCTTCGTCGAACCGCCCGGCCCGGGCATAAACGGTCGCCAGATTTTTCACGTAATCCAATTGCCGGTAATCCGTAAGTTCACAGGCGCGTTCCGCCAGCCGCACCGCCTCGTTGACGTCGCGGATTTGCGGATCCGCGCTTCCGGACAGCTCGGCGGCCAGGAGGTTGAGCGCCTCGGGAAAGTCCGGCCGGATTCGCAATGCCTGGCGATACTGTTGCACCGCTGCCCCGGTGCGGTTCTGGCTCCGGTAGATATCGGCCAGCATGCAGCGGGCATCCGCGTCATCCGGATTGAGCCGCAAGGCCTGTTGAAAACTTTCGCGGGCGCCCGCCTCGTTCTGGCGCAGGGTCTGCCAGTTGCCGCGGCTCCGCCAGGTTTCCGGATTGTTGCTCCGGATCCAAAAAGCGGCGCCGGTGGTCAGAACCCAGGTCAGCAGAACGACCCAAAGCAGATTGCGCCACGCGCGATGCATCCGTCCCAGCCAATCCCACCCGGCGGCGGTCAGAGCGGCGAACGGCGCGAGCGCCGGCAGGGCGTAAAAGGCCTTGAGATGGGCCAGCCACGGACCGTGCAGTGCCATGAAAACAATCCCCACGCTGAAGGCTGATAACAATCCCAGGACCAGGAACCATTCCGGTGAGGGTTGCCGGAGAAATCGGACCGACACGACGACCAGTCCGGCCAGAAACAGGAGGGAAATGCCAATGGCCACCAGATAGCCCGCGTTCATCAAATCGTAGTTCCAGGGTGGCCGGTATACCAGGCGGATGACGCCGCTGGCCATGCCATCTCCCCAAAGCGTTGAATAAAATCCATCGGGGACACCGTGAATTCCGCTGAACAAGGGTGACGTCAGAACCCGTCCGAAACGGACGAAGTCGGCTGCGGTCCGATAGCCCGGCGGTTGCCACCAGGCGGACGCGGGGACGGTTTCCCAATTGGGGAGAGGCAATCGGCCAATGTGCGCCCAGACGCGGCCATAATGCCAGCCGCACACGATAAAACAGCACATGACCACGACCCCCACGGTTGACAGCCAGATTCGGGGGGAACGCACCCGGCGCGCGGCGAGCCGCCAGCCCAATGCTGGCAGGATGACCGGCAAAGCCAGCAACGCTGACAGCTTGGTCAGCAGCGCTGCGCCCAAAACCAGCCCGAGGGCGGCATGCAACCGGACGCCGCCCGTCTCCATCGTCAGGGCGCGGAGGCAAAGATAAAAGGCGGCGGTCACCAGCAGGGCGGCCAGCGGTTCATTGGTCACGTATTGCGTCAGATAAATATTCGGGGGCAGGAAGGCGCCGGCCAGCAATCCGGCCGCCTGCGCCGCGGGATTTCCCGGAAACAACCGCCGCATACACCGCAGCACCAGCCAGCACTGGACCAGCCCGATGACGCCGTTTTCAATCTGCAACACGATGGTGGTGTCGTCGTTGGCGATGTCCGCCGGGAGGTTGAACAAGTCCAGCAGCAGAGCGGACGCGGCGTAATACAACGGCGGCTGGTGCATCTCCCATCCTTCCTCCGGCAACGGCAGCGCGTGCTTCTCCTGGATGTACTGGATGTAATCTTCGTGTTGTCCCGCGTCGAAGCCGATCATCCGGGGCAGTTGCGACAGATTGTTGATGAACAAGGCGGCCCGGACGACGATAACCATGGCCAGGAGGTGATTGGTCAGTCGGATTCCCGGGTCCCGTGACGGAGCGGCGCCGGTTCCGTTCCAGCGGTGTATCTGCCGGTTTGCGGCCAGCACCAAAACCAGGGCGATGACGCCGATCAATGCCAGCGCCGGCCAGACCCGACGAACCGAATCCGGCATGCGCTCGCCTCCGTAAAGAGGGTTGCCGGGCCGAATTTCTGGCGGCCGGGTCGCGCGCCAGACGTTCCCCCATTCGCCGTCCATCCGCCGCGCCTGCCAGCGTTCATCCGTGCCCAGCGACACCCCGCCCGCCTGCAGCCGCAGCCACAGGGCGGGGGGACCGAGCCGGTTCGTGACCGATACGACGATGTCATTGGTCCCGGGCCGGATCAACCCGGAGACGTCCGCGGTGGAGATGGATTTCCAGTTGGCGCCGGCCGGATTGAGGCCGGGGACCGGCTGGCCGTTGATGACGACGGTGGCGCTTTTGAGGGCGCGGACGGCCAGCGTGGCTCCGGCCGGCGGCGCGTCGAGCCGGAAGGCGCCCCGGAATACGGTCCATTGCGGGGCGGCCGGATGCACCTTGTTGTCCGGTGCCCAGGGACTGACAATCCATTCCGCGCCTGGCTGCGACGTCAGGAAGGCGATTCCGTTGTCGCTGGTGCAAAGCCGCCAGCAACCCACTGCTGCCACTGATAGCAGGAGGAGAAAAATGCCGGCAACGACGAGGCTTTGGCGTCGAAACGACCGCATGCGTTCGGGCATTATGCTGGGCGGGCAGGCAGGCTGGCAAGCGGACTATGGCGCTTCGTGATATGGCTGGTGGGCGCGATACAACTCGAGCAATTCCCGGTTTTTTTTCAGCAGGTCGGCGGCCTCCGGCTCCGTCGCCCGGGCGCAGGCTTTCCCGGCTGTTGCCACGGCTTCATCAAACCGTCCGGCTTCGGCATAGGCCGCGGCCAGGGTGCCGAGGTAAACCGGCGTTTCGTAATGGGTGAGTTGGCAGGCGCGCTCGGCATATTTCACAGCCTGAACGCCATCCCGGATGCGGGCGTCCGGGCAGGTGGCCAGCAGCCAGGCCAGGTTGTTCAGGACATCGGGAGAATCGGGCTGGAGCCGCAACGCGGCGCGGTAATGGTCCGCCGCGTCGGCGTAGTCGCCCTGTCGGGTCCGGATGGCGGCCACCTCGGCGTGCGCTCCCGGCGTGGGGCGAATCTTCAAGGCTTGATCCAGGCAGGCGAGGGCTTTGTCGGTTTCGCCGTTCTGGTCCAGCAGCGACGCCAGGGCTTCGCGCCCCGCCACGTCGCCCGGGTTCAATTGCACCGCCGTCGCATACTCGGCAATGGCCGCGGCGATTTTATTTTGTGCGGCCAGGACGCTTCCCAAATACTTACGGGCCTCGACGCTCCCGGGGTTCCGCCGCAACGCTTCGCCGGCCTGGACCGCGGCCGCTGCATAATTTTTTTGACGGGACCGGAGCTTGACGAGCAGCAGGCGGGCCTCCTCGAAATCCGGGTCGATCCGGATGGCGGCCTCGTAGTTCCGGGCGGCGGCATCCA
>Ga0335080_10003269_pt1 | contig 16359 bp, 16 predicted proteins | sample Lox_Sample_34_FD_206720 | JGI IMG/M metagenome (GOLD analysis project Ga0335080, IMG submission 206720) | Soil microbial communities from Loxahatchee National Wildlife Refuge, Florida, United States - Lox_Sample_3.4 | ecosystem: Environmental > Terrestrial > Soil > Wetlands | place: USA...
AGAGCCTCACGCCACGCCAGCACGTGCTGATAGACACTGTCGACGAGCGTGCCATCGAGGTCGAACAAAAAGGCGGTTTGTGGACGCTGCATGCACTTGCTCTCCTGAGAATGATAAGACTGCCCGTATCATTGCGTAGCGCGGCGACGCTGCTGGCAATGGCGTGCGCCAAGTCGTTCGAAAGAAGCGAGCGATGCGAGACGGCACGGCCGAAGGTCAGGTACATCTGCTGTCCGAAGCGAGGGTAGATCGCCGGGACGTTGACGGATTCCGCGAGCTCTAACGGCCCCGCCTCGCTATACGCCCTGTACCAGGCCAACTACGGGGTGAACATTATCCGCGTGGTCGAGCACCTCCTTGCGGTCCGCGCGGGTGCCGCGGTCGCAAAAGCATTGGGGATCGATCGCAGCGAGCCCGTGCTCGAGATCGAGCGTACCGCGTACACCTTCAACGATGTTCCCGTCGAGTGGCGCACGACTTGGGTCCACACCAAGCATTACCACTACCTTATGACGCAGGGCGCGATCGGCTGAGCGAGAGTTTACTTTGCCCCCGCCCCGGCTTCGTTCACGCGTCTGGTGAGTAGTCCCACCCTGGAATCGCGGGACGTCAAAGGATCGAACCTTCGACCAAAGGATTAAGAGTCGAAATTAGTAATTGTAAATCAAGTACTTGCAGCGCTTGCCGACCTCGAAATCAGTGTAGTTAAGGCACAATTTGGACACAGTCAATTTCGCTTGGTCACAAACGGCGTTTTCAACCCCCGCAGCCGATTGAAGACTTCGGCGTTCGGACAAAAATCGCGGTAGTCGATGTCCGAATCTCCGCGATCGAGCCACCGGCGACACATCTTCCAGGAGCTGCAAGCGCGACACCGCTGCGTCACCAACGGCATGTCCGTGGGTGCGATCAGCGAGTCGCACCCGAGTTGGCGCAGCATGCGCTGCGACAGCTCGGCGGCGACGATCGGCGGAACGCGCGATCTTTCGAACTGCTCGGCCGTCACGCCCAGCGCCTCGATCAATTCTTCGAACTCGCCTTTACCCCTGAGGTTCTCGACCAATCGATCGTGCCTGCGCCCGTAGCGGCGATCCTCGATCCAGTCCGCGAGGCGGCGCTTAAGTCGAGCCGCGAGACCGTGCACGGGCGATACGTCGGCGGCAACGCCGACTTCGCTGTCGGTATTCGACTGTGTAGCCATGACGAACCTCCTTGCATGCCTATGTACACCTTACGCCGATTCTCAGAATTGACCCACGTCAAGGCTGTCATCCAGACCCAGCAGCTCACGGGGAATCGCACAGGGCGACGCCGTCGAGCTGGACGCGTTGACCTGCGCCAGGCAATCCGGCCACGCGAACGATTGTCACCACCGGCCCTGGCGTGGGCAGCGATGCCGCGAGCACGCGGTGAATCGTCGCGTAATCGGCGGCCGCACCGCTATCGTCACTACCAAAGAGCACGTTTAGCTTGACGAGATCATCGACGCCCGCCCCAATGTCGTCCAACGTCGTCTGCAGTCGCCGCAGCGACCCGCGCAGCTGACCTTCGAGGTTGGTCGCGTCTTCCGTTGCAGCGAGTCCGCCGATATGGATCAGGCCGTCTACGCGCGACGCGGTCGCAAAGCCTTGGGTAACAACGCCTGGGCCGCCGACTCCTGTGATCACGCGCCTCGACGCGGCCCCGACCATCGCCATCGCATCGATCTCGAGCTGAAGCCCCTCGTAGAGGAGGTCGACGCCCAGGCAGTTGAGCGTGCATTGCCCCGGCTTCAGCAGCGGTCGCACGACGCGCAGAATCTCGGCCAGCACCGCGTGCGCCGCGACCGGATCGCCGCGGTCCTGGTAGCCGATCTTCAGGCTCACGATGTCGTCGAAGGTGGCACCGCCGTCGACCAGCACGTGACGAAGGAACTCCATCGTGTTGACGACCTGCTGCGTGAGATCATCGGCCGCGACTGCCCTGCCGCGGCGATCCGCGGAAATCTGGCCGCCGCAGTAAACAACGTCGCCCACGCGCCAACCTTGCGAGAGTGGTGTCGGCACGCTCCAGTCCCAAGCGTGCGCCGGCATGATCCGCTGACGCGAGGGATCGGCGCGGGCGATTCCATCGATGGCGATTAGCCGTTGCGACGTGGGCGCGCCCTTGACGCGAAGTGCGGTGCCCGACGGGCCCGGGCTTGCGAAATACTGCAAGCGCACTTCGGTCATCCGTTCCCAGTACTCCGTGGCCTTGCTGTTGTCGCCCTCGTACACGTAGAAGGTGTGTAGCTTGACCAGATCGGACATCCGCATGCCCACGGCCTCGAGCAGGCCGACGAAGTCGGCAAAAGCCTTATGCGTCTGGTCCTGGATGCGCGGTGGCGTGGGGGCAACGATCGGAACGATCGGTTGGCTGCTCGCGTACACGCTATCGCCGCTGCGGATGGCGTTGGGAAAACGACGCGCCGCAGGCTCGACATCCGGAAGGTACGCGAGGCGCCGGACACTGGGTTGGGGATTTGACATGGATTCCAGCTTGGATTGAATCCGAGAGTGGCAGCGACGCCATTGCGGTCAAGCCGCGCGGGGCAACGAGTGGATGCAGTGCGCACGTCCCGACCGGCACGCCTCACGCGAAGGTCGGCGCCGACGGTAGCGATTAGCATACTAGGCCTCAGGAAACTAGTTGACTAGTACCCTGCCAGTCACTAGTATCGATTGCTTCATGTGCCGGCAGGATCCTCGGTACCGGAGCTAGTCGCGCGATCGAGGATAGGTGCGCGTTCCCCGCTTGTCTCGTCGCAATATCGGCCAGCGCGCTGCTCCCTTCTGCCAGCGAAGTCGCGTCCACGCTCGTGCAGCCGATCATCGATAAACGCGTTTAGGGTCCATGCGGATTTCGGTACGCTCGCTCGGCAAGGGATCGCCTCGACGTCGCTCGAGGTTTCGGGCGTGAACACGCAGATAGCCGGCACGGACGCCCCACAAGCGCAGCGCTCGGCGCTCGCCGCGCAAGCACGCAGGCAGGGCATCCAGAACTCTCGCTGGTTGCTCGTTCCCGCGATTGCTGCGGTGGGCTTGCTGTTCGTGTTGCCGCTCACACGCATGCTCCAACTGAGCCTGTTCGATCCCGGTTTCACGCTCAAGCATTACATGGAATTCCTCGGGTCGACGACATATCTGCGGGTGATGCTCAACACCGTGCTGCTGGCGTTGAACGTGACGCTCATCTGCCTGTTGCTGGGCTACCCGGCGGCCTACGCGATCAACTCGACCTCACCCCGCACGCGTCGCTTGTTCTTGATTCCAGTCATGCTGCCGTATCTTACGAGCCTCATGGTGCGCACCTACGCCTGGATGGTGTTGCTCGGGGCGCATGGTCTGGTCAACGGCTTCTTCTCCCTGTTCGGCCTCGGACCCTACCAGCTCATCAACAATTCGCTCGGCGTATACATCGGCATGGTGCATGTGCTCTTGCCGCTCATGATCCTGCCGATCTGCAACACGATGCAGAGCATAGACTTGCGTCTGGTGCAGGCCGCCGAGGGTCTCGGCGCGACTCGTGGGCAAGCCTTCGTTCGGGTGTTTGCGCCGCTCAGCTTGCCGGGCGTGGTGGCAGGCTCGTGCCTCGTTTTCATCATCGCCCTCGGGTTCTTCGTGACTCCCGCGCTGCTCGGTGCTCTCGAGAACATGACGGTGTCGATGCTCATCGAGAATCAGGTCGGCGTCGCGCTCAACTGGGCCTTCGCCGCGGCGATCGGCATGGTCCTTCTGCTCGCCACGATGGCGACGCTCGCCATCGCCACGTTGGTGCTAAAGGGCGTGGGCCGTACCATGGCCTTCGGCGGCGTTCGCCTGATCGGATCGGTATGAAGATCCCGCGCCAAACTCCGCTCCTGGTCTGGATCATCGCAGGACTGGTCTTGTTTTTCCTCGTGTTCCCGATCTTCGTCGTGGTACCAATCTCGTTCAGCGCGGCGAACTACCTCCAGTTCCCGCCGCGGACCTTGTCGCTGCGCTGGTACGATGCCTACTTCGGCGCTCATGGGTGGATCGAAGCCACGGTGTTGAGCTTCGAGATCGCCGCGGTAGTCGCGGTATTGGCAACCATTCTCGGCACGGCCGCCGCGTTCGGCATCGTCCGCTCGGACTTCCCGATGAAAAAGGCCGTGTACGGCGCCTTGCTCTCGCCGCTCATCGTGCCATCGATCATCACCGCGATCGCGCTCTATTTCCTGTTCGCGCCACTGCATCTGGTGGGAAGCTTCTGGGGGTTCGTCCTCGCGCACACGATCCTTGCTCTGCCGCTAGTGCTCGTCGTCGTGACCGCTTCTCTACGCGGGTTCGACATGACGCTCGAGCGCGCGGCGCTAAGTCTTGGCGCTGCGCCGTGGATGGCGCTTCGCCGCGTGACGCTGCGGATCATCGCGCCCGGAATCGCCACGGGTGCGCTGCTCGCATTCCTCGCGTCGTTCGACGAGGTCGTCGTCGCGATCTTTCTCGCGGGAACCGACGCGGTCACCCTGCCAAAGAAGATCTGGGATGGCGTGTGGCTCGAGATCACGCCCGTGATCGCCGCCGCCTCGACAGTCGTCATTGCGTTGACCATCGCGTTGTTCGTCGCGCTCGAGGTAATGCGGCGACGCGCGGAGAATATCACCGGAATCGCGCTGCACTGATTCTCTCACCAAGGAGACGAAACCATGGGTACGGGTATTACGCGTCGTGATGCACTGAAGACGATTGTGGCGGGCGCCGGCGCGCTTGCGGCGCCGGCCATCGTGCGCGGCCAGGCTTCGATCAAGGGCACCGGGGAGGTGCGCGTCGCGTCGCTGGGCGGCAGCTTCGAGGATGCGCAGAACAAGGGCGTGTTTGAACCGTTTGAAAAAGAGAGCGGCATCAAGGTGAAGATCATCGCGTACACCGGGCCTTCCCAGGTGGTGGCGCAAGAGCGCACCGGCAACATCGAATGGGATTGCATACTAATGTCGAAGGCCGCGATGCTGTCGCTCAACAAGCAGGGTTACTTAGAAAAGATCGACTACGACCGCATCGACAAGAAAGACCTTGGCGGTCTGCCGCAGGGAATGGCCCATCCATATGGCGTGCCCAACATCCTGTTCAGCCGCGGCATCTGCTACAACACCAAGGCGATACCCGTCGCAGACCATCCGAAGACATGGGCCGAGGTGTGGGACACCAAGAAGTTCCCCGGACAGCGCAGCCTCGGCGCGTTCTCGGGTAGCCTCACTCCTGACCTCGAGTTCGCCCTCCTTGCTGACGGTGTGCCGATCGACAAGCTCTACCCGCTGGATATTGATCGGGCGTTCAAGAGCCTGGATGGTATTCGGCCGAGCGTCGCGAAGTTCTGGACCACCGGCGCGATGTCGCCGCAGATGCTAACCGACGGTCAGATCAGCTGCGGAAGTGCGTACATCAATCGCATCGGCGACCTGATCGCGTCCGGCGCACCGGTTGCGTACGAATGGAACCAGGGGGAGATCCAAAACAACTACTGGTGCATCCTCAAGGGCGCGAAGAACTACGATAACGCCATGAAGCTCATGGCATTCGCAACCAGCCCGGTCGCGCAAGCAGGGTTCTCGACATACACCTTGATGGGACCGGCGAACTCGCACGCGTTCGAGCTCTTGTCGAAGGATCGCGCCGCGATGCTGCCGAGCGCTCCGGAGAACCTGAAGAAGCAATTCATCTACGACGATGAATGGTGGGCGGCAAACCGCGATGCCGTGCAGAAGCGCTGGGACCAGTGGGCGATCTCGAAATGAGAGTGGTCGAGCCGCAACGCGCGCTAGGCGCGACGGACAAAGCCGTGGAGTTCTCCGCGGCAGGCGCAACTGCGGTGTCCCGCGCGGCCGCCGCAACGCCGAGTCTGCGGCTCGACAGCCTTTGCAAGCAGTACGGCGATTTCGGTGCTGTGAAGACCGTGTCGCTCGACGTGCGCCAGGGCGAGTTCGTCACCCTGCTCGGGCCAAGCGGCTCCGGCAAGACGACCACACTCATGATGATTGCCGGCTTCGTCGACCCGACCAGTGGCCGCATACGAGTCGACGGTCGCGATGTCACGGACGAGCCGCCGCATCGGCGCAACATCGGGATGGTGTTCCAGAACTACGCGCTGTTTCCGCATCTGACCGTCTATAAGAACGTCGCGTTTCCGCTCGACGTGCGCAAGTTGCCATCTCCCGAGATCCGAGAGCGGACCATGCTGGCGCTCGAAATTGTGAAGCTCAAAGATCTCGCCGATCGCTATCCGGCGCAACTCAGCGGCGGTCAGCAGCAGCGTGTCGCGCTCGCGCGCGCCATCGTCTTTGGCCCACCGCTCCTGCTGATGGACGAACCGCTCGGAGCGCTTGACAAAAAGTTGCGCGAGCACATGCAGATCGAGTTGCTCAAGATCAAGGATCAGCTCGGCGTGACGGTCATCTACGTCACGCACGACCAGGAGGAAGCGCTCGTCATGTCCGACCGCGTGGTCGTCATGGCGAACGGGGCTATTCAGCAGGTCGGCCGGCCCGACGAACTGTATCGACGTCCGGCTAATCGCTTTGTCGCCGACTTCATCGGCGAGACCAATATCATCGAGGGCCGGGTGATCTCGCACGGATCGTCACCGACGATTTCGATCGGATCAGCTGCGCAGGTCCGGGTGCCTTCGAATCGCGCTTGGACGAGTGGCGAGCGCGCCTTCCTTGTGCTGCGACCCGAGTGTGTTCGCTTGGGCGGACTCGCCGAGGCGTGCGAGAACCGCATGCAGGGTGTCGTGGAGCGCGTGATCTACGTCGGCGATGTCTCCCGCGTGCTGATCGCCGTGCCGGGCGGCCAGACGCTGAGCGCCAAACTGCAGAACAGCGGCGAGGCCCGCTCGGTGATGAGCGGCGACAAGGTGACGATCGGCTGGGAGTCCGATGCCACCTGGCTCGTGTCCGATCTTAGTGCGGCTGCGAGCCATAGTTCCGCTATGCAAGGGATGGAGGCGGGACGATGAAAGGCGCCATTGCAACGACGCTTGCGCCGGCGACGTCGAGCCCGCACGCGGGCGAGCCGGCGGGCTACACGCAGCGACTGGCCGAGTTTTGCTGCAACCTCGACTACGCGATGCTTCCCGCCGATGTTATCGACAAGACGAAGCTGTGCATCCTGGACAGCATCGGAACCATGCTTGCCGGCGCGACGACGGAGCTTGGCGCGAGCGCGTTGCAGGCAGGCGCGCGTTTTGCAAGCGAACCCATCGCGACCGTGGTTGGCATGAAGCGGCGCGTTTCGCCGCCGTCGGCTGCTCTGATCAACGGGACGCTCTCCGAGATATTCGAGTTGCAGGACGGATGGCGCTTCGGGAACAACCATCCGTGCGTGGTGATTCCCGCCGCTTTGGCCATGGCGCAGTGGAAAGGTGCCACGGGCAAAGCGCTCCTTGCTTCGGTGGTCGCGGGTTACGAGCTCACCAACCGCCTCGCCTGGGCCGTGCATCCAAACCATCTCGGACGCGGATATCTGCCGACCGGAACGGCAGGAACATGCGGCAGCGCGGCTGCGGCCGGCAAACTGCTCGGCTTCGACGCGACGCAGATGGCCGATGCGCTGGGTGTCGCAGGATTCATCCTTCCCGTGTCGACGGCGGAAAACCTTTGGTGCGGCTACTCGGCGAAGCCGTTGCATTCTGGTTACGCCGCGAAGCTCGGCATCGAGGCGGCGCTAATGGCAGAGCAGGGTTTCGCCGGATGCCCGGTCGAGGGTACGCCAGTGCGAGGGCGCGGCTTTCTTGAGATCATGACTGGCGAGGTCAAGTTCGAGCGCATCGTCGATCGTCTCGGCGAGCACTACACGCTGCGCGACGTCTACTTCAAGGCATTCCCGGCGTGCCGACACGTTCATGGAACGGCGGAGGCAACGCTGAACATCGTGCGCTCGCGTCGCATCGATCCGCGCGAAGTGGAACGCATCGACGTGTTTACGTACACGCTCTCGGCTTCGCTGCTCAATCGCTATACCGATGCACGAAGCTCAATGATCGCCGCACAGTTCAGCATCCCTTATGTTGCCGCGGCGGCGATCGTCGACGCATCGCTCGGCACCGAGCAGTTCGCGGATCGCAGGATCCATGACCCGGAGATTCTCGCGCTCGCACGTAAAGTGCACGTTGCGCCGGACGCGAGCATCGACGCGCGCTATCCACAGGTCACACCCACCCGGGTCGAGATCCGGCTGGGCAGCGGCGAGGTGTTGCACAACCAAGTCGACATGCCGAAGGGGGATCCACGGGCACCGATGTCCGAGGACGAGCTTTTCGCGAAGTTCGAACACCTCGCCGGATTGGCGCTGGACGCGAAACGAGTCGCGGTAATCAAGGAGCGGGTACTGCGTATCGAGCGCGAGCACGATCTCGAACCCTTGTTCGATTTGCTGGAAGGACGTCCTGGGGTTACCACATGAGCGAGCCCAGACCGCTGTATGAAGCGAAGCCTGGCATGGCTTTGTATGTGGATCGGACGCTGTACTCGCAGCTGGGTGAGCGCGTCGATCTGCGCAAGCGCCTCAAGCATATTGTCGTGCCGCCGCGGACAGGACGCGCCTGGAAAGTACGGGCCGGAGAGATCTGTCGCGTCTCGCTGCCGGAAGGCCCCCAGGTCGCGGACCTCGATCTGTGGAACCTGCACAATCCGCGCGAGCACTTCTGGTCCGGGCGCACCAAGCAGCTGCATTCCGCGCACATGACGAGGTTCGACCGTTTTTGGTCGTGCCTGCCGTTCCTCCGGCCGCTCGCCACAGTGGTGAACGAAACGGTCCAATACGGCATCGACCCGGACGGTGCCGGCTGCCACGACCTGCTCGGCACGCGCTGCGACCCGTACGTACACCAACTGCTCAACGGCGAGTCGTTCGATCTTTGCTGTCACTCGAACCTCACGCGCGCCGTGATCGCGTACGGGCTCACTGAGTACGACATCCACGACAACCTCAACATGTTCCAGGTGACCGGCCTCACGCGCGATGGTCGCTACTTCGCCAAACCTTCGCCAGCCAAGAAGGGGGACTATTTCGAATTCATTGCCGAGACGGACCTGCTGTGCGCAATCTCGGCGTGCCCGCACGGCGACTTGTCGGTGCCCATGTGGGGGCCTAACGCAGGCGATCCTGCCAAGACCTGCAGACCGCTCGCCATCGAGGTGTATCAACTTGCGCCCGAGCTGCTCGAAAACTGGTCGCCATCGCACGCGGTCGGGTACGCCGGGGTGCACGGCCTGCAATATCCCGAGCGCATCCCACAGCAAGAGGAACGCGCATGATGCCGCCCGATCATTCACCATCCGGTTCACAACCGGCGTCGCGGGCGCAACTCGAGCGGCGTCGCATCCGGGTGCGCGAGTACGTGACTCACACCGCAGGACTCGCCGAGGGCTTCGTTCAGGCGAACATCTGCATCCTCCCCAAGGCCTGGGCGGACGAGTTTCTCCTTTACTGCCAGCGCAATCCCAAGCCATGCCCGCTGCTCTCGATGTCGGACGTCGGCGATCCGGCGCTGCCCGAGCTTGGCCGCGACATCGACATCCGCAGCGACTTGCCGGCCTACTGCGTCTTCCGCAACGGCGAGCTGGTCGAGGAGTTGAACGACGTCACGCATCTGTGGCGCGACGATCTTGTTACGTTCGCGCTCGGTTGTTCCTTCTCGTTCGAATCGGCGCTGCTGGAAGCCGGGATTCCTCTCAAGCACATCGAGCGCGGCGAAAGCGTGCCGATGTACGTCACTAATGTCGATACGACGCCCGCCGGACGTTTCAGGGGAAAGCTCGTCGTGTCGATGCGCCCGCTTAACGCGGCTAATGCCATTCGTGCGGTACAGATAACGTCGCGCTTTCCGCGTGTCCACGGGGCGCCCGTCCATCTGGGTGCGCCGTCGCTGATCGGTATCGATGACCTGCGGAAGTCGTACCTTGGCATCGGAACGACGGACGTCGCTCCGGATGAGCTGCCCGTGTTCTGGGCATGCGGCGTGACGCCGCATTCGGCGATCCAGGCGGCGCGACCGCCGTTCTCAATCACCCACAAGCCGGGCCACATGCTGATCACCGATCTCGCCAATGCGAGCCTCGCGTCGTTCTGAGCCGATATGACCGACCCTTCCATCGCGCGCCACGCGAGTGATTCCAACATGGCCGTGCACGCCTATGCTGCGATCAAGAAGCGCATCCTCGACTTCCGCTACGTGCCGGGCGAGCGGCTCTCGGAAGCGCAGCTCGCCAAGGAGTTAGGGCTGGGTCGCTCGCCGATCCGCACTGCACTTGCGAAGCTCAAGAGCGATGGCTGGATTGCAGTCAGCCCGCAGAGCGGCACCTACGTCAAGTCGCTGACCGAGCGGGAGATCGCGGATCTGGTCGACCTGCGGCTGGTGCTAGAGACGCACGTTACGGAGCTGGCCGCGCGCGCGATGAGCGACGAGGACCTGCGCAAGCTGCGGCGTGCGTTCGCGGCCTTCTGTCCCAAGGGGGTAGCAAACCTGAGCACGCGTGCCTTCGACGACTTTAACGAGTTCGACGCGCTGTTCCACGTGACCTTGTACCGGACCGGAGGCAACGCATTGATCGCCGAGATCCTCGCCAACCTGTTCGACAAGGTGCAGTGGCTCAAGACCTCGGCGCCTCCTTCGGCCGCTCGCATGCGGTCGGGATACAGCGAGTTGCGGCGCATCCTAGAGGCGCTCGAGGCGCGTGAGCCCAAGGACGCCGCTACCCGGATGCGCGAGCACATTAGCAATGCCGCGACCTTCTCCGCACAAAGCCGCGCGCACGAGCGCGGGAATGGCGCGGCAGTCGGGCGGGCAGGTGCCTCTGCCAAGCCCCCGCGTGCTCGGCGCGCGGCCTGATAGGCAGCGGTTGAACCCGGCGCCCGGGTGCGATACTATGTCAACTAGTCGACTAGTTCATCCAGCGTGGCTGCGGTTGCTTTCGCTGGCAATGAGAACTGCGCTCGCGCGCCTGCTCGATCCTCGCACCGATCAGCACACCTTTCCGGAGATTAGACGATGACGATCGACGTCTTTGCCTCGCACCACTATGCTGCCACGCGTCTGCCGTTGCACCAGGCGTCGACATTGCCCGGATGGTGCTACGCATCCGACGAGTGGTATGCGCGGGAGATGGAAAACCTGTTTCGCAAGGACTGGCTATGCGTGGGCCGGGTGGATCAGGTGCCCAACCCGGGAGACTTCTTCTGTATCGAGTTGTTGCGCCGGCCGCTGATCGTCGTGCGCGACGAGAAGCGCCACGTGCGCGTGCATTCGGCGGTATGCCGGCATCGCGGCGCGATCGTTGCCGAAGGAGCGGGGCATTGCCGTGCCTTCGTCTGCCCATATCACAGTTGGACGTACGCCCTGTCCGGCACACTGATGGGCACACCGGGCTCGCCGCCGCCGATGGCCGGCGCAGAGGGGTTCGCTCCGAAGGACTACAGCCTCGCGACGGTACGCTCCGAAACGTGGGGGGGCTTTGTCTTCATTACCTTCAACGAGAACGCGCCGCCGCTCGTGACTTGGCTTGGCGACCTCCCGGCTTTCGTCGCCGACTACGACCTCGAGAACATGCAGTGGACGCATCGCGACGAGTACGAGGTCGCCTGCAACTGGAAGGTGTGGCTCGAGAACGCGTTCGAGAACTATCACGCGATGACGATCCATCGCAAGCACATGGACCCGGCGAAGCCGCAGAACTGGCGCTTCGAGCGCACGAAAGGGCCGTGGGAGGCGATGTTCAGCAAGCGCAGCATCGTCGCGTACTCGGGCCTGCCCGAGATTCCCGGCGTCGACCCGGTGAAGGCGGCGGGACTGTTCCACATCTGGGTGCAGCCCAGCGTGCAGATTATCCTTACGTCGTCGTACATGAAGTTCAGGCAGTACCTGCCCGAAGGCCCGCAGAAGCTGCGGCTCTACGAGAACTGGACGTTCCCGAAAACGACGGTCGAGCGACCGGACTTCGGCGAGATCGTGGGGCCCGCGTACTACGACAAGTACTCGCAGATCGTGCGCGAGGACCTGGTCATCAATCCCAACGTGCAGAGGGGCATGGCCTCGGGGGCCTACCAGCCGGGACGCTACTCGCCGGAGGAATACATCGTTCATCGCATCGCCAATCGCGTGCTCGATCGAGTGATCGGTCCCGACGGCCCTGCATCGCGGGGGCTGCGCGAAGGCGAGCCGGTGGCCACGGCCGAGGCCACGTGAACCGGAGACACGCGAGTCGGCGATGAGTGGGGTCTGGGCATGACCACGATCACGCAAAGCGCGGCCGGTGCGGCGTTCACGCCCGAGCGCCCGCTTCACGTGCACGTCGAGAACGCGCGTTCACTGATGCCGGTGTTCATCGTCCGGCCCGATCAGTACGAAAAGGCGCTCGCACGCCACCGCGACGTCGCAGTGCGCATTCGAACGACGTGGGGATTCGACCAGGAGAACTACGCCGAGCAGGCGCAGTCCGCCGACGCCATCATCACTTACCGGTTTCCGAAAGACACCCTTTCCAAGGATGCGCCGCATCTGAAACTGCTGCAGATCCTCGGCGCAGGCGTCGATTACCTGCTCCCTCTCGATTGGGTCCCGACCGGCGTGACGATACTCACCAACAGCGGCGCGCACGTGCCCAAGGCGGCGCAATCGGCGCTGATGGCGCTGCTCATGCTCAACGCCCGCCTGCCCGAGCTGGCGGCGAGCCACAAGCGACACGAATGGAATCGCATCTTCACCACCACGCTCGCCGGAAAGGCGCTGCTCATCGTCGGTGTCGGACGCATCGGCGGCGGCGCGGCAGAGCACGCCAGGGCGTTCGGGATGCACGTGCTCGGCATCCGCAAGAGTCGTGCGCCGCATCCGGCGTGCGAGGAGATGCACGGACCCGAAATGCTGCACGAGCTTCTGCCGCGCGCGGATTTCGTGCTGCTCAACGCGGCGCTGACAGCCGAGACGCGTTTCCTGTTCGGGGCGCGCGAGTTCGCTCTCATGCGGCGCGGTGCCGGGTTCATCAACATGTCGCGCGGAGGCCTCGTCGATCCAGCGGCGCTGGACTCCGCGCTGCGGGTCGGACAGCTCGGCGGCGCCCTGATCGATGTTACTTATCCGGAGCCGCCGCCGAAGGACTGGCCGTATTGGGACACGCCGAACCTCATCATCACCCCGCACGTGCTCTCCGACGACATCGACGAGTACGTTCCCCGTACGCTCGACCTCTTCTTCGACAACGTGCGGCGCTTCTTCAACGGCCAACCATTGACCAACGTCGTCGATCTCGAACGGCAGTACTGAGCCAGCCCGACATGTGCTGGGCGTCATCGGCCGTCCACCGTTTCCGCCGATGCAGACCCGGCGGTCGCGCGAGACGTCGGCGCATTCCGCGAATATGAACCGATGAGCGGCATCCCCGCACAGGAGCTGCGACGCGTACGCGTGGTTTCCGTTCGCGACATCGCCGTCGACGTGCGCGGCTACGAGCTCGCGCCTGCCGACGGCCGGCCCCTGCCCAGCTACACCGCCGGGGCGCACATCGACGTCCACTTGCCGTCCGGCCTGGTGCGCCAGTACTCGCTGTGCGGCGACATCAAGGTGAGCAATCGATACACCATCGCGGTCAAGAAGGAGCCGACCGGCCGCGGCGGTTCGCTCAACATGCACGACGCGGTCGAAGCCGACAGCGTCCTTGCGATCAGCGTGCCGCGCAACTATTTCGAACTCGCCCCCGAGGCGCAGAGCAGCCTGCTGATCGCGGGCGGTATCGGTATCACGCCCATTTACGCGATGGCCCAGGCGCTCGCTGCGCAGGGGCACGAGTGGACGCTCCACTACTGCGCCCGCTCGGAGGGCCATGCTTCGTTCTACCATGAGCTGCGGGCGCTGGGAGGCGCTCGCGTGACCGCACACTTCAGCGAAGTTCCGGTGCTCGACGTTGCGAGACTGCTCGCCGCGCAAAGTGCGGGCACGCACGTATACTGCTGCGGACCCGTCGGCTTGATGTCGGCCGTGAAGGAGGCGACGGCACGATGGGTTCCCTCGCGCGTGCATTTCGAGTGGTTCGCTGCACCGGCCATCGATCACAGCAGGGACCAGGCGTTCGAAGTGGAGCTGCGACGCTCGGAGCTCGTGCTGACTGTGCCTGCGAATCACACGATCCTGCAAGTCGTGCGTGAAGCCGGCATCGACGTCCCGAGCTCGTGCGAGGAAGGCGTGTGCGGCACGTGCGAAACGATGTTGCTCGCCGGCGAAGCGGACCATCGCGATCTGCTGCTCACGCCCGAGGAGCGCGCTGGCAACCGCTCGATGATGATCTGCTGCTCGCGTGCGCGTTCCCGGCGACTGGTGCTCGATCTGTGATCGAACCACCAGCAGGTGTACCGTTCGCCATGGAGAAGAAATGAGCAAGGTATCGTACGATCCCGTCGAACTCACGCGGCAGCTCATCCGTTTCGACACCGTCAATCCGCCCGGGCAGGAGCGTCGTTGCGCGGCGTTTCTCGCGGAGGTGTTGCACGGTGGGGGTTTCGACATTTCGCTGCGCGAGTTTGGTTCCGAGCGCGCCAGCCTGATCGCGACGTTGCCCCGCGCATCCGAGGACCCGCCGCTCGTGTTTACCGGACACATCGATGTCGTTCCGCTCGGTACGCGCGCCTGGGTGCGCGACCCGTTTGCGGGCGAAGTCAGCGACGGCCGCGTTCACGGTCGCGGCTCGAGCGACATGAAAAGCGGCGTCGCGGCGTTCGTTTGCGCGGCGATGGACGTAGCGCGCGACTCGAACCCGCCGAACCTTCGACTGGTCATCACCGCCGGCGAGGAGACCGGGTGCACGGGCGCGAGGGCATTGGTCAAGGAAGGTGATCTGGGCTCCGCGGGGGCGATGGTTGTGGGCGAGCCGACCGGCAATACCGTGTGCATCGGGCACAAGGGTGCGCTGTGGCTCACCGCAGTGAGCACCGGCGTGACAGCGCACGGCTCGATGCCCGAACACGGCGACAACGCCATCTACAAGGCATCACGGGTGATCGTTCGGCTCGAGTCGTTCGCGTTCGACGCAAAGTCGCACGAGACGCTGGGCCGGCCCACGCTCAGCGTGAACACCGTCCACGGCGGCATCAACATCAACTCGGTCCCCGACCGCACGGAGATCGGCATCGACATTCGCACTATTCCGTCGGTCGACCACGCCGCGCTGCGCGAGACCTTGCAGAAGCGCGTAGGCAATGACGCACGCCTCGAGGCGTTTCTCGACCTGCCGGGCATCTGGACTTCACCGGAGGTCGACTGGGTGCGTCGTGTAGCCCATATCACTTCGAGCGTCACAGGCAACGACGTGGTACCCGGTGCGGCGACGTTCTTCAGCGACGCGTCGGTGCTCGCACCCGCGCTTGGAGGTCCACCCACGATCATCCTCGGACCCGGCGAACCCGGCCAGGCGCATCAGACCGATGAATGGTGCAGCGTGGTCCGCATCCGCGAAGCCGTCGACATCTACACCGGGATCATGCGCGATTGGGCAGGCAAGACGTGAGAAAAGCCCGCCGATTATTTGGGCACAAAATGGTCACAATCGCACTTGCGAGTTAGCGAATGCTGTCTCCTGACACCCGCGCGGAAATTGACGAATCATTGACCACTCGAAGGGTCGATCATCGGATTTTTCAAGCAAATCAGTCACAGCACGCGAAGTGGTACGTTTTTGTCACGCTCGATTGGCTGCTCTCACGCCCTACCGACATGCAGAGTGCGAGGATGTGAGAGGTTTCAACCGCGAGACAACGCAGAGGAGCTCTGGTGGCCAGGCTGCATTACTTCGAGCACGAGAGCCAATTCCGCTATCGTTGGTTGGAGAAGGCAGACCCGGGTAGACGCTGCCCTCGATTGATGTCGTGGATCACCGCCGAGCTGGGCCAGGTGAGCAGGGTCGGCACGACGAGCCCCACGCCTTTGCCGGACCGGGTCGGTGCAAAGGCCATGACGACGCCGCCTGTCGTGCCCAGGACACAGCGGGGCAGGTCTTCGTGGCGAGTTCATGCTCGTCGATCGGCGCTACTGCTATCCGCTGACCATCAGCGACTTTGCCAGTCGCTACCTGCTCGCCTGCGAGGCTCTGGGGAGCACCAAGGAAACCTACGCCTTCACCATCTTCGAGCGGGTGTTCAAGGACTTCGGGCTCCCGAAAGCCATCCGCACTGACAACGGCGTGCCCTTCGCCAGCCCCCACGCGCTCTTCGGCTTGAGCAAGCTCGCCGTGTGGTGGCTGCGGCTCGGCATCCGCATCGAGCGCATCAAACCCGGCCATCCCGCGCAGAACGGCCGCCATGAGCGCATCCGACCTGACACCCAATTTAGTCCGGAACGGGGTTA
>Ga0335080_10003271_pt1 | contig 16357 bp, 15 predicted proteins | sample Lox_Sample_34_FD_206720 | JGI IMG/M metagenome (GOLD analysis project Ga0335080, IMG submission 206720) | Soil microbial communities from Loxahatchee National Wildlife Refuge, Florida, United States - Lox_Sample_3.4 | ecosystem: Environmental > Terrestrial > Soil > Wetlands | place: USA...
GTGGATAAGCCGGTGCTGCTGAAACGCGGGATGTCCGGCACGATCGAGGAGCTCTTACTCAGCGCCGAATACATCATGGCCGGCGGAAACTACAAAGTCATTCTATGCGAGCGGGGAATCCGCACGTTCGAGACGGCTCTGCGGAACACGATGGATATCGCCGCGATCCCGGTGCTCAAGAGCCTCTCACACCTTCCTGTTGTCGCCGATCCGTCGCACGGCACCGGTAAGCGCGACAAAGTTGCGCCGATGGCTCGCGCCGCCGTGGCCGCGGGTGCCGACGGTTTGCTGATCGAGGTGCACCCCGATCCCGAACGCGCCATGTCCGACGGCGTTCAGTCGCTCTATCCCGAACAGTTCGCTCAGTTGATGAACGAGATTCGCGCGATTGCTCCGGCTGTGGGGCGCTTCGTGGCGGAGGCCGGTGCCGCTACGCGGAGCGAAGCCGTCTCAGGGGCCCGCTAGGCTGAATCCGTACTTCTGAAAAACGGCAGCGGCCTTCGGGCCTGAGAGATAGGCCAGGTATTGCTTGGCGGCTGACGGATTCTTCGAACCCTTGATGATGGCGGCCGGATACACGACCGGCGCGTGAGAACCGGCAGGCGCGGTCGCCACGACCTTCACCTTTGCCGACGACAGCGCGTCGGTCGAGTACACGACTCCTGCGTCCACGTTGCCGGTCTCGACGTAGGTCAGCACCTGGCGAACGTCCTTGGCCAGAACCGCTTTGGCGTTAACCGCGTCGTAGATTCCGAGGTTTGTCAGAACTTCTTTCGCGTACTGGCCAGCGGGCACGGTCGTCGGTTCGCCGAGCGCGACCTGTTTGACGTCTGCGCGCGCTAGGTCCCGAAACGAAGAAATACTCGCGGTCGCGTCCTTCGGAACTACCAGAACGACTTCGTTCTTCAGCAGGTCTCGCCGGGTGCCTTCGAGCAGCAAACCCTTCGTGTCGAGCGCGTCCATCTGCTTCGGCGCGGCGGACACAAACACGTCCACTGGCGCCCCCTGTTCGATCTGAATCTGTAGCGTGCCGGAAGCCCCGTAATTCGTCGCGATCGAAACGTCCGGATGCTCGCTGGTGTACAGTTGGTTTATTTCGTCGAGAGCGTTTTTCGTGCTGATCGCAGCTGAAACCGTAATTTCCGTCTTGTCCCGGTCGGGCGGGAGACCGGCGGCGCGACATGCAACGGTGGCGGTCAGCAGGAGCGGAACGCAGAACAGAACGGCAAGAAGTCGGCGGCGGATCATGGAGTTCTCCAGGAATATCGGATTGCCGCACGCGCAGCAGGAGCCGTAGCAGCGACTGCTATGCGAATTAACACACTTTAACGCGTTGCGTCAAATCTGTATTGTGCGGTTGCGAGGAAGGAGCTTCAGACGCGAACGATCATCACTTCAGTCGACTTGATCAGCGCCGCCGCTTTGTCGCCCACTTTCAGGCGCAATTCGCGCACCGCGTCGGCTGTGATGATGGAGGTGATCCTTTGGCTGCCGATTGAAAGCGTTACCTGGGCCATTAGGCCGTCGATCTTCACCTCGGTCACCCGGCCGGCGAGCTGATTTCGCCCGCTAATCTGCCGGAAATTGGGGCGCCGCTTCTCAACGGGCAGGCGTTCGGATTGTAGGTGCAGGAACTTGTCCAGTTCGGATTCCGGAATCCGGTGGTGGCCGCCGGCGGTTTTCACCGTTCGCAGCTTCTTCTTGTAGATCCATTGCTTCAGGGTAGGGTAGCTGATCCCCAGAACCTTGGCGGCGTCGCGCGGGCTGAGCAGGTTTGGGTATTGCATCGTCATTGAGCGTGAACTGCGTTTCTAGCGCATCTTACACATCGGCGTCAACGATTGCTTGGAGCCGCCCCGACATTGACAGATTACGGCATGTACGTTAACCTACTCGAGATAGCCAATGAACCTAATGCCCCCGGACGTGTGTTGTAGCTGTTGTAGCCGCGCGCAGATGTGTGCGTTGCCGGGGGCACGAGAATTCACAAGCTAGGTTCTCAGACAAACCAGGCCTGAATTCAACCCGCCCTCGGAGACAGTCCGGGAGGCGGGTTTTTTCATGGCTAGGATGGAATTCGTGATCGACGTGGAGAACAAGGACGCGGCAGCGAGCCTTCCGGATCGCTTCGACCATCTGAAGATGCTCGAGGCGGAGAGCGTCTTCATTCTCCGCGAGGCTGCGGCGGAGTTCGCCCATCCCGTCATGCTGTATTCGATCGGCAAGGATTCCTCCGTCATGCTGCGTCTGGCGCAGAAGGCGTTCTATCCCGGCAAGATTCCTTTCCCGCTGCTCCACATCGACACGAGCTACAAATTTCCCGAGATGATCGAGTTTCGCGACTGGTACGCAAAGCACGTAGGCGCGGAACTGATCGTGCATCGCAACGAAAAGGCGCTCGCGGAAGGCGCGAACCCCTACACGCTGGGCACGCAGAAATGCTGCGGCCTGCTGAAAACGCGCTCGCTGCTCGATGGCTTGGCCGAAGGCGGGTTCGACGCGGCTTTCGGCGGCGCGCGCCGGGACGAAGAAAAGTCCCGAGCCAAGGAGCGCGTCTACTCGTTCCGCGACTCGCTCGGCCAGTGGGATCCGAAGAATCAGCGCCCGGAACTGTGGAGCCTCTATAACGGCCGGCATCACAAGGGCGAAAGCATCCGCGTTTTCCCGCTATCGAACTGGACGGAGCTGGACGTCTGGCTCTACATCCATCGGGAGAACATTCCGATCGTTCCGCTCTATTTCGCCAAAGAGCGGGAGGCGGTCATCCGCGGCGACCAGATCATTCTCACGCAGACCGGCGTGCGTCTGCTGCCCAACGAGAAACCGCAGATGGTGAAGTGCCGCATGCGCTCGCTCGGCTGCGTGCCGTGCACCGGCGGAATCCGGTCCGATGCCGATACGGTGCCGAAGATCATCGAAGAGATGATTTCCTTCCGCCGTTCGGAGCGCGAAAATCGCGTGATCGACCACGACGAGGAAGGCTCGATGGAGCTCAAGAAACGCGAGGGATACTTCTAGTGTCGACGGCTGCGCCCGAACCCGCATCGTCCACCGAAGTCGCCGCTTCGACAGCGGCGGCGACCACGGGCATTACAGGCTCGCTTCGTGATAATTCGGAGCTCCTGCGGTTTTCGACCGCCGGCAGCGTCGACGACGGGAAATCGACTCTCATCGGACGCCTGCTCTACGACAGCAAGTCGGTCTTCGAGGACCAGCTCGCGTCGGTGCAGAAGAGCAAGGTGAACCGCTCGAGCGGCCCGATCGATTTCTCGCTGCTGACGGATGGACTGCGCGCCGAGCGCGAGCAGGGTATCACGATCGACGTCGCCTATCGCTACTTCGCCACGCCGCGCCGCAAGTTCATCATCGCCGATACGCCGGGCCACGAGCAATACACGCGCAACATGGCCACCGGCGCATCCACCGCGGAAGCCGCCGTCGTGCTGATCGACGCCACGAAGGGCGTGCTGCGCCAGTCGCGCCGCCACGCGTACATCGCGCATCTGCTCGGCGTCCGTCACATTATCGCTGCGGTCAACAAAATGGATCTGGTCGCCTTTTCGCAGGAGGTCTTCGACCGCATCTCCGTCGAATTTCAAGCGTTCGCGGATCAGCTCGGGATCCAGCGGGTTTACGCGGTTCCGGTTAGCGCGCTCGAAGGCGACAACGTCGTTCGGCGCAGCAAACGAATGCCGTGGTTCGAAGGTCCCGCGCTGCTGGAGTATCTCGAGACGATTCCGGTCGGCAGCGCCTCGGGGGGCAACCCGCTGCGTTTTCCGGTGCAGTACGTGATCCGGCCGGACGCGAGCTTCCGCGGATTCGCGGGGCAGGTCGCCTCCGGCAAGCTCGAAGCGGGGATGTCGGTCTTGGCGCTTCCCTCGCGCGTGAAGACTCGGATTCGATCGCTCGTCGCCTTTGAGGAAGAGGTGCAGTCTGCCGGACCGGGAGATTCCGTCACGGTCACGCTGGCGGACGAAATCGACTTGAGCCGCGGCGACATGCTCGTAGCCGAAGGGCAGGTGCCGGCCAGCAGCACTGAATTGCAGGCGACGCTGGTGTGGATGCACCCGGAGCCGCTCGATCCGCACAAAATTTACTTGCTGAAACACACGACGCGGACCGTGCGCGCTCGCGTCAGTCAGATTCGCTATCGGGTGGACATCAACACGCTGGAGCACACGCCCGCGGCGAAGCTCGATATGAACGACATCGCCGCCATCGACGTGAAGACGACGTTGCCGCTCTTCTTTGATCCCTATCGGCTCAATCGGACGACGGGCAGTTTCATCCTGATCGATCCCTTGACCAACGCCACCGTCGGCGCGGGAATCGTCGAGCGCGCGATCGACCACGCGCACGCACGTCCGGGCACGGCGGGTCATCGCAAGCGCAGCACGAAGGAAGAACGCTTGCTGCGCTACGGCCATCCCGCCGGGGCCATCTGGCTGCGAGGGCGTCCGCACGTAGCCGAGTTGGTGGAGCGCATGTTGTTTGATGAAGGCTGGCATGTGCAGCTCGCCGGCCCCAACGATTTTCTGGCCCATGAGCTGGCGACGGTCGCCAAGGCGTATCGCTCGTCGGGGCACATCACGATCTTCTCGCCGCTCGACGACGGCACGGATCAAAAGCAGATCGTTCGCGCGATCTTCGGCCCTGACTCGTTCTTCGCCGTTCGCATCGACGACGACACGGATGAAGAGGCCGCGCAGAAGATCGTTCGCATCCTCCGCAAATGGCGCGACGAGCATTCCGACACAAAGAAGGACAGGCCATGACGCTGCCGGCGCTTGCGGAAGAATTCGAAGCCCTCTCGGTCGACGCCGTCGTGGACCGCCTGCTCGCAGAACACCCGGACGCGACTGCGAAGGGCACGTTCTGCATCACGTGCAGCTTCCAGGCGGAAGACATGATCGTGCTCGATTTTCTGCGCAAGCGCCTGCCGGGGATTCCGGTGCTCTTTCTCGACACCGGATATCATTTTGCGGAGACGTACGCGTATCGCGACCGCATGGCGCGGGCGTGGAATCTCAACGTGCAGAACCTCGCCGCGAAGCAGTCTGTGGCCGAGCAGGAAGCGCAGTTCGGAACCCTGAATCAGACCGATCCGGCCCGTTGCTGCCATCTGCGCAAAGTCGAGCCGCTCTTCGCCGCGCTTGAGAAGTACGACGTGTGGTTCACGGGGCTGCGGCGCGAACAATCCCCGACGCGCAAGAATCTGAAAGTGCTCGAGACCCACGAGCTGCCCAGCGGCAAGAAGCTGTTGAAGGTAAGCCCGCTGGCAGCGTGGACGTGGGGGCAGGTCTGGAAGTACACGGCGGAGAACAAGATCGACTTCCTGCCGCTCTACGACTTCGGCTATCGCAGCATCGGATGCGAGCCGTGCACGGCTGTTCCCGCGGAGGGCGCCGATGCCCGTTCCGGTCGCTGGGGCGGGCGCAAGCTCGAGTGCGGAATCCACACGGAATCGAAGCGAGCCGATCAATGACCATTCTGATCGGACTCGCGATCGCTCTTGCGGTCGGGCTGACGGGCATCGGCGGCGGCAGCTTTACTGTGCCCGCGCTGGTGCTGATCGTCGGACTGCCGGCCGAAATGTCGGTCGGCACGGCCTTTGTGTTCGCGGGCGTTCTGCGGCTGATCGCCGCGCCGTTCTATTTGGCGGGACGGCACGTTCACTGGCGCTATCTTTGGCTGCTCGTGCTCGGTGCGGTGCCCGGTTTGCTTGTCGGCACCTACGTGCTCAAGCTCTTGAGCAGGACCGCGGGCAGCCCGGTCGTCGTGATCCTGCTCGGCGTCCTGCTGACGGCCTCGTCGAGCATCACCTTCATTCCGCGAGCCCAAAAGCGCGACTTCGCGGCGAAGAATTCCCACTGGCTGCCCTGGCTGGCTCTTCCGATCGGAGTCGAGGCCGGATTTTCGTCGGCAGGCGCGGGCGCGCTCGGCACCGTGCTCTTGCTCAACTATTCGGAGATGACGCCGCCGGAAGTGGTCGGAACGGACATCTTCTTCGGACTCGTGCTGGCCGTGCTCGGCAGCGCCTTCCACTGGAAGTTTGGATCGATCAACAGCCACGTGCTGACTCAACTGCTGGAGGGCGGCGTGCCGGCCGTGGTGGCTGGGTCTTTCTTCGCGCGCCGCGTGCCGGCCCGCAAGCTGAAGCTGGCGATTGCTCTGATCGCAATTTTTGCGGGATTGCAACTGGTGTGGAGCGGCTCACGGTCGTTTGTAAAGCAGTCGAGCCGCCTGGTGACGCCGGCATATACCATTCCAGCGGTCGCCCTTGGTCTAACGCTCGCCACAGCGGCGATTGCCAAGATAACTCTGCTGCGGCGTTCGTCGCGTGCCGCCGCAGAACCGCGCGGGACCGCTCCGCGTTTCACCACTCCCGCGGCGCCGGTCGGCAGGGCTTTGTCGTCGAATTTCTGTCTCTTCCCATCCAGCATGGCCTGTTGTAGCCGCTCGTAGTCGTCCGCCAAGCTGTCGCGCAGTCGTTCATTCATAACACTTTCATGCCCCGTTCATCGGGAGCCTCAGGAGAAGAAATGCACACATTCAAGTTCGTTCGCACTCTGATTCTGGCCGTGGGGTTGGTCCTCAGCGCCGGCGTTGCACACGCGCAGACGGAAATTCTCAACGTCTCGTACGATCCAACGCGCGAGCTGTATCAGGACTTCAACGCAGCCTTCGCAAAGTATTGGCAGGGAAAGACCGGCCAGGCTGTCGCGATCAAGCAATCGCACGGCGGCTCGGGCGCGCAGGCCCGCGCCGTGATCGACGGATTGCAGGCGGACGTCGTGACGCTGGCACTTGCGTACGACATCGACTCGATTTCGGAGAAAGCGCATCTGCTGCCCGCGAATTGGCAGTCGCGCCTGCCGAACAACAGCACGCCCTACACGTCCACCATCGTGTTTCTGGTGCGAAAGGGCAATCCGAAGAACATCAAGGACTGGGATGACGTGGTGAGACCCGGAGTGGCCGTGATCACCCCGAATCCCAAGACGTCGGGCGGCGCGCGCTGGGCTTACCTCTCAGCTTGGGGCTACGCCTACCTCAAATCGGGCAAGAGCGACGCGGCTGCGAAGGACTTCGTCACCAAGCTTTACAAGAACGTACCCGTTCTCGACTCCGGTGCGCGCGGCTCCACGACCACTTTCGTCGAGCGCGGCATCGGCGACGTCCTGCTCGCCTGGGAAAACGAAGCTCTGCTTTCCGTGAAGGAGCTCGGGCCCGACAAGTTCGAGATCGTCGTGCCGTCGCAGAGCATTCTTGCCGAGCCTCCGGTTGCCGTTGTGGATCAGGTTGTGGACAAGAGGGGGACTCGTGCCGTCGCCGAAGCCTATCTCAATTACTTGTATACGCCGGAAGGTCAGGAAATTGCGGCGCGAAACTTCTACCGGCCGCGGCTCGATGTCGTGGCCAAGAAGTATGCGAGCACCTTTCCCAAAGTGAAGCTGTTCTCTCTGGCTGACGTGGTTGGTGATTGGCACAAGGCCCAGAGCGTCCATTTCGCAGACGGAGGCGTTTTCGACCAGATTTACCAGCCGAAGTGAAATCAAGGGCGGGCTCGGAGGCCGGCTCAAGTGGCCGGTCTCCGGCCTGCTTGATGAGATGAGGCGAGTAAGGAGACCGATGGGAATCCGATTCAAACAGCGGAGCATCTTGCCCGGCTTCGGACTGGCGCTGGGCTTTACGGTGTTCTATCTCAGTCTGATCGTTCTAATACCGCTGTCGGCCACGTTCTGGAAGACCTCCGCGCTGGGCTGGCATCAGTTCTGGCACGTCGTCACCTCGGCACGCGCGATGGCATCGTATCGCCTCAGTTTCGGCGCTTCGCTGATTGCTGCGGCGATCAACCTCGCGTTCGGGGTTCTCGTCGCGTGGGTGCTCGTCCGCTACAGTTTTCCGCTGAAGCGCCTGTTCGATTCGCTCATCGACCTTCCTTTCGCTCTTCCCACGGCCGTCGCGGGAATCGCGCTGACCACGATCTACGCGCCGAACGGCTGGCTGGGCCGGCCACTCGAATCGCTCGGCGTCCATGCCGCTTACACTCGCTTGGGCGTGACAATCGCGCTGACGTTTATCGGCTTGCCTTTCGTCGTGCGGACTGTGCAGCCGGTCCTCGAAGACCTGGACAAGGAGCTGGAAGAGGCTGCAGCCAGTCTGGGCGCCGGCCGCTGGCAGACCTTTACGAAAGTGCTGCTGCCGACGATTCTCCCCGCCGCGATCACCGGTTTTGCGATGGCCTTTGGGCGCGCCGTCGGCGAATACGGATCGGTGATCTTCATCGCAGGAAACATGCCGATGCGCACCGAAATCACGCCCCTGCTCATCATTACAAAGCTGCAGGAGTACGACTACGCCGGGGCGACGGCGATCGCAGTGGCGATGTTGATCGTTTCCTTCGTGATCCTGCTCGCGATCAACGTGCTGCAGAAGTGGAGCAGCGGCAAGCGCGGGAGCGCGGACCTTCGCGATGCCCCGGGCCCCGAAGCGACCCTCAGACCGGCCTACGGCCGAGAGGAGGCGCATTAGATGGCAGGCGCGATCCAATCCAACGTCCGTGTGGCTCCAGCCAGCGGATTCGTCGCGACGCAGGCGACCTCTGAACCGGCCCTGGTGCGCTGGCTCTTGACGGGAATCGCGATCCTGTTCCTCGTCGTCTTTCTCTTCTTACCTTTGGCCATTGTCTTCTCGACAGCCCTTGAGAAGGGCTTCGCGGCGTACTTCCGCACGTTTCAAGATCCGGACACAGCGGCGGCGATCCGCCTGACGCTATTGGCAGCGGGCATCGCCGTTCCGCTGAACATGATTTTCGGAATCGCCGCCGCATGGGCGATCGGCAAATTCGAATTCTTCGGGAAAAGCCTTCTGATCACTCTGATCGATCTGCCGTTTTCCGTGTCACCGGTGGTCTCCGGTCTGATTTATGTGTTGTTGTTCGGAATGCAAGGGCTCCTCGGTCCGTGGCTGATCGACCATGACATTCGGATCATCTTCGCTGTTCCGGGAATCGTGCTCGCGACGATCTTCGTCACGTTCCCGTTCGTCGCGCGCGAGCTGCTGCCCATGATGCAGGCGCAAGGCAACGACGAAGAGGAAGCGGCTCTGACGCTCGGCGCCAGCGGATGGCAGACATTCCGCAGAGTGACGCTGCCCAATGTCAAATGGGCGCTGCTCTACGGTGTGATTTTGTGCAATGCGCGCGCCATGGGAGAGTTCGGCGCGGTTTCGGTGGTTTCCGGACACATTCGCGGAGTCACGGACACAATGCCGCTGCACATCGAGGTTCTCTATAACGACTACCAGTTCGTCGCGGCGTTTTCGGTCGCCTCACTGCTTGCCCTGCTCGCCCTGGTCACGCTGGTGGTGAAGAGCGTGGTCGAGTGGCGATCGAAAGAGCAAGGGAACAATCAGGTCCCGCTCGGCGGGGAAGAGGGCGCATGAGCATCAACGTTCGCAACATCACGAAGGCGTTCGGCCGCTATACGGCTCTGCAGAACGTCAGCTTGGAAATTCCCGACGGCCAGCTCGTGGCGCTTCTCGGCCCGTCCGGCTGCGGCAAGACGACGCTGCTCCGCATTATCTCGGGCCTGGAGTTTCCCGACTCGGGCACGGTCGAGTTCGATGGACAGAACATCACCGACCAGTCCGCCCGCGAGCGCCGCGTTGGATTCGTTTTCCAGCACTACGCGCTCTTTCGCCACATGAACGTCTTCGAAAACATCGCGTTTGGTCTGCGCGTCCGCCCGCGGGCCACCAGGCCGCCCGAAGCGGAAATCCGCCGTCGCGTGCAAGAGCTGCTCGCCCTGATCCAACTCGAAAATCAGGCGAGGCGATATCCTTCGCAGCTTTCCGGCGGACAGCGCCAGCGGGTCGCTCTCGCGCGCGCCTTGGCCGTCCAGCCGAAGGTCTTGCTGCTCGACGAGCCGTTCGGCGCGCTCGACGCCAAAGTGCGCATGGAGTTGAGGCGGTGGCTGCGAAAGCTGCACGACGAGGTGCACATCACGAGCGTTTTCGTCACGCACGATCAGGAGGAGGCGCTGGAAGTTGCCGACCGCGTGGCGGTGATGAACGGCGGCCATGTCGAACAGGCCGGCAGTCCCGACGAAGTGTACGATTGCCCGGCCACGCCGTTCGTCTTCGACTTTCTCGGCAAAGTAAATATTTTTCATGGCCGCGTCGAGTCCGGCGATCCGGCCACAGGGACGCTGGAGATTGGCGCGCCCGGTCATCTTGCTTCGGGGCAGCCGCCCGCAGCCGGCTACGTCCGCCCGCACGAGCTGGAACTCCGGCGCGAGCGCAACGGCGACGCGACAGTAATCGAAGCGACGGTCCTGCGGATATACAAGGCCGGTCCGCTGGCGCGCGTGGAGCTGCGCCGCCGCGATACGGGCGAATTGGTACAGGCGGAGATTCCGCGCGCTGCGTTTCAGGCGCTGGCGCTGCAGCCGGGCGAGACGGTGTTCGTCAAGCCACTGGCGATCCGCCGGTTCGACGATGGCATGCCTTGCTAGGGGGGCCTGACGGGCTTTCTGTTTAGAGGTCGAAGCCGAGTTGCAGCTTCGCGGCTTCCGACATTCGGCTGGGGTTCCACGGCGGATCGAAGACGATCTCGACGCTCACTTCCTTCACTTCAGGCAGGCTGGCCAGCTTTTTTTCGACGTCGGCTTTCAGCACGTTGCCCATGCCACACCCAGGCGCCGTCATCGACATCTTCACCTCGATGCGCCGTCCTCCCTGTTCGAGCGGCTGCGCGACGCAGGAATAGATCAGGCCCAGGTCGGCGATGTTGACCGGGATCTCCGGATCGAACACCGTCTTCAGCTGATCCCACACCAGTTTCTCGCTGAACTCGCCCTGGGCGGCGGAAGACTCAGAAGGTGCTGGCGGCGTCAAGCCCAGCGCGTCGGCGTCTTTCACGTCGATGCGGAACATCCCGTAGTCGCTGCCGACCGTGTAGGCGCTGCCTAGATACTGCATCACGCGGACACCGGCGCCGGCGGGAAGTTTTGCGGGCGCGCCGCTCGGAATTTCAATCGCGTCGCATTCCCGGCTCAGCGTGATGTGTCCACCGGTCGTCATGGATCCGTTCCCAGTCCTACTCCGTTGAGATCGCTTCCTGCTTTCCTTCGAGTGCGGCGTGCAACGTGTGCCACGCCAGCGTCGCGCACTTCACGCGCGCCGGATATTCAGACACGCCGGCAAAGACCGCCAGCTTGCCGAGGTCAACGTTGCCGTTCGCCGCCGCGTGCCCGGTGACGAGATCATGAAAACGGCGGAACAGTTTTTCGGCTTCCGCGGTCGTCTTGCCTTTCACCATCTGCGTCATCATCGAAGCCGAAGCTTTCGAAATCGCGCAGCCCGAGCCCTGGAAGCTGATGTCTCGAATCGCGTCGCCTTCTGTTGTCACGTAGACCGTGAAGCGATCGCCGCACAGCGGATTGAATCCTTCGGCCCGGTGATTGGCCGCGGGCAGCTCGCGATAATTCCGCGGCGCCTTGCTGTGCTCGAGAATCACGTCTTGATAGAGATCGCGCAGATCGGACATCAGGCGAACACCTTTCGCACCTTCTCGATCGCGCGAACCAGGATGTCGGCTTCCTCTTTCGTGTTGTAGAGCGCAAAAGAAGCTCGCGCCGTGGCCTCGACCCCGAAATGCTGCATCACCGGCTGGGAGCAGTGATGTCCTGTGCGGATGGCGACTCCGGCCTGATCGAGGATCGTGCCGATGTCGTGCGGGTGAACCTCTCCGAGGGTGAACGAAAGCACGCCCGCCTTCTCCTTTGCAGTCCCGATCAGTCGCACGCCGGGAATGGCGGAGACGGCCTCCGTCGCGTAGCGGACGACCCCGTTTTCATGCGCGCCGATGTTTCCGATGCCGAGCCGAGTGACGTAGTTGAGCGCGGCGCCGAGGCCGATCACACCGGCAATGTCGGGCGTGCCGGCTTCGAACTTGTAGGGCAGACGGTTGTACACCGTCTTGTCGAAAGTGACGGACATGATCATGTCGCCCCCGCCCTGATACGGCGGCATCTCCTCCAACAGCGCCGCCTTGCCGTAGAGGACGCCGATTCCCGTCGGCCCGTACACCTTGTGGCCTGAGAACGCATAGAAATCGCAACCTAGAGCCTGCACGTCCGCCTTCATGTGCGGGACGGCCTGCGCGCCATCCACCAGCACGGGTGCTCCGAAGCTGTGCGCCATCTCCGTGATCCTGCGGATCGGGTTGATCGTGCCCAGGGCATTCGAGACGTGCGTCACCGCAACCAGTTTTGTCTTCGGCCCGAGCAGATTCGAAAAAGCCTCCAGATCGAGCTCGCCCGCATCGTTGATCGGCGCCACGCGCAGCTTGGCTCCGCGCTCCCGGCACAGAATCTGCCACGGGACGATATTCGAGTGATGCTCCATTTCGGTGATGAGGATTTCATCGCCGCTTTGCACGTGCGATCGGCCGTAGCTTTGCGCGACCAGGTTGATGGCTTCCGTGGTCCCGCGGACGAAAACGATTTCCCTATGGTCGGCCGCGTTCAGGAACGCGCGCGCAGTCTCGCGGACCGATTCGTAGTTCGCGGTCGCCAGCTCGGAAAGATAGTGAACGCCGCGATGAACGTTGGAATTCGTTCCTTCGTAGTATCGCGAAATCGCTTCGATCACCGCGCGCGGCTTCTGGGAGGTCGCGGCGTTGTCGAGGTACACGAGGGGTTTGCCGTGGACCGTCTGCTGCAGAATCGGAAAATCCGCGCGGACCTGCTCGACGTCGAATCCCGATCCTGAAACGCCCTTGGCCGCCACGCTCATGGTGCCTGCTCCTGGCGCCGCGAGCCGCCGGTAATGCTGCCCAGATTTTCACGAATCAGCTCTTCGACATACGCGCGCGCCGGTCCTTCCTTCATCCGGTCGAGACATTCGCTGGCGAACGCGAAGAGCAGCAGACGCCGCGCGGATGCTTCATCGATTCCGCGGGAGCGCAGATAGAACAGCGAATTCTCCTCGATCTGGCCGATCGTCGCGCCGTGCGTGCATTTCACGTCGTCCGCGTAGATTTCCAGCTGCGGCTTGGTGTCGATTTGCGCTGTGTCGGAGAGCAGCAAATTGCGGTTCGTCTGCTTCGCGTCGGTTTTCTGCGCGTCCTTGTGAACCACGATGCGTCCGTGAAAGACGCCGTGAGCGTGCCCGTCCAGAATTCCGTTGTAGAACTGGCGGCTGCCGCAGTGCGGGCTGGCGTGCTCCACCAGCATGTAATTGTCCAGATGCTGTCGGTTGCGCCCGATGAAAAGTCCGTTGATCAGGCACTCGCCGCCTTCGCCTGCCAGCACTGGATGCACGTTGTTGCGCACCAGCGCGCCGCCCGCGAGCACCGAGTGGGATGAAACGTCGGCCGTCCGGCCCTGCTGAATGCGGAGCGTCGAAACGTTGAACGCCTGATCGTGCTCGCGTTCGACCATGTAATGCGAGACCACGCTGTGATCGCCCGCCACAAGCTCAGTGACCGTGTTGCACAGCGACTTGTCGCCTCGGCCCAGCGAAACGTAGTTCTCGACGATGGTGGCGTGGCTATTCTCTCCGACGACAATCAAATTCCGCGGATGATTGACCGTCGGGCTGTCGTGCGCCGTCGAGATGAAGAGCAGATGAATGGGCGCCTCAAGCACCACGCTCTTCGGCACGTGAATGTACGCGCCGTCTTCCAGGAACGCTGTATTGAGCGCGGAAAAGGCGTCGCGCTGGATGTTCAGATACTTCCCGAGGTGCGGCTCGATCGCCGCGGGGTTCTTTTCGATTTCGGCCGCCAGACTTCCAGCATGCGCGCCGTTCGGCAATTTGCCGGCCGTCGAAAGCTCCATTGCGAATCGGCCGTCGACGAAAACGAATTCGCACGCCGCTCCCGGAATTCGATATGCGGCAACGTCCGCGGGCGAAGGCGGATGGTGCCCGTTGCGGACCAGCCGAAACGGCGTCTGCGCGATCGCCGAAAGATTCGTGAAGCGCCAATCCTCATCGCGCAGAGTAGGGAAGCCGGTCTCGCCAAACCGCGCGAAGCCATCCTGGCGCAGCTTGCGCAGCCACGCGGGTTCGCGGCCCGCAGCAGACTTCTCGAGCCCGCCGAAGCTCTCCGCGTAGTTTTGAAGCGCCTGTGTTGCCGTCGCCAACTTCGTCCCTCGCCTTTCTCTACGCCGCGCTCGCCCCGTCGAATGTCGCGTACCCCCGCTCCTCAAGCTGCAGCGCCAGTTCCGGGCCGCCCGAGCGAACGATGCGGCCATCGACCAGCACGTGCACGCGGTCCGGCACGATGTAGTTCAGAAGCCGCTGGTAGTGCGTGACGACCAGGATCGCGCGCTCCGGACTGCGCATTGCATTGACGCCCTGCGCGACGATTTTCATTGCGTCGATGTCCAGGCCCGAGTCCGTCTCGTCCAGAATCGCCAGCTTCGGTTCGAGCACCGCCATCTGCAGAATTTCGTTGCGTTTCTTTTCGCCGCCCGAAAAAGCCTCGTTCACAGAGCGATTCAGAAACTTCTCGTCCATTTCCAGCAGCTTCATTTTTTCGCGCAGCCTTGGGAGAAAATCCATCGCGTCCATTTCGTCTTCGCCGCGATACTTGCGCACGGCGTTCACCGCCGCCCGCAGGAAATAAGCGTTGCTGATTCCGGGAATCTCGACCGGATACTGAAACGCAAGAAAAAGGCCTTCGCAAGCCGCCTCTTCCGGCTTCATTGCCAGCAGATCCTTGCCGTCAAGAAGCACTTCACCCCCGGTGATGGCATACGTCTCGCGGCGCGCCAACACCTGCGCGAGTGTGCTCTTGCCTGAGCCGTTCGGCCCCATGATCGAGTGGACTTCACCGGGATTGAGCGTCAGGTTGACGCCCTTCAGGATTTCGTGTCCGTCCACCGTGGCGTGCAGGTTCTTGATTTCGAGCAAACTCATTCCGATTTCCTTCTCCTTGTTTGATTCGCGGCGCTAGCCGACGCTGCCTTCCAGGCTGACACTCAGTAGTTTTTGCGCCTCGACCGCGAACTCCATCGGCAGTTCGCGAAACACGCGCTTGCAGAATCCGTTGACGATCATCGAAACCGCGTCTTCCGCCTTTAACCCGCGCTGGCGCAGGTAGAAGAGCTGGTCCTCGCCGATCTTGGAAGTCGAGGCCTCGTGCTCCATTTGCGCCGTCGAGTTCTTCACTTCGATGTACGGAAACGTGTGCGCGCCGCACTTATCCCCGATCAGCAGCGAATCGCACTGCGTGTAGTTCCTCGCTCCCGTCGCGCCCTTCATGATCGCCACTTGGCCGCGATACGTGTTCTGGCCGTGCCCGGCGGAGATGCCCTTGGAGACGATCGTGCTCTTCGTGTTCTTGCCGATGTGGATCATCTTCGTACCAGTGTCGGCCTGCTGATAATTGTTCGTTAGCGCAACAGAGTAGAACTCGCCGACGGAATTTTCCCCCTGCAATATGCAGCTCGGATATTTCCACGTAATCGCCGAGCCGGTCTCGACTTGCGTCCACGAAATCTTCGAATTCTTGCCCCGGCACGCGCCGCGCTTCGTGACGAAATTGTAGATTCCACCCTTGCCGTTCTTGTCGCCGGGATACCAGTTTTGCACCGTCGAATACTTGATCTGTGCGTCGTCGAGCGCCACCAGTTCGACCACCGCCGCGTGCAGTTGGTTCTCGTCGCGGATCGGAGCCGTGCAACCTTCGAGATAGCTCACCGACGCGCCTTCATCCGCCACGATCAGCGTGCGCTCAAACTGCCCCGTTTCGGCCGCGTTGATGCGGAAATACGTCGAAAGCTCCATCGGACAGCGGACGCCCTTCGGCACGTAGACGAACGACCCGTCGCTGAACACGGCCGAGTTGAGCGTCGCGAAGAAGTTGTCGGTATAGGGAACCACACTTCCCAGATATTTCTTCACGAGATCGGGATGATTTTGCACCGCATCGGAGAACGAACAGAAAATCACGCCTGCCTCGGCCAGCTTTTCCTTGAATGTTGTGGCCACCGAGACGCTATCGAACACGGCGTCCACCGCCACACCGGCGAGCATCTTCTGCTCCGCCAGGGGAATCCCCAGCTTCTCGTAGGTCTTCAGGATTTCGGGATCCAGCTCGTCGAGGCTTTTCAGAGCGGGTTTTTTCTTGGGCGCAGAGTAGTACGAAATCGCCTGATAGTCGATCGGGGGATAGTGGATGTTAGCCCACTTCGGTTCGGCCTCGGACTTCTGCAGCGTCTCCCAATGGCGGTATGCCTTGAGCCGCCATTCGAGCATGAATTCCGGCTCGTTCTTCTTGGCCGAGATCAGCCGGATGATGTCTTCATTCAGGCCCTTCGGCGCGCGGTCTTCGTCGACGTTG
>Ga0335080_10003273_pt1 | contig 16353 bp, 13 predicted proteins | sample Lox_Sample_34_FD_206720 | JGI IMG/M metagenome (GOLD analysis project Ga0335080, IMG submission 206720) | Soil microbial communities from Loxahatchee National Wildlife Refuge, Florida, United States - Lox_Sample_3.4 | ecosystem: Environmental > Terrestrial > Soil > Wetlands | place: USA...
CGGGTCCCAGGGCGGTTCGTGGTGGGGCCAGCAGCCCGGTACGCCCCCTCCGGCGCCGGGGATGCCGGGTGTTCCCGGCGAGTGGTACGCGCCGGGCACGGGGCCGGCGCAGCCGCCGCGCAAGCGGCCGAAGTGGCTGATCCCAGCCGGGGCCGCCGCAGCCGTCCTGGTGGTCGTGGTGGTGCTGGTCCTGACGCTGGGATCCGGCTCCTCGAACAACGCGAACAGCGGGTCGGGCCCGGCGACCACCCCAGCCCAGACGAACAGCGCCTCCCCCCAGACGACCCCGACCGTGGGCGATTTGCAGGTGGCCCAGCTCCAGGTCGGCGACTGCCTGACCGGGGCGAACCTGCAGCTTAACAACACCAGCGCCCCGTGGCCGAAGCTGGCCAAGGCGGTGCCTTGCACGACGGGCCATACGGCCGAGGTCTTCTACGCCAATGACAACTTCTGGGCCAAGAACGCGCCTTTCCCTGGAGTCGACGCGATCCAGCAGAGCGGCGTAGCGGCATGCAACAGCGCGTTCCAGTCCTACGTGGGAATCCCGTTCTCGAAATCGATCTATTCATGGATCGATATCGTCCCGGGTCAGTCCACCTGGCCTGGCGGGGACCGGGGGCTGCACTGCGTCGCTTTCTACAAGACCCCCGCGCAGCCGGCCGGCGTGACGCTGCGCGCATCACTCAAGGGCGCGGCTAAGTAGGGCTCCTGGGCGGCGCCGGGGCACGCGCCCCGGCTCGTTCGGCGTGTTACTGACGCGGGGCGGCCGGTTCAGGGTCCGTACGGAGCCGGGCCGGGCCGATGTCGGGCTGGTCCCGGACGCCGAACACGTCCCGCAGCGCGGTCAGCGCGGCCAGCTCGCCGCAGCGGCCGTGCACCCCGGGTACCGGCGGAGTGGCGGAGGAGCACAGGTAGACGCCGCGGACCGGCGTCCGGTACGGGTTCCAGCTGGGCACCGGGCGCAGGACGGTCTGCTGCAGCGTCTGGATGCCGACGCCGATATCGCCGCCAACGTAGTTCGGGTTGCGCGCCTCCTCGTCGGCGGCGGTGCGCACGGACCGGGCCAGCACGAGATCGCGGAAGCCGGGCGCGAACCGCTCGATCTGCGCCTCGATCCGGTCCGTCATGTCCACCGCCGATCCGGACGGCACGTGACAGTAGGTCCACAGGGTCTGCCGGCCGGCCGGGGCGCGAGACGGATCGGCCACGCCGGGCTGGACCACGAGGACATAGGGGCGCTCCGGGTGCTTGCCCGCGGCGACTTCGGCCTCGGCTGCGGCGACCTGCTCGAACGGGCCGCCCAGGTGCAGGGTGCCGGCCCGGCGGCAGTCCGCATTGGTCCACGGCACCGGACCGGACAGGGCGAAGTCCACCTTGCAGACGCCGGGACCGTAGCGGAACCGGCGCAGCGCGGCGCGGTACCAGCCGGGCAGCCGGTTGCCGGCCAGCAGGGCGAGCGTCCGCGGCGAGACGTCGAGGAGAGTCGCGCGGGCCGAAGGGAGTTCGGCCAGCGAGCGCACCCAGCGGCCGGTCTCGATGTGGCCGCCGTTGGCGACCACGGCCGCGGCCATCACGTCGGTGATCCGGGCGCTGCCGCCCGCCACGACCGGCCAGCCGACCGCGTGCGCCAGCCCGATCAGCATCAGCCCGATGCCCGCCGTGGGCACCGCGGTGAGCGGCATCATGGCGTGCGCCGCGGCGCCGGCCATGATCGCCCGTGCCTCGTCGGCATGCCAGCGCCTGGCGACCACGGAGGCGGGCAGGATCGCGTGGCGGCCGTAGTCGGCGGCGGCCAGCGGATGCGCGGGCAGCGTGCGCAGCGGGGCCAGGACCGCCTCGAGGACCTCATCCATGCGGCTGGTCAGTGGACCGAGCAGGCGGCGGTAGGCGCGCCCGTCGGCACCGAGCCCGGCGGCCGTCTCAGCCACCGAGCGGGTCACGACCGCGGCCCGGCCCGCGTCCAGCGGGTGAGCGAACTCAACCTCGGGCCACGCCAGCGTGACCCCGCGCGCGGTCAGGCCGAAACGCTGGAAAAACGGTGAGGCCACCGCCAGCGGATGCGCCGCGGAGCAGACGTCGTGCCAGAAGCCCGGCAGGGTCAGCTCCTCGGTCCGGCAGCCGCCGCCGATCGTCGGCGCACCCTCGATGACCTGAACCCGAAGGCCGGCCGCCGCCATCGTGACGGCGGCGGCCAGGCCGTTCGGACCGCTCCCGACGACTACCGCGTCCACGTCCATGGCTGATCGGTTAACCGCTGGCCTGGCTGTTCATGTCCCCGGACTCCGCTGCGCCCGGGCTCTTCACGCGCCGGGACGGGGTGACGGTCTGCATCACGCTGCGCACCATCGAGTTGTGCCAGACATTGCGGGCGTGACGCCACTGCCGCCTGGAGTCCACGCAGGTCCTGGTGAGCTCAACCTTCGGGTCCGGGATGCCCAGCCGCTGGCCCAGCGCGGTCAGCGTGGCGATCCAGAACTTGTCCTCCTTGCGCTGCATGACCGGCATGCCCAGCTCGTACAGCGGGTCGTTGGCCCGCATCAGCACCTGGGCCTGAATCATGGTGGTATCGCTCTCGCGTTCGGCCGAGAAGGTGATCCAGCCGGCGAACTGATGGCCCTGCGGGGTCATCAGGGTGAACGACTCGGCGTCGGCGTACAGCACGAACACGCCGGTGGACAGCTTGACGCCGCCGCCGATGGCCAGGTCGAGCAGGGCCACGTCGCCCGGGTTGATGCCGGTGAGAGCGCCGGCGAACCTGTTGCCTTTCGGCCAGAACTCGGGGAAGTGCTCGCGCCAGGTGGCGATCGCCTGCTCCGGCGGGACCTGGCCGGCGTCCATCCGGTAGGTCTTCTGCCACATCTTGCCGAAGCCCTGGACCGGGCCGGTGAGCCGCCGTCCGGCGACGTTGGTACCGCGGACGCCCTCCCGCGGGTCGACCTCGAGGCGGTCGACTTTCCTGGCCCAGCTGGACGCGTCCCTGGGAGGGGTCGCGGCGGCCTCGCGGTGGCTCAGCCCGATCTGCTCGGCCGAGGCTACCTTCTCCGGACCTGTTGTCTCTGACATGACCCCTACCTCACGCCGCCGTTGAGCGCCGATTCCTCGCTGTCGTAGATGGTGATCGCCTCGTCGAGCCTGGTCAGCTCGAAGATCTCGCGGTAGTGCTCGCTCAGCCCGTAGGCGGCGAGTTCCTGATGCTGCCGGTTGGCCCGGACGAGCAGCGTCACGAGCATCCCGATGCCGCCGCTGTTCATGTACTCCAGGCCGGCGAAGTTCAGGACCAGCCTGCTCGTCGTGGCGCCCCCCGCGGCCTCGTAGGCCGACATGAGCACGGGCTCGCAGGCCGCGGTGACCTCGCCCTTGATGTCCACGACGGCGGTCTCCTCGCCGACCTGGCGAACGTCCATCGTGATCGCTGGTGCACCCATTGTTGTTGTCCTCCCCTTGGTGTTCTGCTGCTGGGACCTGGCTCAGGCGGCCGGGTGGTTGAGCTGGCTGACGGCGCGGTCGAGATCAGGGAAGAGCTCGATGAAGTCGGACAGCCTGGTGACGTCGAAGATCTCGCGGTAGTGCGGGGACAGGCCGCTGGCGACGACCTTCCTGCGTTCGGCTCGCGCCTTGGCGAGCACGCTGACGATCAGCGCGATGCCAGTGGAGTTGATGTAGTCCACCGCGGCGAAGTCGAGCACCATCGTGTCGTGGGGTTCCGGGCTGGCCGTGACGGCCCGCTCGTAGGCTTCGGTCAGCACCGCGGCGGCGGACCCGTCGACCTCCCCGGACAGCTCGATGACGGCGGCCCCGGGGAGCGCCCGGGTGGCAGCCTCACACGCGCTCGTCATGCCGCACCTCCAGTTCGCATGGTCAGCCAGATGGTGTGCCTCTGGCCGTCCGTGGTTATGTCCATCGCGTCGACCATGTTGCGGATGAGGAACAGGCCCCAGCCGCGCGGGCTCTGGTCGCCGTCGAGCTTCCTGACGAGATCGGGTTCCTCGTGCTCGCTCGTGTCGGGGTGGATCTCGCCGCCCTGGTCGCTGATCGCCACGATGATCTCGTCGCCGTCCTGGGTCACCTCGACCTCGACCGGGATCTCCGGGCGGTTGCCGTTGCCGTGCTCGATCGCGTTCATGGTCGCCTCGGCGACGGCGGTCTTCAGCCGCTCGAGCCTGGCGTCGGACAATCCGAGGTCCTTCACGGTGCCGGCCACCCGCGCGAGCGCGAGGCGCTCGTTGCCCGGTTCGCTGGCCAGAGTGAATGTATCGAGTCTGCGCGGGGCTACTTGTGTCATCGCCCGCCTCCCCCTTGTTGCTCCTGGTGCCACGCTGATGGCGAGCGCTGGAGCGATACCAACGTGATGTCATCTTCCTGCTCGTGATCGGGCCCGGTGAAGTTACCGAGCTCGGTCAGGCACAGGTCGATCAGGGCCTCCCCCGAGGGTCCCTTGCCGACCAGCTCCGCGACCCGCGGGAAGCCGAACATCTCCCGGTCGGGCGCGTGTGCCTCGGCCAGCCCGTCGCTGTGCAGCAGCGCGCAGTCGCCGGGCTCGAACTGGAAGCTCTTTTCCTCGTAGTCCATGCCGGGCATAAGCCCGAGCGGCATGCCGCGGGCCCTTAGCTCCCGGACGCCGTGGCGGGTGCGTACGTACGGCACGTCGTGGCCGGCGTTGGCGAACTCGATCTGGCCGCTGACCGGATCGAGCACCAGCGCCAGGCAGGTGACGAACATGTGCGCCGGGATGTCCACGCAAAGCATGTCGTTGACGTGGCCGAGGACCTTGCCGGGCGAGATGAGCCTGGGCGCCGCGGCCCGCAGCAGCGCATGCGTGCTGGCCATGACCAGCGCGGCCGGGACGCCCTTGTCGGTGACGTCGCCGACCACGAACATGACCCGGCCGTCCGGCAGCGGGATGAAGTCGTAGAAGTCGCCGCCCACCGTCCGGGCCGGGCGGTAGAACGCGGCCACGTGCCAGCTGGGCAGGTCGGGCAGGCTCTTCGGCAGGAACTGCTGCTGGATGATCTGCGCGATCTTCAGTTCCTGGTCGATCCGCTCCCGCTGCCTGGCTTCGGCCTGCTGCTGCCTGACCAGCTGGCCGACGCGCATGGCCGGGGCTGCGTAGCCCGCCAGCGAGTTGAGCAGGCGCACGTCGTCGCTGGAATAGCCGCGCTCGGATCTCCTCGGCCCGAGGCTGAGCAGGCCTACCAGGCTGCCCGAGGAGATCAGCGGGACGACCAGGACCACGCCGGCTTGCTTCAGCGCCTCAAGCGCTGGGGACTGCAGCTGAAGGCTGGTGATGTCCACCGCGCTGGCCGCGCTGAGCAGATAGCCGACGAGCGGGTCGTTCGAGGCCAGGTCGAGTTCGGGCCCGGCCGCAGGGATGTTCGGTGCCTGGGTCTCGGTGACCGTGACCGCGCCCTGGGGGTTGCGCCGCAGCCAGCCGCGGACTCGGCCAGCCCGGTCTTCGCCCGCCCCGGTTCCTTGGCCGGTCGCGGTGCCTTGGCCGGTCGCGGTGCCTTGGCCGGTCGCGGTACCTTGGCCGGTCGCGGTGCCTTGGCCGGTCGCGATTCCTCGGCCGGCCGTGGGGCCCAGGCTGACCTCGGTGCCGTTCTGGCTCGGGTCAGCCTGGGTCATCCCGGAGGCCCCCCCAGGCGTTGCCTCGGTCTCCTGAGCCGCCGGAGCGGCCCCCCTCCCTACCTGCTGCGCCATATCACTCTCCGGGTTCACGGCATCGTTTGCGACGCACCATCAGCCTAGGTAGTAGGCGATACGAGATCGTTACGGCAGTCAAGCCTTCCGGACCGTTTTTTTACGAATGTGCGTTACGGTTCTCTGGGATGGTTGCGACGGACCTCAGCCTGGCCTTGCTCGGGCCGCCGGTAGTGAGGCGGGACGGAGCGCCGGTCACCTTCGATACCAGGAAGGCGACGGCGCTGCTCGCGCTGCTGGCGGTGACCGGACGCGAGCATAGCCGCGAACAGCTGGCCGACCTGCTCTGGCCCGAAGCGGACAGCGCCAAGAGCAGGGCCTCGCTACGGCGCACGCTGTCGGTGACGGCCGCGGCGATGGGCGACGGGCTGAGCATCAGCCGGGCGGCGGTGGCGCTGAATCCGGCGCTGGTCCGGGTCGACGTGCGCGAGTTCGGCGCCCTTATCGGACGGCCGGACGCCGCCTCGCTCGAGCGGGCGGCCGCGCTCTACCGAGACGACTTCCTGGCCGGGTTCGCCCTGCGCAGCTGCCCGGAGTACGAGGAATGGCAGGAGTCGGTGAGCGAGGAGCTCAGGCAGGAGCTCGCCCGCGGGCTGCAGCGACTGGTCGCGGCGTGCATCGCCGACGGCGAGCTGGAGCGGGCCGCCGTGCACGCCCGGCGCTGGCTGCAGCTCGACCCGCTGCACGAACCCGCCCACCAGGCGATCATCAGGCTGCACGGCTGGGCTGGGCAGCGTTCGGCGGCCATGCGGCAATACCGGTCGCTGGTGCGGGTGCTCGACCGCGACCTGGCTGTCCGGCCGCTGCCGGAGACCACGCGGCTCTATGACGACGTGCGCGCGGGGCGGCTTGGCCCGCCGCCCGTCCCGGCCAAGCCGCTCGCCGAAGCCGAGGCGGTTGCGGCTGAGGGTCTTGCGGCCGAGGCGGCTGCGGCCGAAGCGCCGGCTGCTCCTGACGGGCCGGGAGCCGCTGACGGAGTGAGCGCCGGTGATGGAGTGAGCGCCGGTGATGAGCCGGGCGCCACTGACGGAGCGACGGCCGCGGCCCCGTTGACCTGGCCGCTGGTCGGCCGGGACACCGAGCTGGCCGCCCTGAGGGCGGCGTGGCGGGAGGCGGGGCGCAGCGGTGCGGGCGGCAGCGGTGGTGCCGGAGGCAGCGGCCGGGTGGTGGCCGTCGCCGGACAGGCCGGCAGCGGCAAGACGCGGCTGATCGCCGAGCTGCGGGCCGAAGCCGCCGAGGCGGGTGCCACCGTGCTGGCGGCCCGCTGCCATGACGGCGAGACGGGACTGCCGTTCGTGCTGGCCGCCGACCTGCTGCGGACCGCGCTTGCGGTCCGGCCCGACCTGCCGGAGATACTCCCGCCGCGGACCGCCGCGATGGCCGGGCGTCTGGTACCGGCGCTGGCCGCATCCCACCCGGATGCGGAGGCCGCGCCGCCGCTGGACAGCGCCGTGGCGGTCACCAGGCTGTACGCGGCCATCGCGGACACGCTGCAGGCGGCGACCGGCAAAGTCGCCCGCGGGGATGGCGAGGCTGCCGGGGGTGACGGGACCGGAGCGCGCCACGAGACCAGCGGGAGTAATGGCGCCGGCGTGGCCGGGATCGTGGTGGTGGAGGACGTGCAGTGGGCGGACAGCTCCTCGCTGGGCCTGCTCGCCTACCTGGTGCGCCGGCTCGCCGACTGGCCGCTGCTGCTCGTGCTGAGCTGGCAGCCCGAACAGGCGGTTCGGCTGCGGGTGCTGCGGACCGCGCTCGGCGAGGCCGAGACTCAGGGCATCGGCCAGACCGTCGAACCGGGCCCGCTCGATCCCGCGGCCATCGGCACGCTGCTCGGACTGGACGGCACGCCCCGCATCGACGTGTCGCGGCTGCTGGCCGAGACCCGCGGGCTGCCCATGCTGGTCCGCGAGTACGTCGAGGCCCTTCGCGCGGCCGAGGAGCGTGAGGCCGGCGCGGTCGATACCGACACGGGCGAGGCCGACACGGGCGAGCCCGGCGCCTGGTGGCCGCCGGCCAGCGTCAGGGACCTGCTGAGAACCCGGCTGCAGGCGGTCAGCGGGGCGGCCAGGCAGATGCTGACGGCCGCCGCCGTGCTCGGCAGTGACAACGACGCCGAGCTGCTGCGCGCGGTGAGCGGGCGGGGTGAGGACGAGATCGTCGAGGCGATCGACGAGGCGCTGGCCCGGTCCCTGCTGACGGAGATCCCGCCGCCGTCCCGGCAGCAGGCGCCGTCCTATGGCTTCCCGTACGAAGCCCTGCGTCGTACCGCCTATGAGTCGGCCACCCTGGCCCGTCGCCGGCTGCTGCACGGACGCGCGGCCGACGCCCTGACGCGCAGGTACGAGCGCGACCCGGCCACGACTCGGGCGGCTACCGTGGCCAGTCACCTGCAGCTGGCGGGCCGGGACGCCGACGCCGCTCAGTGGTGGTGGCGGGCGGCCGAGGTGGCCGGCGAGCTGTACGCGCACGCCGAGGCGCACGCCCACCTGATCAAGGCCCTGGCGCTCGGCTACCCGCAGCTGCCCGGCCGGATGGCCCTGGGCGAGGCGCTGGTCGCGCTCGGCCGCTACCGGGAGGCGCTGGCGGAGTTCGAGACCGCGGCGGCCCTCGCGGCCGAAGGCGACCGCGCCACCCAGGCGGCGATCGAGCACAAGCTCGCCGACGTGCATCACCGGCTGGGCGACTGGGACCTGGCGGATGCGCACCTGGCGGTGGTAACGGAGCTGGTCGAGGGCACCGAACCAGGCCGGCTGGCGCGAGCTCTGGCGGACCGGGCGGTCGTCGCCTACCGGCGCGGCGCGGCCGTCCAGGCCGCGGACCTGGGCCGGGCCGCGCTGGCCAGCGCCCGGGCCGCCGCCGATCCCGGCGCCACGGCGCAGGCGCTCAACGTGCTCGGAATGCTGGCCGCCCGGTCCGGGGATGCCGCTGCCGCGGAGAGCTATCTGCGGGACAGCCTGGCCGAGGCCAGGCCCCTGGAACCGGGCGCGGCCGTCGCGGCGCTGAACAACCTGGCCCGGCTGCTGGCCGAGACCGGCCGCGGCCCGGAGGCCCTCACCGCGGCCGCGGAGGCTCTCGAGCTCGGCCGCGAGCTCAATGACCAGCACCGGGTGGCGGCCCTGCACACCAACCTGGCCGACCTCCTGCATGCCGCTGGCCAGCATGACGCCGCGATGACCCACCTGAAGGAGGCGGCCAGGCGCTTCGCTGCCGTCGACGTGGGCGACGCCCCCCGCCCGGAGATCTGGACCCTCGTGGAGTGGTAGCGGCGCTACAGGCTGATGCTCATCCCAGATGATTCGGATGACAGGGCGATCCGGGCCGTGAAAAGGAGGTCAGGGATGGCGGCGATCTCGGCGCACGGCCCGCGGACCAGCACCATCGAGGCGTACGCAAGGGCTCTGGAAAGCGGCGCGGAATATGTCGAGTTCGATATCCGGCGGACCGCAGACGGTGAACTCGCCGCCTTCCACGACCCGCTCACGCGGCAGGGCGAGGTACCGGCCGCCATCAGTTACCCGCGGCTGTGCGAGCTGGCCGGCTACCCGGTGCCCCGGGTAGCGGAGGTGATGACACTCATCGCCGGGCAGGCTACCGGGCACCTGGACCTCAAAGACACCGGCGGCGAGGAGAAGGTCGTCGAGATGGCGCTGGACATTCTCGGACCTGGCAACTTCGTGGTGACCACGCTGGAGGACGAGTCGGTGGCCGCGATCAAGGCACGCTTCCCGGCGGTTCCCGCGGCGCTGTCCCTGGGACGCGATCTGAAGGAGGTGCCGCCGGCCGGGCGGGCGTCGACCCGGCTGAGCGCGCTCTTCCCGATGCGCAGGCTCCGGGCCTGCCGCGCCGACTGGGCAGCGGTGCATCGGCGGCTGGCGGCCGCCGGCGTGCTGGCCCGCTGCCACCGGGCCGGGATCAAGACGATGGTCTGGACCGTCGACGAGGACGCCGGGATGCGACGCTGGCTGGCCGACCCGCGGGTCGCCGTCCTGATCACCAACCGGCCCGCCGATGCGGTGGCGATGCGCTCAGCGCTGCCCGAGGCTAGTCCAGCTGCATCTCCAGGACCGTGAACGAGTGCGGGGAGAAGCTGATGTCCACGTGCTCGCCGTCCACCTCACGCTTGGCGTTGCGTACACTCACCCCGTCGGGACGGGCGAGGGTGCTGACGGCGTCCGGGCTGTGCCCGGTGATCTCGTGGATGATCACTATTCCGGTCGCCCCTGGCGTCGAGTAGCCGTGACGATCAGGACAAGCCAAACGGCAGTGCGCTCCAGCAGCATGCGCGGGGCAGCCACGCCCGAGTCACAGCACGGTGCGGGTCTTGGCCGTCGCCGTGACGGCGGCGGCCAAGACCGGGTCGGCGGGCGGCAGGCCGAGCGCTGCGCGGGAGAATTCGGCCGCGATCGCGTGCCATAGGCGCGCGCGACGCAGCATCGGGTGGTCGCCGCCGCGCACTTCGACGGCGGCCACCTCGGTCGCCTCGCGGGCGCGCTCGGCGAACGCCCAGGTTTCCGGAGGGCTGGTGACGCCGTCGAGCGTGCCGTGCACGAGCAGCACCTGCCGGCCGGCAAGCTGGACGGCCGGCTCGCCCGGAGGTAGCCAGGGCGCCAGCCCGGCCACGGCCGACACCGCGGGATGGCCGGCGGCGCGGACCGCGGCCCGTGCCCCCATGGAGTGGCCGACCAGCACCACGGGGATGGGCCCGAACTCGGCCGCGATCGCGTCGAGCTCCCGGTCGATATCCCCGACCGGGGAGGCCTGGGCGCCGTTCCAGCCGCGTACCCGGAAGCGTGGCCGCCGCACCACGGCGCCGCTGCCTCGCAGCCCATGCCGGATCGCCGTCCCGATGGGGATCATGCGGAGCACGGCGGGCTGCAGTGCCGAGGTCGGCTCGGAACTCGAGACCTGGCCGCCGTGCGCGACCAGGACGATCCCCGTGATGACGCCCGACGTCGCCTCGCCGCGCGGGAGCGTCTCGCCGCTCGTCATCTGCTCTCCTTGGGGCCGGCCTGGCCAGGCTAGCAGGCGGCGGAGCACACTGGTGCGGTGGAGGTGCCGGCGGCCCTGCTGATGCGATCGCTGACCTTCCCCGGCGCGGTCGTGGCCAGTGACGCGATGCCGCTGACCTGGACGGATCCCCCAGCGGACCCACTGGCCTGGCCGCTGCCCCCGACCGCGATGACCCATCCCCGGACGGCGGGCACGTTCAGCCGGGCGCTCCGCCTGCTGGCCAGGGAGGGACCGCTTAGCCTCGCGCGGGCGCTGGCCAAGTGCAGCCTGGAGCCGGCCCGGCTGCTGCAGGACCGGGTACCGGCCATGCGCCGCAAGGGCCGGATGCAGGTCGGCGCCGACGCCGATGTCGTGGTGTTCGATGCCGCCGCAATCGCCGATCGGGCCAGCTACCGGCACAGCACCGTCCCTTCGGCCGGGATCAGGCCCGTGCTGGTCAACGGCACGTTCGTGGTGCGGGACGGCGACGTCGTGGCCGACGTGCGGCCCGGCCGCCCGATGCGCGCCGAGCCGGGCTGAACGGGCCCGGCCGGGAGCCACTGAAATCGTCCGCCGCAGAACCGTTCGAACGCACCTAAGCTGTGAAAACAAACCCTTCCCTGGATGATCGATCTTGTGTTCTAATAGCTGATATGGGTCGGCAACGGAGGCAGGGGCGCGGTCGGTGCCGTCAATCTCCGGGCAGCCGCCGCCTCCGTGCCCGGCCGGGCATACGCCGCCGCCTGGGTAGCCGTTGCTGAGGCCGACCGCACGCCGGTTAGCTGTCCGGAGTCCGAAGTCAAGTCGAGCGCTGGAGGTGAGCACGATGACCAACGAGTTCGAAAACTTTAACGACCGAGACGAAGAGTGGCTGCATGAGCTAGAACTCAGAGCCACAGACCTTGAGAACGATCTGTTCGACTGGCGTGAGGCTCACGCCAGGGAACTCACCGATAGCAGCTACGGCCGGGACGGTGTACCGCGCGCCTCCAGCGAAGGGCGTCCAGGGATGCTGCGGGCCCAGGCCAGGAGGACCCCGCCCCGGCCAGCCAGGCCGCTTGACGACGTGCCGGACGAGGCGCTGCACCACGTTATCGAGGACGAGGAGCCCGACGACGAGCTGACCACCATCATCGGGACCGGCGGCCGGCCGGGCTGGCCCGACCCCGGGCGCCGCCGATCGTCGGCTCAGCAGCGTACCCAGGCTCTCATCGACCGCGGGCGGCGCAGTGCCGGCCGGGCCCGGAAGCCCAAGTCGCGCAAGACCGTGCTGATCGTCTCGGGAATCGCGGCGGTCATCACGATCGCGTCGGTGTTGATCTTCCGGTCCAGCCCGGGCTGGCCGCCAAGCGTGGCGACCGTGCGGAGCCAGATCGAGACAGCCTGCCAGAACCCCAACGTCGCCTCCGAGCCAGGCCAGGTCAACTTCGCCTGCGGAACGGACACGAGGCAGATCCTGTGGGTATTCGCGCTCATGACCAGTGGCGACAATCCTCAGTACAACGAGGCCAAGACCGGCCGCCAGGGCCTCGAGCCAATCACGCCGACCCAGGGTGGCCAGGTGGCATGGTCACTGAACCTGCACCACCCATATAACCCGATGGACCCGGTGGACAGCCTGCAGGTCGCCGCCAGGGCCATCAACAACATCATCGGCGGGGCCACGCTCACCGGGACCAACGGCAAGCCAGTGGTCCAGCCCGGGCTGGAGAGCGACCCATCCGACTGCGTCAGGTACACCGGATCGCCGGCCATCGTCTCGCACGCAGGATTCCCGAGCCTGTGCGCGCAGCCGGTGAGCAGCTCGACCGGGCAGGCGGCCCTGGTCGCCGACACGTACCGGCAGTGGGAAGTCGGCGCCACGGCCGCCTCGGCCTACGACGTAAGCGTGCTGTTCTCCAACGCCAGCAACCCGGGGAACCCGCAGGTCCAGGCGATCCTCAAGACGCTCCCCAACGTGAGGTAAGGAGCCGGAAACCGACATCAGAGCAGCCTCCGCGCAGTCATCAGGCCCGCACGCAGACGACAGAGAAGGGAACCCGGTGCCCAAGACGAAGCCGGCCTGGCAGCAGGCAACCGCGCTGGTCAGCCTCAGCACGTGCGGTGCGATGACCGGGTTCGCCTTCGCTCACGGAACGGTCGACGAGATGACATCGCCGACCCGGATGCCGGTGAAGCTGATGGCCGTGAACACGCCCGCCAAGCCGGCCAAGGCCGAGCAGACCGGCGACAGCGCGCTGCGGTCGGCCATCGTCAAGGTGGCGCGAAACTACCTCCGCATGGCGCAGTCCAAGAGCCCGGCCGAGATGCAGGGACTCGTCTGGGGAGTCGACAGCGTGGACGGCGCCGACCACGGCGAGTCATGCGCCGCCTTCGCCAGCCTCACGCTCGCGCTCGGCGCTCAGGCCACCGGCCAGCAGAGCTGGGTCACCGGGGGGACCACCTATCCCTGGCCGCTGCGCCAGTGGGCCGACGTTCGGGTCGATGCCAATCCCGACTCGCCGCAGATCATCTCGATCATGCAGGACGCCCAGGCCCATCACAGGTGGCACCCGCTGGGCGACGGCTACCGGCCGCAGCCCGGTGACTGGGCGATGTTCGACGGCCATGTCGAGGTCGTGACCAGCTATTCGGCCAGAGCGCTCCGCACGATCGGCGGGGACTCAGCGCCGAACCTCTCCGTCAACGCGCACACGTTCACCGGCTCGCTGGCCGCGCAGGGCGTGACCGGCTTCGTCAACAACGGCCAGCTGCTCAGCGCGGTGAGTTCGGGAAACGGCGGATCCCAAGGTTCGCAGGCGGGCGCCCCAGCCGATGCGGAGACGGCGGGAATCCTGACGCAGGGCCAGGCGCCGGCGGGTGGCGCGGCCGTGCCGGGGACGGCGATGGCATCGGTCAACAGCCAGGCTGCCTGGCAGGGAGCGGGCCAGGGCGCCACCGCGGGAGAAGGTACGACCAGGATGGTGGGCACGGCAGGCCGGGCCGGGAGCCCGGGCACGCAGGGCATGGTGCAGATGCCGGGCATAATGGCCGACTTCGGCACCGTGCCGGGCGGTACCGGCACGGGGAACGGAGGCGCCCCAGCGGCTGGCCAGGGCGCGTCGCGGGCCAACGCCGGCTCGCAGACGCGGCAGGCGTCTCAGGCGCGGCAGGGGTCTAAACCACGCGGAGCCAAGCGGACCGGTAACGCCACGCGGAACGGAGCCACGCCCCGGGGCGGAACGGCGTCCCGGGGCAGCAACCGGGCGGCCGAGGACCAGCGCGCCGGGACAGCGGCGATCCCGGGTCTCGTGGCACCTTCCGCCGAGGCGCCCGGGAACCCGTCCTCCCCGGCGGCACCGTCCTACACCAGGAACACCCCGTCGGCTGAGTCGACGCATGTCCCGGGCACTGCCGCCCAGCAGGCATTCATCAGCCAGGTCGCGCCGGGTGCGATAGCGATGCAGAGCCGGTACGGCATCCCGGCGGCGGTGACCATCGCCCAGGCGATCGACGAATCCGGATGGGGCCAGAGCGCGCTGGCGATCAGGGATCACAACCTGTTCGGCATCAAGGGCACCGGCCCGGCCGGCACCGACCTGCTGCCGACGCAGGAGTACCAGAACGGGCAGTACGTGAGCGTGACCGCGCCGTTCCGCGTGTACCACAACGTCGCTGAGAGCATTGCCGATCACGGCAAGCTCCTCGCCACCTGCTCGAGCTACCAGCACGCGATGGCCGACCGGCATCTCCCGGACGCCTTCGCCGCCGACCTGACCGGCGTCTACGCGACCGATCCCAACTACGGCTCCAACCTCATCGCGATCATGCGGTTGTACAACCTCTACCAGTTCAGCGCCCCGGCATCCGCGCCGACCCAGCACGCACCGGCAGGCGCGGCGCCACCATGGGCCTCCGATGCCGGCCACGATCAGGAGCACACGGCCGGCCCGACCGGCGCCGTGGGCCAGGGCGGCCAGTACGGCCTGGGTGGCATCGTCGACGTGGGCAGGCCCGCCGGCCGGGACGGAAGCGCCAGCCAGGGCGACTCTCCCAGCCCGGCTCACTCGGCCGGGCTTGGCGGCGCGGCGACGATTCCCGGCGTGCTGGACGGCTACGAGGCCGGACCGGCGCGGCCCGCGGCGGCCGCTGCGGCCGCGGCTCTCGCGACGCCACTGGCCGGGGCGCCGCTCGCCCGGCGTCGACGCGCCAGCCGCCCGGCGGCGCGGGTCACGACGCGCCAGGGCCGGCCGACCCGGTACGTTCCGCAGATTCCGCGGGTCGTCACGGCGGCGTTCGTCAGCACCGCCAAGGATCCGCTGAGCCGGGCCGAACCACTGTACGACGACGTGGCCAGCCGCAGCGGCATTCGCTGGCAGCTGCTGGCCGCGTGCGACTGGATGCAGTGCCAGGCGCGGCCCCGGTACTCCCCCGTCTACGGCGAGAAGCTCGGCACGGTCAATGCCGGGGGGACCGTCTACCGCACCAAGTCCGAGGCGCTGGGCCAGTGCGCCAGTGACCTGGTCGACCTGGCGATGGCGGTCTACTGGATCGACATCACCGCGCGGCGCCCGCTGTCCGTCGCTGACCTGGCCAAGGTGTTCGCCGCGTTCCGCTGGGGCGGCCTGCTCCAGCTGCACGGAATATCCGCCATGGAGTTCCCTTACTCGGTGGCCGGCCTGACCGAGCAGCAGGTCAAAATGCGCTGGCCCGACATCAAGGATCCCAACGTGCCGGACAAGCCGGGAACGCGATTCCGGCCGCCTTTCGGGGCGGTGCCCGCCGCGCTCTGCCTTGGCTACCCGGCCATCGCCTAGCCCCGACGACCAGCGAATAGAAGGTGGGCCCGATGCTGCGCTTGCTGATTTTCCTCGCGGGCATGCTGTCCACGCGCCGCCCGGGCGCGGTGACCGGGCGGTCGGCCGGTAGCTACGGCCGCGCCGAGGACGAGCCGGACGACGACGGTCCCTGGTTTCATGCGCCGCCGCCCGCGCCGCCGCGGCCCTACCAGGTGCCGCCCACCTTGCCGCTCCGGCAGCCCGGGCGACGGCGCATCCCGCGCAAGCTCACGTGGGCCGCGGTCCTGGTCCTGGCGGGGCTGATCTTCCGCAAGGCGATCGCCTGGGCGGCGCTGACCGCGCTGGGCGCCACCTTGCATCTGGTCGGGCTCAACCTTCACCTGCCGCACGTCACGCTCGCCTGGCCGTGGCAGTCCGTCAGCGCGGGCACGACCACCGACACTGACATCGGCCCATGGGTGCTGCAGAAGATTCAGGGTATTTCCCGCCCGGCCCTCGGCACCGAGAACTTCAGCTTCACGTTCACGCACAAGGTGTCGAAGAGCATCGGCATCTGGCCCTGCTGGTACTCGAGCACGTTCGCCACCGTCGGCCACGCGTCGGCCACGGTGGACCTCAACCCGGGACCGGCGTGGTGGACCCCGGCGTCGGGCCACTACCGGCTGCAGGTCCTCAGCCGGCCGGCGGCCGGCGCACCCGGCCGGGTGAGTGTCGCGATCGTGCTGCCCCGGCCGCGGCTGCCGCAGTCGGTACACGACGTCACCGTCGACAACACGATGTCGCATCCGATCGACATGCAGCACAGCTGGACCTACCCGGGTCTTGGCTGCGGTGCCCTGATCCGGCCGCAGTTCTCCGTGTCGGTGCTCTACGCTCAGGCGCAGAGCCT
>Ga0335080_10003274_pt1 | contig 16349 bp, 17 predicted proteins | sample Lox_Sample_34_FD_206720 | JGI IMG/M metagenome (GOLD analysis project Ga0335080, IMG submission 206720) | Soil microbial communities from Loxahatchee National Wildlife Refuge, Florida, United States - Lox_Sample_3.4 | ecosystem: Environmental > Terrestrial > Soil > Wetlands | place: USA...
TTGCACTGCTGCCCTTCACCACAAACAGCGCACTGCGCCCACTATAGCGCGCGGCATGATCGAGCAGCGCGCGCAGAATTTCCCGCTGCGTGGTCCCGGCATGGATGGCACAAATGCCTTTGAGAAGATCGCCCGCGCCTCCAGAATCTGCAGCCGCGGCGCCCAGATGCGGCTGCACCTGCTCGAGCACACGCCGCGTCAACTCCTGACGCAGTTGCGGAACCTGGCTCTCCAGCACCTGCGCTACTGCCTGCTCCACGATTTGTTCGACTGCGGTTTTCTCCGCCATGCCTGAAAACCTCGACCCGAGCGACCCCGCCTCCGCCCCATCCGGACACTGCTAAATTATGATTATATGGCACTTGCGCGGTGATCGCGCGGTAACCATTGGTCCTTGTCCCTCTGCGGCAGAGCTTCCCGCGCGCAACCACGTGGTCCGGCCGCCCTTTCCTCAACCTTTGAATTTAACCCAAACCGCATCACCCGGGAAACGTCAAAAGCCCATAGCCGAACTGCGGGTTACCAAGTAAAATAACAGTTCGCCACCCGGCTGCTTCGGCACAAATTTACTGCATCGGACAACGAATGGGAGCCATCCAACCCAAACTAGGAGAGCCGGTTAGTGATGAGCTGGCGTTAGTCCAGGCGGCCAAGGCTGGCGACGTCGGTTCGTTTGAGGAACTGGTCCGGCGTTACGACCGGAACGTGTTCCGCATCGCGCAGCATATTACGCAGAACCGCGAGGATGCGGAAGACGTCGTCCAGGACGCGTTCCTGAAGGCATACAGCAACCTGGCGCAGTTCCAGGGCCAGTCGAAGTTTTACACCTGGCTGGTGCGCATTGTGGTGAATGAGGCGCTGATGCGGTTACGGCGCCGTCGCCCCGAGCGCATGGTTTCGCTGGATGAAGAAGTCAAGACCGAGGAAGATTCCCTTCCTCGCGAGGTCGCGGATTGGAGCCCCAATCCTGAGCAGCAGTATTCGCAAGCCGAGTTGCGCGATATCTTGACTCGCACCATCCAGGGCCTGCCTCCGAGTTTTCGTACGGTTTTTGTGCTTCGCGATGTTGAGGGTCTCTCGACGGAAGAGACGGCTGAGGCGCTTGACCTCAGTATTCCTGCGGTCAAGTCGCGGCTACTGCGAGCCCGCTTGCAATTGCGCGAGCGCTTGAGCCGCTTCTTTCAGAAACGCGAGAGTGGAGATGGTCAACAGTGAAATGCTCTGAGTTTTTGCAAGAGCTGACAAACTACCTGGACGGCGCGATGGATGATCGCACCAAGGCGGAATTGGAAGATCATCTGGCTTGGTGCCACAACTGCTACGTCGTCTGCGATACCACCAAGAAGACCATCGAGATCTACCGCGACTCGCAACTTTACGAACTGCCCGACGATCTCCGCACCCGCCTCCGCTCCGCCATCATGGCCAAGTGCCAGGCCCGTAAAAAGGAAGGCCCCGAGCGCGTCTGAATTCTCCGGTGGTCATGGGTTCCCGCGATTTGGACTGATCAACGAGGCGTAGCGACGCAGCCTGCTGCGTCGCACCTGGCAATCCTTCATCCCGAGCCTCACTCCAAATCCCGGCGTATTCTTCATCCGGCGAGAGCCTGCCCTGAGCGAAGCCAAAGGCAATCGGGCATGTGCCGGCCCGCTTCTACCCGCAGCTTACGCTCAGCCGGACGCGTAACCCGGTCTCCTGCAATCACTTCCTGCGACTCAGGTTCGTCAACGAACCTTTTTCCAGGGAATCGAATCTAAGTACTTGGGTTGGATTGACTAGCCGTATTCCTTAGTGCAAGAGCGCCCAGTCGAGTCTCCTGTGGGAGGGACCCTATGATTACGAAATTCTTCGACGCCGTCTTTGGCTGCCATCATTCGCATTATAGTTTTCCGATCAGCGTCCGCCGTGGCACGCGCCGCAACCGCGCCGCCGCGCTCACCGGCACCTACGTCGTCTGTCTGGATTGCGGCCGCGAATTTCCCTACGACTGGCAGGAGATGCGTGTAACCAGCGAGAAGCAGTATCACTCCGGCGTGCGCGAGCTGGCCACCAAAGAAGCCGCCTAAGTGTAGGTTGTCGCGACGCCCCCGCCCGTTACGGGCGCGGGACAACTCGACAATTTCCCATCCTATTCAACCTGCGCCGTAGGAGCAGGAAACTCCCGCGAACTTATTCGTGCACTTGAACCGGTATCATACATGGCAATTGAACCTATTTAGCTATTTTCTGCGTGTAGAAAAACAGGGCGGGCTGGCTGCCCGCCTTCTGATTTTGCTCGACGTAATTCCAAAAGAGGCTGCCCCCATAAATAGAAATGGCTGCTAGTTCCTGTCGCCAGTCATGTAGCAGCCCTGCAACCGTATTCACAGTTGATTTGCGCCTCGAACCCCTTTGAGGCGCAATGACTTTATGCCGAATCCGCTGTGCACAGCAAGAGGGCCGGAGGACTCCGGGCCGATGGGCACCATTTCGTGCCGCGGACTCGCGCCAGGCTGGTAATATTCCCTAAACTTCCATTCTCATCGGAGGACTGTGGCGCCACTCAAGCTGCTGGTGGTCGAGGACGATCTGCCCAGCCTGGAATTGATGACGGAGGTCCTCACCTCCCTGAAGGCCGACGTCCGCCCGGTCAGCGCCAGCCAGGACGCGGCAGATCTGGCGAACCGGCAGAAGTTCGATGGCATCTTCCTCGATCTTGAAATGCCCAGCCTGCACGGGCTCGATCTGGCCAGAACCATACGCCAGTCTTCCTGGAATAAATCGACGCCTATCATCGTCGTCACCGGACGCACCGACCCGGAAGCCATGCAGCAGGCCTTCTCCGTCGGCGCAACCTTCTTCCTGCAGAAACCCATCGACCGCCAGAAACTGACCGGGCTTTTCCGCACCGTTCGCGGATCGCTGTTTGAGAACCGCCGGCGCGCCATCCGCATTCCGCTTCAGACCGATGTGGACTGCACCGTTCGCGAGCGCACTCTGCACGGCAAAACCTGGAACATCAGCCAGGGCGGCATGCAGGTGGAGGCCAGTTCCCTGCAGCCGGGCGACGCCGTCCACCTTTCCTTCCGCTTGCCCAGCTCTACCATCATGATCGACGCCATCGGCGTCGTAATGTGGACCAAGGAGGAGCGCCAGGGAATCCAGTTCACCAAGCTCAGCGGGCAGGACGAAAAAGCCGTGCGCGACTTCGTAGCCTCGATCGAGAAGCCCGATTGGCTTTGAGGCTTGTAATAATGCAACAGCCTGGGGGGTTACGGCTCGCGACGGGAAGAGTTGCCAGCACCAGATTCAGCCGAAGGAAATCTGATGTCCGCTTCCATCTGCCCTTAGACCGAGCGTCATCCCGAAGCGCGGCGCTTCTCCAGCCGCGCGAGGGATCTGGCGTGCAGTCCGCCAATCTCAAACCCTCCAGCATCGGACCGCGCGCCGGATCCCTCGACCGGCTGAACTACGCCGGTCTTCGGGATGACGCTCGGTTTCCGACACAGGGCAGATTTTCCCGGCGCTCGCGAAGGAAGAGTCCTGCGCACAATCACAAGGGCAGCTCGCTGGGAGCTGCCCTTTTCTATTTCCTGGCGGATTCGACTATTGCCCGGCCGGTTTGCGGTGTACCGGCGGCTTGTGCGCGGGAGCGGGCGCAGCGCGCGTGAGCAGCGCGCCCTTCTCCATGACCATGACGAAGGGATTGGCAGTGTAGGAAACCGGAGTGCCTTCGAAGTCGAGGTCGCTGCCTTCCTTGGGCATCAATTTGGGGGGCATTGTACCGGTCATGGTCAACTCGATGTCGGCGCGCTTTTGATCGATGTCATCGACGCTGGCGGCCAGTTGCAGCGTGGTAGGCGTAGCGCTGATCACCCGGCTGCCGCCCATCTGCAGCGGCACGCCCTTGATCACGCTCCATACCTTGTCCTGATCCTCCGGCGAACCTGCCGACAGCACCAGTTCCCATTCCGCAAAACTCAGCTTCTTGATCTGGTCAGGCGTCTTGTCCTTTACCAGGTCGTGAGCTTGCTGAGCGGGAGTGGGAGGAACATACACAGCGATGGTGAATCCGGCGGGTGGCAGCGCCGTGGTTGCAGTTTGCGTCAGCAGGTCGTTCCAGCCATCCTCAGAACCGTGATATTTCACGTAGCGGCTGTGTCCAAATTTGGTGACATCCGCTTTGGCCTTGGCATCGCTGATCAGGTTCGCGGCGCGCGCGATGAAATAGAGTCCGTTCACGTCATCCGGCGGGGTCGCGCTCAAGTAAGCCAGCGCCAGAGGATAAATATTTTCCAGGTTGTTCGGATCCGCTTCCACCGCCGCCCGCAGATATTTCTGCGCCGACGGATAATCCTTCAGCTGCAAGGCCGAAAATCCGGCGATGCTGTTCAGCAACCCGGCAAACTGCGTCTTCTGTTTGGCGAAGTCGGCGTCCGACACGCCATCCGGTTTCGCCATCGTCGGAATCGCCTGCAAGCCGCGCTGCGCATGCTGCTCGGCGTCCGCCCACTTCTGGCCGGCGCGCTCGTTGTAGGCCAGCAGCACCAGCGCCCGAACGTTGTTCGGATTCGCCTGCAACACCCGGTTGGCCGCGTCGATAACCTTGGCCTGATTGCCCGCCTGCTGATAGGTGGTCATCAGCAGCTCCAGCGCATCTTCCTTCATCACGCTGTTGGGATACTGCACCAGAAACGCTTCCAGTCCGCTGATCTTGGCGTTGGGGTCCTGTTGCTGTACCGCGCCCACGTAGGCGTTATATTCGGCTGGATCCTTGATCTCTTTTTTCTGCGGCGCGGGGGCGGCCGCAGCTTGTGCGGGCTGCTGGGCTTGAGGTGCGGCTGCGGGTTGCGCGGGTTGTTGCGGCCCAGCGTTCTGGGCTACGGCCAGAGTAGCGAGCACCAGCACAATCGCGAGTACGCTCTTCTTCATTCGAATGGCTCCTAGAAACTCTCGGGAAATAGCGACGACACCTGCCTCAGGCATACCGAAGCCAGCACACCTGAGCATTCGGAGCATGAGCTCTGCACCGCCCGTGCGACGGGCCCGGAAACCGTGGCGCCTGCCTTAACCTCAAGACCATCAATGCAATATTCCCGGTGTGCCGGATTATAAGGATGTGTTCCGCCTAAAGGCAAGTTGATTGCCGCCCCATTCCTCTTACTTGTTAAGATGCATAAAATCCTCGGGCCGGATGGATTCCCCGGACGGGAATCGGACATCCAATGCGGAGTCTATGAACGAATCTAATGGAAAAGCATTAGCGGGACAGGTTGCGGTGATGACCGGCGCGGGACGCGGCATTGGCGCCGCTATCGCGCACCGGCTGGCGAAAATGGGCGCCCTGGCGGTGATCTGCGGACGCACTCGCGCCCCGCTGGAATCTACTGGGGCGACAATCAAGCAGGCTGGCGGCCGGGTGGAAGCGGTGGAATGCGACGTATCGAACGAGGCCAGCGTCAGATCGCTGGCCGAACTGGTGGAGAAAAAGTTCGGCCGCACCGATATTCTGGTCAATAATGCCGGCATCGGCGGCTTTGGCGGGCCGCTGCACCAGCTGCCCCCCGATTCCTGGGACGCGATCCTCAACACCAACCTGCGAGGCGTCTACTACTGCATCCGCAGCTTCGCGCCTATGATGATACGGGCCCGCAGCGGGCATATCGTAAACATCTCCTCCCTTGCCGGAAAGAACGCCCTTCCCAACGGAGCTGCCTACGCCGCCTCCAAGTGGGGATTGAACGGGCTCACCTATTCCGTTGCGGAAGAGCTGCGTGCTTACAATATTCGGGTGTCGGTGGTGTGCCCGGGATCGGTCGACACCGACCTGAGCCCGCACGCCGGAAAAGATCATTCCAAGATGCTGCAACCCGCCGACGTAGCCCACGCGATCGCCATGCTGGTAACCCAAGCCCCACAATCATTCGCCAGTGAGATTCTGCTAAGGCCCACACAGAAACCATAGATGCGCGTCGATCCGCGCAGTGCAGAGCAACCCGTAGAGACGGGGCTTGCCCCGTCTTGCCGGCAGCGGCAAGGGCCGCGGTCACTAACCCGAGCGTCATCCCGAGCACCGGCGCAGTTCGGCGGGGGATCTGGCGTGGGCCAAAACCGTCGACGGTTCGCGCCAGATCCTTCGCCCCGCTGAAGAACGCGGGTGCTCAGGATGACGCTCGGCTTCGATATGGTGGGGTTGAATGGCCGCGTTCGATGTCGCCCTTTGTCCGGTGCAGCGCCCAGCAAGACGCGGCAAGCCGCGCCTCTAGGGGCGAACACGTTGGCTTTGATTGCTTACTTCTTGAACAGGTTTTCAAACGCCTGGCGCGCGTCGCTCGGCTTAGCGGCGGCTGGGGTGGAGGTCTCCTTCTCTACCATCACGCGCATCGAGTAGAACGTGCAGTTATTGCGCTTGTCCTTGGGAGAAATTCGCTCGGGAATCGGTTGTGTGCACTCGAAGCGGCTGGAAGGATCGAAGGAGGTGCATTGCTTGCAGGAGTGCAACTCGAAACCGCACTTCGGACACACCCCCGCCGGATCGCTGGCCGCCTGCAACACGGTGCCGCATTGGGAGCAGCGAGAGACGGTGCGCGTACCGGGCATCTGGATGGGCCTGGGACCGAACGTCGTGTCGCGCTTGCTGACCGGCTTTTCGGATGAACCGCGCTTGGGCCGTTCCTCCCCACTGTCCTGGTATCCGGGTTGCCGGTATTTCGCCAAACGATACCTCCGCCTTGCCGGGACATTGTCTCTCCTGCGCGGGTTCGGAACAAGTCCCCAGTACCCAGCTACCCCGCGACCCGGCAGTCCGGCACTCTTTGTAGTTCTTGCCTCCTGGCACGCCGATCGCCGGATGCTTGGGTACCGGGCGGCCCTGGGTACTGATTTCAGGCAACTCGCGGCTTGCCCATGGACATCTTTGCCAAAGCCACGGAATTGCCGGGGAAAACTCTCCTCGACAGGCATAGCCACGAATTGTATTTCGGTATACCGGGTGCTACCATCCGAACAGAGAGGTGTAGGGAGGCACAATATGTCGGACAGAGACGGCAATAGTTTCCTTTGGTTCCTCGCCGGGTTGGGAGTCGGCGCGCTGGTGGGAGTTCTTTACGCTCCGCGCTCTGGCAGTGAGACTCGGGAGCAGATTCTGGCGCGCGCTGAAGAGGGCCGCGAATATGTTCGGGGACGGGCCCGCGATGTGCGCGAGCAGGCATCGGAGTGGGTGGATCGTGGCCGGGATGTCGTTAACCAGCAAAAGGAACAGTTTCGCTCGGCTTTTGAAGCGGGACGGCAAGCCTATCAGGAAGCCACCACCACCGAAGGCGGCGGCGCAAAGAATCTCTGAGACTGCGGGTCTCCGCAACACCGGAATTGGCGAAGTGCAGAAAGCGGAGTAACGCGTATGGAAAACCTTCTGACGATCTCGATTGCGGTAACCACGGCTGCGGTCTTAATCCAGGCAGGCATTCTGATCGCGCTGTACCTTTCGGTGCGCAAGAGCAGCGAGCGCATGGAAGCGCTGGCCACAGAAGTGAAAACCAAAGTATTGCCCGCTGCGGAAACGGCTCAGTCCATGCTGCTGGAATTGCGGCCGAGAATCGAAACCATCGCGGAAAACCTCAGCCAGGCTACCACTTTGGCTCGCGGCCAGATGCAGCGACTGGACGCCACCGTACAAGACGTAGTCGACCGGACGCGCTTACAGATAATCCGTGCCGATGAACTCCTCAGCCGTACGATGGACAAAGTGGAGGATGCCACTGAGGCCGTTCACAAGACCGTGGTTTCTCCTGTGCGTCAGTTCGCCGGCTTGGTGCAGGGTGTTACCGCCGGCATGGAGTTCCTGTTCAATGGACGCCGTCGCCGCTCCCGCGACGGAGCGGGTGTGCAGCAGGATGAGATGTTTATATAGAACGTCCTGATCGCAAAATCAAAAGGCAGCGCCCACAAGCGCTGCCTTTTTCGTTACACCGAAAATTAAGCTCCGTTGACCCGCAACAGGATCTGGGTTCCACTGTCGAGTTTCACGTTCTTCTTGTCCGAGCTCACCACCGAACCTTGCGGAGCAGCCGCCAGCGAATACTCGGGCATGCCCTGCACCCCCTGAGCGCTTAAAGGCAACTGTCCATGCGCCTGCATGGACGGCGAGGTTTGATTCGCCTCCGGCGGATAGACCCCGCCGCCCGGATAATCGCCGGCATTTCCGTTGCTCGGAGCCGTGCCAGGACCGGCGTTAGCCGATCCCATCCCCGGACCAGCCGAACCTCCTATCGATCCGGAGGCCGATCCGCTCACCGAGCCCGGCGTCGCCGAATCAATTGCGGAGACGTACGACACCGGCTTGCCCAATGCCTGAATGGAAATACTCAGCGGGATTTCGCGCCCATTCTTTAGCGCCACCTTCTCGAAGGCGAGTCCGATTTCAGACTGGGTTTCGCCCTTGTCGCGGCCTTTAACGGAGGTAACGTGGCCGACGATCTTCGAGCCCCGCGGAATGACGATCTCGCCGTGAGCGAGCAGGTCCTGACTGACCCTGGCCACTACTTCATCCCCGGCCTTCGCCTTCCGCGCGTCCAGCGACTTGGCCAGTTCGGCAGCAATGACGGTGCCGGGCGCGACCATTGCCGGCACAGCCGAGCCTTCCGGGCTTGGAGCGGCCTGAGCAACATTATCCGGCGGTGCACTCTGCGCCAGGGATACACCAGTCAGCACGGCGATCAGGACCAACGTCACGCTCCTCATAAGGCCTCCCGGGTTACTTCAAAGTTAGGATGCTGGCACCGGCACCTGCAGGTGTCCATCCGAGCGGGCGATTCTGCCCGGGCCGCCGGCCGAAGCACCAGATTGGAACTCGCGCTATGAGGCACTCTCGCGAACAAGTTGCTCATCGCCAATTCTACTGCTTCCAGCCATCCTCGGATATCTCTCGGGGAAGTGCACCAAATCCTGTTGATTTCGCTACACTCCGGGCAGATAATGTGTCCGCCGTTTCCTCCTGTTGGCCGCCGTTCCCGGCAACTTAGGGAATCCGTCCTGGCGGTTGCGAGTTCGGTCCCAATTTGCTGCCTTGCCTGCTTGCGCGGTTGTATCGAACGCCTTGGCAGCCACAACAACGGAGGGTTCTTTGCTGAATAACAAACTACATAAGTTGACGGTTTCGGGGTTGGCCGCAATGTTGCTCCTGGCCGGCCTGTTAGCCCCGCCCAATGTGAGCAGCGCATCGGTACGCCCAACCTTTACCGACGCCAGCCTCAAAGGCCCCTACAGCATCCTGCTGGAAAAGTGGCTTTCCGACCAGAACTCCAAGCCTGAGACCTTAGTTGGCGTCTTCAACTTCGACGGTAATGGCAACGTCTCAATCTCCTCCTTCACCGACAACAACGGGGGGACCGTAACCACGGGGACGGGCACCGGAACCTACTCAATGAAGTCGAAGGGCACCGGTTCGATCAAGGCCTCCCTCTCCAACGGCGACAGCGGTACTTTTTCCATCGTGCTGGATGCGAATGGCAAGGGCTTCCAGCTCATCCTCACTCGGTGCGCCAACGGTTGTGGCAGCGGCGTGCTGAGTGGCACGGCCGTCGCCAGCGGAGGATCGTCGTTCAGCAACGCGAGCTTGAAGGGAAAGTACGAGTTTCTTACCGTGAGATGGCCCTCCGGGCAAAACCCGGATTCCAATAATGTGATCGGAATTTTAAACTTTGATGGCGCAGGCGCGGTTACAGCTTCCGCTACGCAAGACGACGCCGGAAACGTCCAAACCATAACCGCGAGCGGAACCTATTCGGTGAGCCCGGATGGCAGCGGTACCATGACGCTGACCGACAAGCAGGGTTCCATCGCTTTTGCTTTCGCCATCAATTCTGCAGGCAAAGGGTCGCAAATCATCGGGACCACGAACGACGAGGTGCAGAGCGGGACGACTACCCGTCAGTAGGAAAGCGCGTCCTTGAGAAGGCGGGGGTTGGCAAGCCTAAGTAATCCAGCCGCCCCCGACGACGACATCTTCCTGGTAGAACACCGCTGCCTGACCAGGTGTAATCGCGCGCTGCGGCTCGTCGAAAGTTACCAGCGCGTCGTCGCTTCCGACCTTCTCCACAAAGGCCGGCGCCGGCTCATGACGGTGACGAATCTTCACCCTGACCCGAATCCGGGAATCCAGATCTTGTACTGAGATGAAGTTCAGGCGGTGCGCATGCAGCGTGCGCGAGTACAAATCTTCGTCATTGCCCACCACCACCTGCCGGCTCTCGCCGTTGATCTGCAGGACATACAGCGGCGAGCCGGTGGCGACGCCCAATCCCTTGCGCTGGCCCACCGTGAAATTGTGAATGCCGTTGTGCTCTCCGATAACCTCTCCGCGCGTCGTCACCAACTCGCCGGCCGTGTCGGGAAGCGGCTCGCCCCGCTCGGCCAGGTAAGCGTCCAGAAAGTGCTTGTAGTCGCCGCCCGGGACAAAACAAATCTCCTGCGAGTCGGGCTTTTCGGCCAACGCCAGTCCGTGTCGCCGAGCCAATTCGCGAACCTGGGGCTTGCTCATGCCGCCCAGTGGAAACCGGGTGCGGCTCAACTGCTCCTGGGTGAGGCCGAAGAGAAAGTAGGTCTGATCCTTGGCGGAATCGGCGCCGCGCTTCAGCAACCAGCGGCCCCGATCCGCGTCATATTCGATCCTGGCATAGTGCCCCGAGGCCAGGTGATCGGCGCCGATCTGCTGCGCCACGATCAGCAGCTGATCGAATTTCAGGTGATTGTTGCAGAGGCTGCACGGAATCGGCGTCCGCCCGGAAAGATAATCCTGCACGAACGGGCGCACGACGTCCCGCTCAAAACGATCTTCTTGATTCACCACGTAATATGGAATGCCGATCGTCTCGGCCACCCGCCGCGCGTCGTAAACGTCATCCAGCGAGCAGCATCGCCCTTGTATGCTTTCCGGCATTCCCGGTTGCCGTGCCAGGCGCCGCTGGTTCCACAACTGCATGGTCAGGCCAATGACGTTGTGTCCTTCGGCTCGCAGCATGGCCGCAACCGTCGAGGAATCGACTCCTCCCGACATCGCGACCGCAATGGTTTGTGCCTCTGACATAGATCCGGTCTTGTCTGCCCTGCCTTTGCGGGAAGCTCAAGGCTGAGAGCTAATAGCTGTTCTATTGTAGATGGGTGATAATTCGCGCAATCGCGCCACCGTCTCCCGAACCAGGCCCAGCGCGAATTCTACGTCGTCGGGCGTATTCTGCTTGCCGAGGCTGAAGCGAATGCTGGCGCGGGCGCGGTCCGGACGCAGCCCCATGGCGGTGAGAACATGCGAGGGTTCAATCGCTCCTGACGAACACGCCGCTCCCGTGGATACCGCCAATCCCTTGAGATCCAGCGCAATCACCAGTGCCTCGCCTTCGATGAAATCGAAATAGATATTCGTCGTGTTTGGTACCCGCGCCGCGCCCTCTCCGTTGCAGCCGCTAGACTCGACCGTCTGCAGAATACCGCTTTCGATCCGGTCCCTCAGCGCCGCCATCCGCGCCAGGTCTCCGCGCTCCAGGGCCTCTCGCGCCAGATCCGCGGCCTTGCCCAGCCCTACGATCCCCGGCACGTTCTCCGTCCCTGCTCGGCGCGATCGCTCGTGGCGTCCGCCGTACAGCATCGCTTCCAGCTGAGTTCCCTTTCGCACGTACAGAGCGCCGACTCCCTGCGGCGCGTGCATTTTGTGGCCGGAGAGGGACAACAGATCGCAGCCGATCGTCGCCACCGCGATCGCCGCTTTTCCCGCGGCCTGCACCGCATCCGTGTGAAAAAAGACGTCAGCCTCTGATGCGATCCTCCCGATCTCCGCCACTGGTTGCAGAACGCCGGTTTCATTATTGGCCATCATGATACTGATCAGCTGCGTGTTCGGACGCAAAGCGCGGCGCACATCCGCGGGATCGATCCATCCCCGCCCGTCCACCGGAACGTAGGTAACCTCGCAGCCTTCCGCCTCCAGGTGCTTGCAGGTATTAAGCACCGCATGATGCTCGATCGTTGACGTAATAATATGATCGCCGGAATGAGCCAGCCCGAAGATGGCGAGATTGTCGCCCTCGGTCCCGCCGCTGGTGAACACGATCTCCGAGGAACGGCAGCCCACCAACGCGGCTACAGATTCGCGCGAGCGCTCCACCGCCGCCCGCGTCTCCTGCCCATGATGATGAATCGACGAGGCATTGCCGAAGTGCTCGCTAAAGTGCGGCCGCATGGCCTCGTAAACTTCTGGCAGCACCGGAGTAGTCGCGTTGTTGTCGAAATAAATTCGCCGCATCTAACCCCTTATATTACGCTGGTTCAGACTCCGATACTCGATAGTACAAAGCCGGAAGTCTCCACGCTTTCGACTCTAGAGCAACACCGCGAGATTGTGTTAACTTTCTTCTCCCCGAGCGCCCTTGGGCGGCTTCACAGCAGTTCCAGGCGGGAGCTCAGATCTAGATTTTCGGAGATTGGCCCGTGCTTTACATAATCCCCCGCAATCCCCTGTGCGCAACCCTTTCTCTGCTGTTGCTCGCAAGCGCGGCGGCGGCACAAGTCCCGCTACAGCAACTGGGGACCGACACCTACAACAATCCGCAGAGTTTTCACGCCACGGAAATCGAGCCGGATAGCTTCTCCGTTGGTTCCACCATCGTGGCCACCTATCAGGTAGGGCGCGCTGCCAAAGGCGGGGCGTCCGACACCGGTTTTGCCACTTCCCTCGATGGCGGCCAGACTTGGACCACGGGAAATCTGCCTGGCATCACCAGGGCAGACAATCCTGACAATCCCTACGATCGGGCCAACGATCCCGCCGTAACTTACGACGCCAAACATGGCGTCTGGATGATTGTGACCATGCCGTGGGCGGCCGCTCAAGATTCGGCTCCGCCGCGCCCCCCGGTTCCTATTCCCGCTGCGATCGTCAGCCGGTCCGTCGACGGCCTTAACTGGGATAATCCCATCTCCGCCACACCCGATGTCCTCAACTCCGACAAGCCGTGGATTGCCTGCGACAATACTCCCACCAGTCCCTTCTACGGCAACTGCTATGTGGAATGGGATATTCCCCGCGAGAATGGCCTGATTCAGATGAACGCTTCCACCGATGGTGGACTGACTTGGGGACCGACCATGTCAAGCGCCGATAGTGCGGGAGGCATCGGGGGCATCCCCATGGTTCGGCCGGACGGCACTGTGATCGTTCCTTTCTACCGCTTCAAACCGACCAGCATCGCCTACTTTACTTCCATCGACGGCGGCCTTACCTGGTCCACCACGCAAAAGATCTCCAAGCTGGTTTTCCACGTCGAAGCCGGCAATTTCCGCACCATTGCCGAGCCTTCCGGCGGAATGGACGCGAATGGCAACATCTACATCGCGTGGCAAGACTGCCGCTTCCGCCTGAATTGCGCCTCGAATGACATTGTCCTGAGCCAGACTGCCGACGGCGTGACTTGGTCCAAACCCTTCCGCATACCCATCGACGATGGCCAGACCATCGTCGACTATTTCCTTCCCGGGCTGGCCATTGACCCCACCACCTCCGGTGATAGCGTCCACATGGCGCTCACCTACTATTACTTCAGCGATACGAATTGCGATGCCACGAGCTGCCGCTTGTATGTCGGCGCCGTTTCTTCCGCCGACAGCGGCGTGACCTGGAGCGCACCCGTCCAACTCGCCGGACCCATGCGTCTGAGCTGGCTGCCCACCAAAAACAAGAAACCCATGGTGGCTGACTACATTTCCACTTCCTACGCCAACGGCCTCGCCTTCGGCTTCTTCCCCGTCGCCACCAAGAAAGTGGACAAGGCTTACAACATGGCCGTTTTCACCAACGCGGTCGGCATGGCGCCCCCGGTCCACACCCCTGGGCTCGCTGGCGCCCATCCGGGACCGGCTTGGCAACTCGCGCTGGACTACGAACTCGACGACCAATTTACAATTCTCGGCGAAAACAACCTGCTGTTTCCGGACCTGGACACCCCCAGTATCGATACTTTTCACGATCCGAATGCCGAGGTGGTCGCCTACTAGCGCCCGGTGTGCAACCGCGGACAAGGTGTGCCGGGGCAGCCTTGAGACTGTTTGGAAGGCCCTTCATTTGCCGGTCAGGAATTCGAACTGCGCGGTCGTCAGCGGTACCACCGACAACCTTCCCTGCCGCACCAGGGGCGAGTCCGCGAACAGCTTCTGGGCTTTCACTTCCGCCAGGCTCACGGGCTTAGGCAAGCCCTTCCCCACTTTGATTTTGACTCGAGGATTCTTCGCATCCGATGCATCCACGCTGACCACAGATGCCGTGCCCACTGCGCTCCTGCGCTCACCCGTTTCGTAAATCACCAGCCGCTCGCCCGTCTTCATCGAGCGAAGATGTTTCAGAGCCACCGGGTTCGACACTCCATCCCACACCGTGCTCTGGTCACGTTGCAGATCGGCAAACGAATATTCCGATGGTTCGGTTTTAAGAAGGTAGTCCATACTCGGCAGATTTCACTAGCCACGTCCACTAACCACTGCCGCTATTGTGGCTTTTTCTGATCGTCCTTCTTCTGCTCCCCGGGATGATCCTCGTAAATCGAATACTGCTGCTGCGGACGCTTGAGTCGCACGGTTATTTCCATGGTCGGCTGCCCTACCTCGTAGTCCTCGCCAAATGTCTGAAATCCCGGAGCCAGCACCTGCACCCGCAACTTCCCGTAAGGAGCCCCATCGAATGAGGCCTTGCCGTCGGCGTCCGCCTTGAGTTCATACCCCCCGCGCGACTGCTTCCCTTTCTCATTTACCGGATGCAGCACCACGCTGGCATTGCGTACTGGTTTGCCGTTCTCGTCCTTCACCACCATGAAATTCAGAACCGCAGTCGGCTCCGGCTGCGCCACCGCAAGAGCCGCCCAGATTCCAAACAAGATCACTATCAAAGCACGCCGCAAATTCACCATGCGCCCCATTCTAAGCACCGCCGCCGAGCCTGTCACCTGCCCAGTCATGCCAATTTCTGCAACCCGCTCCCCCATCCCTCATCTCAACGGAAAATCGTGCAACGTATTGTTAATAATACATTTATTCAATTCTTGAAGGGCTACTGCTTGACAATGGCCCACCCTCCTTTTAAAATTAGCACTCGCTCACAATGAGTGCTAACAATTTTGGGGGCGGTGGGTGTTTTTTATCTTTGCTATCAAGGTCACATTTCAAACGCAAATGAAAGGAGTACGGAAGGACTATGGCTACTAAATTCACTCCCCTTCACGACCGCATTCTGGTGCGGCGCGTCGAAGAAGCCGAAACCACACGCGGGGGAATCATCATCCCCGACAGCGCGAAAGACAAACCGCAGGAGGGCGAAGTCATCTCCGCCGGCCGCGGCAAATCGAACGACGAAGGCAAGGTATTTCCTCTGGCGGTGAAGGAGGGAGACCGCATCCTGTTCGGCAAGTACGCCGGCACCGAGATCAAGCTGGATGGCGAAGATTTCGTCATCATGCGCGAAGAAGAAGTGCTGGGTATCATCACCGGCGCGACCAAGAAAGAGACTGCCGGGGCAAGACGGTAGGCAGGAGTCGGTAGGCAGGAGTCAGGAAAGTTTGGCACTGCCGAGGTTCGACGCCTGATGTCCGAGGTTCAACACAATCGCAGGCCCGGCCTGCACACATCATTCAATTTCTGATAGGAGATTCAGCGTATGGCAAAGCAAATTGTTCATGGCGAGGAGTCGCGGCAAGCGATTCTGCGCGGCGTCAACCTGCTGGCTGACGCGGTAAAGGTCACGCTCGGCCCTAAGGGCCGCAATGTTGTCATTGAGAAGAAGTTCGGATCCCCGACCATCACCAAGGACGGCGTCACCGTGGCCAAGGAAATCGAACTTAAAGACGGGCTGGAGAACATGGGCGCGCAGATGGTTCGCGAAGTCGCCTCGAAGACTTCCGACGTGGCCGGCGACGGCACCACCACCGCCACCGTTCTGGCCCAGGCGATCTACCGCGAAGGCGTAAAGACCGTGGCAGCCGGCGCCAATCCGATGGCCATGAAGCGCGGCATCGAGAAGGCCGTTACTGCTATCTGCGGCAGCCTTGACAAGGAAGGCAACCGCATCAAAGGCGAACTCGACAAGTTCTCCAAGCCCGTCACCGGCGACATGATCGCGCAGGTCGGAACCATCTCGGCGAATAACGACGAGACCATTGGCACCATTATTGCGGAGGCCATGAAGAAGGTCGGCAAAGATGGCGTGATCACGGTGGAAGAGGCGAAGACGCTGGAGACGCAGTTGGAAGTGGTCGAGGGCATGCAATTCGACCGCGGCTATCTGTCTCCTTACTTCGTCACCGATCCGGAGCGCATGGAAGCCACCCTGGAGAACGCTT
>Ga0335080_10003276_pt1 | contig 16346 bp, 12 predicted proteins | sample Lox_Sample_34_FD_206720 | JGI IMG/M metagenome (GOLD analysis project Ga0335080, IMG submission 206720) | Soil microbial communities from Loxahatchee National Wildlife Refuge, Florida, United States - Lox_Sample_3.4 | ecosystem: Environmental > Terrestrial > Soil > Wetlands | place: USA...
CACCGGGTGGCGCAGGAAGACCGGGGGCCGGTCGGCTGCGCCCTATTGCCGGTCGTACACCGCGACCGAGCCGGACGCCGCACCCTGCGGGTCAGCCGCAGTCTGGGTGATCGTCAGGGTCTTGTTCTCGTTCGAAACCACGGCCTTCGCCGTCGTTATCGCCTTTCCGGCCTTCTTCCAGACGTTCTCGTAGTTGTTGTCATCGATCCGCATCGGGCAAGCCATGTCGGCCGAAGGGTTGCCGGTCCAGACGACGTCCTTGCCGTCGAACTTCGAGGTGTACTCGCTCTGCATGGGCTTCCCCTCTGGGTTCATTCCTTCCGACGTGAGCTTGATCCCAGCGGGCGTGGCCTCGAACTTCAGCGTCTGGGCACGGGCGACGGCCGCCGAACCGAAGTTCGACTTCGCGGTGTTCAGCTTCCAGGTGCCAACCCAGTTCTCACTGGCAAAGGCCGGCTGGCTCCAAATCGACGTCGCGGCGATGAGCAGCAGGGACGACACGAACAGGTTCCTTCGCATCAAGTACCACCTCGTTGGGTTGTTGGGGTTGCTCTGTGGATCGTGCGCCCCATCGGGGCGCTCTTTCCAGCTCCGACTCTACGCGGGACGCAGAATGGAGCGCCAATCGTTTGTTCGGTGGCGATCCATAGGGCCAGAGCGATGCTCGCGCAGCCTCTGGCGACGAGCGCGAGACGCCCGCTCGGAGACGCCCGATCGCAACCCGAGCACCTCTCGTCAGTCAGCGTCGGCTGGAGCGAATCCCGCGGGTCGGCCCCAGATGAAGCCGCTCTGCGCGCCTGGGGGCCTTCCTCCACCGTGAGCACCGACGGTCGCCCGTCGTCGCCCGGGGAATGGAGGCGCGTGACAGTGCGCGAACATCGTCCAGTCCGATGAGTCGCCACCCGGAAACCGATTAGTGGCCCGCTCCCTCCGGGTGCATCATCGACTCGTGATCTCTTTCCTCAAGTTCGTGAGAGAGCAGTTTCTCTTGGTGCGAGAACGGGTCGCCTGCCTCTTCCCGAGCGATCCGATACTCCGGGAGCTGTGCCAGGACTACCAGGTTCGCGCCTTGGAGTTCGACCGCCTCGCCGGAAGCGACACGGTCCGTAGCGAGTACGCGGCGCTGAGGCTGCGCCTCGAGACCGAGCTTCTCAGGTACCTGCACGAAGCCGACGAGCGGAGTGGCCGGGGGAAGTAATCCGGGGCCGGCGCTCGTCGAGGCCGGCCCCTTGCGCCTTTAGGGCTGCCGCGTCTGCTCTCAGCCTCGCCTTCCCGCTCCCGCTGCCTCCGCTCGTCGCGGTCCCCCGCAGACTGCTGCCTGTGCTTCGCTCGCGTCAAGTCCCACTCAGCGGACCCTCGGGACCCACTGATCTGATGAGACATCGTGCGAGTCCTATGGATTAGGAGCGGAGAATCTATTGGTGGTTCTGTTTGCTCTTCCTCATGCTGTAGTGGGAGCAGGACACTATAGACGAGGCGTTTCAGTGGTCTTATGGCTTTCTGCTTGATCCCTCTCGCCGTGCTCGGCCGGCGGAGTTGGTGTCGATCGTGCCGGGAGTTGGAACGTGCCGCTCGGTGAGGGGCCAGAAGGAGAGTCAATGAAGAAGCAAGAGGGGTTCACCCTGATCGAGCTGTTGATCGTCGTCGCGATCATCGGCATCATCGCCGCCATCGCGATTCCGAGCCTCCTGAGAGCGCGCATCTCCGCGAACGAGGCCGCGGCGGAAGGCGACTCCCGGACGGTCAGCTCCGCGCAGGTGGCCTACGCGTCGTCCAACCGTGGCGCCTACGGCACCACACTCGCCTGTCTCGGATCGCCCGGCACCTGCGGCTTCCCGACGACCGTGACGCAGTTCCTCGACCCCCAGATCGGCACCGGGGGTGTCGTGACGAAGCAGGGCTACAACAGGACCTACAACGCCGGCGCGGTGGCCAACGGCACGCCCGACCCGGGCGTCATCACCTTCAGCTACGCCTCGAACCCCACGACCCCCGGCAACACGGGGACCCGCTACTTCGCGATCGACCACACGGGGCTCATCTGCTTCTCGATCACGGGCCCGGTCGGCGCCGCGGCCACCGGCCTCCCGAACGGGTGCACGCCGATCTGAAGTATTCACCCGACCTGGGCGGCGGGGGATGGTCCCCCGCCGCCGGGCCTCTCCAGCGAGGGCGTGTCACGGGAGGAGGCGCGAAGTGGGCGGCCCCAGGACGGACGACGGATTCACACTCATCGAGCTGCTGATCGTCGTCGCCATCATTGGCATCATCGCCGCCATCGCGATCCCGAGCCTTCTCCGAGCGCGCATCGCCGCCAACGAGGCGGCGGCGATCGGCGACACCCGCAGCATCATCTCGGCGGAGGCCGCGTTCCACGCCGCGTCCGGGGGGGGGTACGGCGACCTCACCTGCCTCGCCACGCCGACTCTCGCCGGGTGCCTGGGCCCCGGGGCCGGCGCCGCGGCCTTCGTCGATCAGCAGATGGGGACCGTCCCCAGCATCAAGCAGGGATACGCGAGGACGTTCGTGCCGGGGGCCCCCTTCGGGCTGATTCACCTGGCCTGCTACGTATATAATGCAGTCCCTGCAACCGTGGGGAGCACGGGCAGCCGGGGCTTCGCGGGAGACTGCAGCGGCCGGATCTGCTACACGATCAACGGGGCTCTCGTGAACCAGGCTGCGGGAGTGATGGATCCGACCTGCCTTGGCATCTAGAACCGACCCTCCTCTCGAGATCGTCGGCATCACCAAGGCCTATCCGGTCGGCTTCCTCGCCCGGCAGCGTCGGCTGGCGCTCGACTCGCTGAGCCTCTCGCTCGCCGCCGGAGAGCTGCTCGGGTACCTGGGGCCGAACGGCTCCGGCAAGACCACGACGCTCAAGATCCTCACCGGGCTCATCTTCCCCGACTCGGGCTCGGTGACCGTGCTCGGCGAGCCGCTCGCGTCGCGCGGCTGGCGGTACCGCGTCGGCTACCTGCCCGAGCGTCCCTACCTCTACGACTACCTCACCCCGAACGAGTACCTGGACTACGCGGGCCGGCTCTTCGGCATGGGGGCCGAGACCCGGAGAGCTCGCGCGAAGGAGCTCCTCCGCCAGGTCGGGCTCGAGGACTCGGCCGACGTCGTGATGAGGCGGTTCTCCAAGGGCATGGTCCAGCGTGTCGGCCTCGCCCAGGCGCTCCTCAACGACCCCGAGCTCGTCCTCCTCGACGAGCCGATGTCCGGGCTCGATCCGCTCGGCCGCCGGCTCGTCCGGAACATCATCCTCGACCTCAAGGCGCGCGGCCGGACGGTCCTCTTCTCGACCCACATCCTCTCCGACGCCGAGACCCTGTGCGACCGCGTGGCCGTGCTCCGCTCGGGGAAGCTCCTGGCCGTGGGCCGCCTCGACCAGATCCTCGACGTCGGCGTCTCCGCGCTGGAGGTCCTCGTGTCGGTGCCGGGGGCCACGTTCCCGCAGCTGCCCGCGGGCGTGCGGGTCCACCCGGCCATGTCGGAGCGCGTCCGCCTCGACGTCCCGGAAGGCGCCCTCGCCCCCGTGGTCGCCGCGGTGGAGGGCGCCGGGGGGAAGATCCTCTCCGTTCTCCCCACGCGCCAGTCCCTCGAGGACTATTTCGTCCAGGAGATGGGGCCACCGGCGGAGGGGGCATGGGCTCCACGGGACTGAGCCGGGTCCACGCCGTCGCCGCGAACACGTTCCGCGAGACCATCCGCGAGAAGGTGCTCTACAACCTCGTCTTCTTCGCCGTGTTGATGACCCTCTCCGGGCTGCTGCTGAAGCCCCTCTCGATCCGCCAGGACGAGAAGATCATCAAGGACATCGGCCTCGCCTCGATCGAGCTCTTCGGCACCCTGATCGCGCTCTTCATGGGGGTCTCCCTGGTCAGCAAGGAGATCGAGCGCCACTCGCTCCACCCCCTGCTCGCCAAGCCGGTGAGCCGGGGCGAGTTCCTCCTGGGGAAGTTCGCCGGGCTGGCCTTCACCCTCTTCGTGAACGTCGCGGTCATGACGCTCGGCCTCTACGCGACCCTCTGGGCCACGCGCCGGGGGGCCGGGCTGGAGATGCTCCAGGCGGTGCTCGCGATCTACCTGGGCCTCCTGCTCGTGGTCGCGGTGGCCCTCCTCTTCTCGACCGTCACCTCCTCGGCGCTCGCCCTCGTCCTGAGCGTCTGCGCGGTCGTGGTCGGACACTTCGCCGACGTGATCCGGAACATGCGCGAGGTCGCGCCCGCGGTGCCGACGTGGGCGACGCAGGTCCTCTACTTCGCTCTGCCCAACCTCCGGAACTTCGACCTGAAGACGAGGGTGGTGTACGGGGACCCCGTCCGCGCTTCCGACCTCGGCTGGATCGCCCTCTACGCCGCCGCGTACGTGGGCGTCGTGCTCGGTCTCGCCTTCGCCGCCTTCCGCTCGAAGGACCTCCAGTGAGGTGGCCGAGGCTCGCCTGGCTCCTCTTCGCACCGCTCGTGCCTCTGGCCCAGACGAGGATCGACGGCTCGCTGGGCGCCTTCCGCGCCCAGGAGGAGGTCCTCTACCTCTGGTCGGGGGACCAGGTCCGGCGGCTCTTCCCCGGCCTCGAGGGCGTGATGGCCGACGTGTACTGGCTCCGCACGGTCCAGTACTTCGGGGGGCAGCGAGTGTTCGCCACGGAGAAGCGCTTCGACCTCCTCGAGCCCCTCATCGACATCACGGTCACCCTCGACCCGAGGTTCGAGATCGCCTACCGCTACGGCGCGTCGTTCCTGGCCGAGCCGTGGCCGATCGGGGCCGGGAAGCCGGAGGCGGCGGTGGCGCTGCTCGAGCGCGGCGTGGCGAACATGCCCCAGTCGTGGCTGCTCCAGCAGCACCTGGGCTTCTACACCTACTTCTTCCTGCGGGATCCGAGCCGGGCCGCCGACGCCCTCCTCGCCGCGCGGAAGCTGCCGGGCGCGCCGCCGTGGCTCGAGACGATGGCCGCCGACTTCCTGGCCAAGGCCGGCGACCGCGAGACGTCGCGCAAGATGTGGGCGCGTCTCTACGAGCAGCAGGAGGAGGGTCCGCTCAAGCGGAACGCCCTCAACCAGCTCCAGCGCCTCGACGCCCTCGACCAGGCCGACGTCCTCGAGCGCGGGGCCTCGGAGTTCCGCCGCCGCTGGGGGCGCTGGCCGGAGTCGCTGCGGGAGCTGGGCCAGGCCGGCCTCCTCCCGTTCGCGCCGGTCGATCCGACCGGCGTCCCCTACCAGTACGACCCGCGGGACGGCAAGGTCGAGATCGCGGCCGCGTCGCCCCTCTGGCGGCACCCGGGTCCGCTCGGCAGCGGCCTGCGGTAGGATCCGCGCGGAGGCCATCCTGTCCACCCCGACCACTCGTCCCTTCCTCGATCCCCGATCGCGGGCCCGGCGCGCGGCGGCCCTCGCGTTCCTGACCGCCGGCGTCACCCTCTTCGTCCAGGTCCTCGTCCACCGCATCATCTCGGTGAAGCTGCTCAACAACTACGCCTTCCTGGTCATCTCGCTCACCATGCTCGGCCTCGCCCTCTCCGGCGTCGTCCTGAGCCGGTGGCGGGTCCTCTTCCTGCGGCACCTCGAGGACTCACTCCCCGCCTGCTCGGCGGGATTCGCGCTCACCACTCTCCTCGTCACGATCGTCTTCTACCACGCCGACGCGGACGCCCAGACCCTGATCGGACGGGCGGACTTCGTGCAGAACTTCCTCGTCTGGCTCCCGCTCGCCCTGCTCTTCTCGGTGCCGTTCGCCTTCTGCGGGCTCATCCTGGGCAGCCTCCTCTCGGACCGCCGCCTCGCCGCTCCCCGCGTGTACTCCTTCGACCTCGTCGGCTCGGCCCTCGGCGCCTTCCTCGTCATCCCTGCGGTTGGCCGGCTCGGCGCGGAGACGGCCCTGCTGCTCGCCTGCGCCGTGCAGGCGGTGGGGACGATCCTCCTCTTCCGTCCCCGGTCGCGGCGGGTCCAGGGGCTCGTCGCGCTCGCCCTCGTCGCGACCGCGGCCACGGGGGCCTGGAGGGGCCGGGCCTTCGCGATGCGCTACCCGCCCTTCTCGGTGCTGTACGTGGTCCAGCAGATGCGTCCCCCGTACGGCGTGGAGCACGTGACCTGGGACCCCATCGCCCGGATCGAGGTGTCCCGCATCCCCGGGCCCGACGTGAAGTCGATGACCTACCCGGAGCTGATCGGGGAGAACGTCGCGTTCCACCAGCGCTTCGAGCGGATGATCACCCAGAACAACTACGCCTTCACCTACGCCGTGCGGTACACGGGACCGGCGTCGCTCGACGGCATCGAGCGGACGATCTACGCCTCGGCCTACCAGGCGGGGGCCGCGCCCCGGCCGCGGGTCTTCGTGATCGGGGTCGGGGGCGGCTTCGACGTCCTGACCGCCCTGCGGTTCGACGCCTCGTCGGTGACCGCGGTCGAGGTCAACGCGGCCACGATCCGGATCCTCCGGGAGACCTACGCGGACTACTTCGGGCCGTGGGTGCGGGACCCGCGGGTGGACCTGGTCAAAGGCGACGGCCGGCACGTGCTCGAGCGCACCGATGCGCGCTTCGACGTCATCCAGCTCTCGGGCGTCGACTCCTACGCCGGCACCCCCGGCGCCGCCCACGTCTTCTCGGAGAACTACCTCTACACCGAGCAGGCCTTCGACCTCTACCTGCGCCGCCTCACCGACGCGGGGATCGTCAACATGATGCGGCTCGAGTACTGGCCGCCCCGCGAGATGCTGCGGGCCCTGACGACGGCGGTGGGAGCCCTGCGGCGGGCCGGGGTCCGTCGGCCCAAGGACCACGTGGTCATGATCTCGGCGAACACCGGCGCCTTCGCCGCGATGCTCGTCAAGAAGACGCCCTTCAAGCCCGAAGAGCTGAAGAGGTTGGGGGACTGGGCGGGCACGAGCCCCTACTTCCGGGTCCTCGCCTCGCCCGAGGGGAGCCCCAACCCCACCCACCCCTACGCCGCCTTCCTCGCCGCGGACGACCCGCGCGAGGAGGCCCGGATGATCGCCGAGTACCCCTTCGACATCCGGCCCGCCACCGACGACCGCCCGTTCTTCTTCAAGTACTCGAGGTGGTCGCATCTCTTCTCGCCGGACCCCGACGTGCGCGCCAGCGTGCCCGTGATGGAGCTGAGCGTCCTCGTCCTCACCGGCGTCGTCGGCCTGGCGGCGCTCATCTCGGTCTACATCCCCCTGCGCTACCTGGCCTCGCGCCGGCGCCGCCCCGGGGCCGGCTGGCGGTTCGGGGGCTTCTTCGCGGCGATCGCGGTGGGCTACCTCGGGGTCGAGATCGCGCTCCTCCAGAAGTTCGGGCTCTTCCTCGGCCATCCCAACTACGCCCTCTCGGTCGTGCTCGGGGTGCTGCTCGCGTCGACGGGCCTCGGCTCGCTCGTGTCCGGCCGGCTCGTCGAGCGCCTGGGCGAGTTCCGCTACATCTCCTACGTCTTCGCGGCCCTGGTGCTGGCCCAGTACTTCGGCCTCTCCCGTCTCGGCGCCTGGGTCGGCCTCCCGTTCGCCCTGCGGGTGTCGATCGTTGCCGTCCTGGTCGCTCCCCTCGGCGTCTGCCTCGGGGCCTTCCTGCCTCAAGGTCTCGAGCGCCTCAAGGCCGTGGCGCCGGCGTGGGCTCCCTGGGCGTGGGGCATCAACGGCATCTTCTCCGTTCTGGCGCCGATCTGGGCCGTCAGCTTCTCGATGGCCTGGGGGATCGACGCACTGCTGCTGGCCGCGGTGCCCGTCTACCTGCTCGCCGCCGCGCTCCTCCCGCCCGCGGCCGACGGTGCGGGCGCGGGAAGGACGGACCGGGAGGCCACCGGAGCGACCCCCTGAGCACGGCCCGAAGCCGGGTGGGGACGGCCCTCCTCGACCGGGGCGACCTGCCGTGCCTCCTGGGCCTTCTCGCCTTCGTCCTGTTCTTCTTCCACCGGGCCGTCTTCGGCGGCGAGGTCCTGTTCGCGCGCGACATCGCCCTCGTCTGGTATCCCCAGGTGTCCTCCTTCATCCGCTCGGTCGGGGCCGGCTCCTGGCCGCTCTGGGACCCGTACCGCGGCTTCGGCCAGCCCCTCCTCGCCGATCCGAGCGCGATGCTCCTCTACCCCTTCACCTGGCTGAACCTCGTCGTGCCACCGGGCGCCTTCTACACCGCCTTCGTCGTGTTCCACGTGGCCGGGTCGGCCTGGGGCACCTACGCGCTGCTCCGCCGCTGGGAGGCCTCGCGGGCGGCGTCGTTCGTCGGCGCCGCGGTGTGGGCGGCCAACGGGCCGTTCCTCTCCCTGGGCTCGCTCTGGCACCACCTCGCCGGCGCCGCGTGGATGCCGTGGATCTTCCTCGCCGCGGAAGAGGCGGTGACCCGGCCCAGCCGGGGCCGCACCGTGCGCTTCGGCCTCGCCGTCGCCGCGCAGCTCCTCGCCGGGTCGGCCGACATGGCGGCGTTCACGCACCTCGCCCTCGCGGCCTGCCTCCTCGCGAGGCACTTCGACTGGGGCCAGGTGACGGGAGCGGCCAACCGTCGCCTCCTCCGCACGTGGACGGCCGCGTTCCTGCTCGGCGTGGGCCTCTCCTGCGTGCAGTGGGTGCCCGCGATCGGGATGGTCCTGGGCTCCGCGCGGTCGGACCTCGCGCTCTGGCACCGGACGACGTGGTCGCTTCCGCCACTGGGGCTCGTCGAGGTGTTCCTCCCCGTGCTGTGGGGCACCCTCCCGCGGGTGAGCGCCGACGTCCAGGACACGTTCGATCTCCAGGTCACATGGCTGCACTCCCTCTACTTCGGGATCCCCGTGCTGGCCCTCGTCTCGGCCGGGCTCCTGGCGCGCCGGGGGGGACGGCTCCTCGCGCTCCTCTCGGCGGGCGCGCTCCTCTACGCCCTCGGGCGCCACTCCATCGTCTACGCCGCCTTCACGTTCCTGATCCCGCCCCTCCGGGTCCTCCGCTTCCCGGTCAAGGCCATGCTCGTCGTCGCCTTCGCGTGGTCGCTCCTCGCCGGTCTGGGCTACGACGTCTGGAGGCGGGCGGCGGGCGAGGGCCGCCGATTCTGGACGGTCGTCTTCCTCCCCGCGGCCGTGCTGGCCCTCGCCTGTCTCGGGGCGACGCTCGTCTGCACGTTCGGGGCGGAGTCATGGGGGCCGTACCTCTTCTACCGCGAGCCCGGGCAGCCGTCCTACACGGAGATCCTCACCCCGGTCGGCGACCACCTCGTCGTGGCCACCGTCGCCGCGAGCCTCCTCGTGGCGGTGACGTTCGCCGCCGCTCGCTGGCGGGGACGCCCCGGCCAGCCGCCGGCCTTCGCCGCGGCGCTCGCGCTCGGGAGCCTCGCCCTGCAGCACACGGGCCTGCACCCGACCGTGTCGCCCGACCTCTACACGATCCGCCCCGAGGTGGTGGACGTCCTCCGCCGCACCTCCGCGACACCGAGGATCTACGCCTACGACTACACGGAGGAATCGCAGAAGCCCGGCCGGCCGGGGGCCCGCAAGATCGGCTATCTGCTGGAGCGGGTGCCGGTCGGGTGGACCAACCAGCAGGGGTTCTGCCTCGGCCTCTACCTCTACCTCCAGCCGCCCACGGCCGGGCGCTACGGGTTCTACGGCAGCTACGACCTCGACCTCCTCGGCCTCCACCCGAAGGCGAGGGCGGAGCTCATCGACCGCCTGCACGCGCTCGAGGCGAGCCCGCTGCACCTGCGGATGCTCCGGATGGGGAGCGTCGACTACGTCCTGGCCCTCTACCGGGCCCCGTGGTGGGACGACCTGCGGGCGGTGGCGACCGTGCCCGGCGTGTTCAAGGAGCCGATGAGGGTCTTCGCGGTCCCGGACCCCCTGCCCCGCGCCTACGTCGTCGGCGGGGCGCGAGTGGCCCCGGGCCCGGAGGCGTCCCTGCGGGCGGTGACCGCGGCCGGCTTCGACCTGCGGCGCGAGGTGGTCCTCGACTCGGGCTCGCCGAGGGCCGCACCGGAGGGCTTCGTCGGCCGCAGCCGGATCGTGGAGTCGCGGCCCGACCGCGTGCGCTTCGTCGCCGAGGCGAGCCACCCCGGCTTCGCCGTCCTCGTGGACGCCTACGACCCCGGCTGGCGCGCGACGGTGGACGGCTCGCCGGCCGCCGTGGAGCGGGCGAACGTGGACTTCCGGGCGGTGGCCGTGCCCGCGGGGGAGCACGTCGTCGAGCTCACCTACCGGCCGCCATCCGTGGCCCTGGGCCTCGTCCTCGCGGCGGCGACGGTCGTCGCAGGCGCCGCCTGCTGGCGCTGGCCGATCCGCTCGAGGGCCCCGGAAGCGAGCGAGGACCCCGTCGCCGGGGCGGCCCCGCCTTCCCGTGACCCGGAGGAGACCTGATCCGATGAAGGACAGAAAGACCCTCGTCGCCGCTCTCTTCGTCGCCTTCGTGGTGCTGCTCTTCTTCCGGGACGTGGTGCTCGGAGGACGGGCCTTCTTCGAGCGGGACATCCAGGTCTACTGGCTCGGCCAGACGGTCTCGCTCGCCCGCCAGTGGGCCGCCGGCTCCTGGCCGCTCTGGGACCCCAGCCTCTCCTTCGGCCAGCCCCTCCTCGCGAACGCGAGCACGCAGGTGCTCTACCCGTCGACGTGGCTGAGCCTCGTCCTCGCGCCTGAGGTCCAGTACACGGTGCTCGCCGTCGGCCACGTCCTCCTCGCCGCGATCGGTCTCCTCCTCCTGGCGCGACAGATCGGCCTCTCCCTCCGGGCGGCCGTCCTCTCGGCGCTCGTCTGGGCGCTCTCCGGTCCGCTGCTCTCCCTCGTCAGCCTCTGGCACCACCTCTCGGGGGCGGCCCTCATCCCCTGGGTCGTGCTCGCCGCCTGGCGGGCCCTCGACCGTCCCCGGAGCGGACGCGTCCTCGCCCTCGCCGTCGCGGCGGCCCTCCAGATCCTGGCCGGATCCGCGGACATGGTGCTCATGACGGGACTCGCGGTGACGGCCCTCGTCCTGTCGCGCCTCGACTGGCGCGCTCCGACCGGCCCCGGCAACCGGAGGATCCTCGAGGCCCTCCTCCTCGCCGCCGCCCTCGCCCTCGCGTCCTCGGCCGCGCTCTGGCTCCCGGCGTGGGATTCGGCGCGGGGATCGACCCGCATGAGCCTCCCCGAGAGCCAGCGGGTCTTCTGGTCGCTCCACCCGCTCGCCGCGCCACAGATCCTCGTGCCGGTCCTGCCCCAGCGGCTGCCGCTCGATCCCTGGTGGTGGGACGCGCTCTACGGGGCCGCGAGCCCCTTCATGGGCTCGCTCTACCTGGGGCTGGCCAGCGTGCCCCTCGTGCTCGCCGCGTTCCGTCGAGGTGCCGCGCCTGCGCGCTTCCTGGCCGCGATCGGAGCGGGGGCGCTCGTCATGGCCCTCGGCAGCTATGGGCTCGTGTACACGCTCCTCGCGGCCGCCCTTCCTCCCCTGCGCGTCCTGCGCTACCCGATCAAGGCCACGATCTTCGTGGCGTTCGCCTGGGCCCTCCTCGCCGGGATCGGCCTCGACACCTGGCGGGATCGGGAGGAGGACGCGCCCGCGTGGCGGCGGCGGACGCTGGCCCTCGCGGCCCTCGTGCTCGCGGTGGCAATGGGGCTCGGCGTGGCGTTCGTGGGTCAGGTCTCCTCGACGACCGCGACAGCCGGCGCTCGGTGGACGCTCGCTACGGTCGCCGTCGTCGCCCTGCTGGCGTACGGGGCGCTCGCGTCGGCCGGCCCCTCCCGTCGCTGGGTCCTGTGCGTCCCCGTCGCTGCCGCCGTCGCCGACCTCGCCCTCGCCCACGCCGGCCTGAATCCGACCGCGCCGCGGGGCACGTTCACGCCCCCGCCGCCCGTCGTCCAGGCCATCGGGACCGGGTCCCCCGTGCGCCTCTTCGTCTTCGACTACTCGGACGTCGTCGGGAAACCCTACCGGCGGCCGCCGACGAGCCGGCTCTTCGTCCTGCCGCTCGGGCCCGTCGAGCGGGCACGGGCGCTCTGGGCGTACCCGCTGAGCCCCTCGAGTCGACAGTGGGGCCTCGAGAGCGCCTACGACCGCGATCCCCTCGGCCTCTCGCCGCCCTACGCGGAGTCCCTGGCGAGCATCCTCCGGCTGGCCGAGGAGACGCCGGGCTTCCTGCGCCTGCTGCGCATGGGCAGCGTCCGGTACGTCGTCGCGCTGCACACCGAGGGGCTCGAGGACCTGGAGCCGGTCGGGACGTTCGAGAGCCTCTTCCCGGCTCCGGTCCGGCTCTACCGCGTGCCGCGCCCCCTGCCCGAAGCCTACGTGGTGGGGCAGGGAATCCTCGCCGACGGCCGGCAGGCCCTCGCGGCGCTGGCCGACCCCGCGTTCGCGCCCGAGAGGACGGTCCTCCTCGCCACCGGCGAGGCGACGGCCACGGCGGCCGACTTCGAGGGCACGGCCCGGATCACCGACCGCAAGCCCGATCTCCTGCGAGCCGAGGTGGAGATGAAGCGCGAGGGCTACCTGGTGGTCACGCGGACGTTCGATCCGGGCTGGCGGGCGACGGTCGACGGACAGCCGGTCGCCGTCCAGCGCGCCAACCTCGCCTTCCAGGCTGTGCGCGTGCCAGCCGGACGCCACGTGGTGGAGACGGCCTACCGGCCCGCGTCAGTCGCGGTCGGCCTGCTGATCTCCGCCGCCGGCCTCCTCGCCCTGCTGGCCCTCGCGTTCTCCGGGGCCCGCGGCGCCCCGGGTCTCGACGTCCCCGGAGCGACGCCAGGTCAGGACGGCCCTTAGCCCGACGAGCGGCGCCAGGGCCGTCGACCGCTCGTCGACCGCCTGCAGCAGGCGGATGACGCCCTCCGGGAGGAGAGAGCGCTCGCGGAAGCCGAGCGTGGCCAGGTAGGCGAAGCAGTTCAGGAGGCGGACTCCGGGAGCGGCGAGGCCGAGCGCCGGCCAACGCGTCTTGGGGGTCTTGCCCACGAGGCCCCACGGCACGGCGGCGTCGCCGTCCCAGGGGTTCTTTCCCGCCCCGGGGAAGGGATGCCAGGGATCGAGGGCCAGGGTGCAGCCCTCCTGGTGCAGCCACCTGTAGATCGGGTACGAGAAGGGCGTCACCCACGGCTCGACGAAGAGCAGCCGTCCCCCCGGTGCGAGGGCCCGCGCGGCTCCTTCGAAGAAGCGACCCGGATCGGCGAGGTGGTGCACCACGTCGAGGCCGACGACGGCGTCGACCGAGCGGTCGCGGAAGGGGAGGCGCAGCGCGTCGGCGACCGCGTCGTTCCAGGGGACGGCCAGGAGGTCCGTGGCCACCCACCGCAGGTCGGGCCGGTGCAGCCGCGCGTGCTCGCCCAGGAAGCCGGGGCCGGCCCCGACCTCGACCACGCAGGCGTGCGCCTTGAGCTCGTCGAGGACGAGGTCGAACCAGGTCGCGTAGACGGCGCGGAGAGCCGGCCGCCCCCGCCAGAGGCGCCGGTGCTCGAGAAGGCGGTCGCTCTCGACGCTCAACTCGGCTCTCCCGGCGCGCCGCGCTCGCGATGCGCCACCGCGAGCGCCAGCAGGGCCACGAGGCTCGTGGACGCGAGAGCCAGCCCGAGGGCCATTCCCGGCGGCCGGTAGACCTCCTCGACGACGTGGTGTCCCGGCCCAAGAGGCACCGCCCGGAAGGTGAGGTTCGCCCGGAGAACGTCGGCGGGCCGGGCGTCGACCGTCGCGCGCCAGCCCGGACCGTAGGTGTCCACCAGGACGACGTAGGCCGGGCCGTTCGTCTCGACATCGAGACGCACGCGGTCGGGCCGGAAGTCGAGGATCCTCGCCGAGCCTCGGAAGGCCGGGTCGGAGGCGAGCGCCGAGCCGCCGGCGAGCAGGACCTCGCGCCGCGGATCGAAGTCGTCTCCGGCCAGCCGGACGAGGGCCTGCGCGTCCGCGACCACCCGGGCGTCGCCGACGACGTAGGCGCGCGGCAGCGTCGAGGGCACCCGGAAGATCCGGATGGGATCCGCGAACGGCCCGGCGAGGGTCGCCAGGGGCTCGAGCCCGTCCCACCACGGGGCGGGATGGAGGGCGACGGCGTGGGTCACCGCGCCCATCTGCAGGAGCTTCCGGTGCAGCGGCGAGCCCTCCACGTCGCGCAGGAACTCGGTGAGCAGCGTGAGGCCCGGCGGGTAGAGCCGCAGCAGGTCCAGATCGTAGCTGCCGAAGAGCCCCCAGCGGCCGGCGGTGGGGGGGTTCAGGTAGTCCTGGACGGAGAGGACCTGGGCCTCGTACGGGCTGAGGCCCGCCGGGCCCCTGGCCAGGCGGTACCACTTGGTGAACGCGAAGCCGCTCGCGAACTGGCGGGGCGTGGCCATGCCGTAGTCGTACACGAAGAGACGGGCCCGGCCGGGTTCTCCGATGACGGAGAGGGCCTCGGGACGGCGATCGAAGACGAGCCGGTCGGCGGTCGGCTGCAGGTCGGCGTGGTTCAGCAGCACGTCGCCGACGGCCAGGACGGCGAGCAGGGTTGCGGCATGGCGGCCGAGCCGACCGCGGAATCGCAGGACCACCGCCGCCGCGACCGACAGAGCCGCGGCTCTGGCGAGGGCCTGCCCGAGGTCGCCCAGGAGGTCGGCCTGGGCCGAGACGTCCACGCCCCGGAAGAGCGGCAGGCGCTGCCAGGCCGCGGGGCCCCAGGCCGCCAGCAGGGCGACGGCGCCGAGAACAGCCACGAGGGCCGCGAACCCACGCGTGACGCGACGCTCGACGGCGCCGCCGAGAGAGCCTTGGCGGAGCGCGTCGACTCCGCGTCCGGCCAGGAGCGCCCACGCGAGCGCGGCCACGACCATCACCTTCACCGGGTAGCGGATCACGCGGAGGAAGGGCAGGAGCAGCGTCGCCGGCTCGTAGAAGACGCCGTGGCGGCCGAGGGCGAAGAGCAGGGCGAAGGCGAGCAGACCGGCCAGGACGCCGCGATGCGGGCGCCGATCGGCGAGGCCGAAGAGGGCGAGGCCCAGCGCGGGCAGTCCCAGGTACAGCGAGGCCATGAAGTAGGCCTGGGGATAGACCTCTCGAGCGAGGTACGGGGACAGGGCGCGCAGGCTGTTGAGGGAGAAGGGCAGGACGACCTCGATGAGGGCCAGCGGGTGGACCGACCACGTGGTCCGCGTCCGCGGCGTGAGGTCGAAGCGCTCCGAGCTCCGGGCGAGCTCGAGGGTCGGCATCCACTGCACCGCCGCCAGGCCGAGGGCGAGGGCGAAGCCGAGGACCGTCCAGGTGAGGACCCGTCGGGGCGATTGCGGGGAGCGGGGCCGGGCCAGGGCGGAGCGCAGGCCGAAGGCGCCGACCACGACCAGGGCCATCAGGAACATGTCGGCGGACCCGGCGAGGAGCTGCGCCGCGGCGACGACGGCCAGCCGGGCGACGCTCGACGGCCCAGGGCGATCGGCGAGGCGGAGGGCCGACCAGACGACCCACGGGATCCAGGCCGCGCCCGCGAGGTGGTGGTAGAGGGGCACGAGGGAGAAGACGGGGCCGGTGGCGACGAAGCAGACGCCCGCGACGAAGGCGCCCGCGCCGGAGAGGCCCAGGCGGCGGGCGAGCATCCTCATCCCGGCCGCAGCCAGGACGAGGTGGCCGGCCGCGAACACCGTGTAGTAGGCCCAGGAGGGCATCAGGAGGTTGAGCCACGTGGGCGGGTACAGGATCTCGGCGCTCGGATCGGCGAGGAGCGGCTGACCGAACGAGCGGTAGGGGTCCCAGACCGGCCACGACCCCTTCGCGATGCAGCGCACGAAGGACTCGACCTGCGCCCACCAGACGAGGTTGATGTCGCGCTCGAAGAGGATGCGGCCCTCGAAGATCACCCGGCGGAGGAGGAAGGCCACCGGCGCGAGGGTGCCGAGGACGGCCCACGCTCCGCCTCGGGAGAGAGCCGAGAGCCTGAGCTCTCGCCGCCACCAGGCGGGATCGTCCCCCACCGATGGATCGGGCATCCTACGTCGAGCGTTCTCGCCCGGGGCCGCCCGGCTTGCGCCCCGCGAGCAGGAAGGACCCGGAGATCTCGCGCACGAGGGGCAGGCGCTCCAGGACGAGGCTCATCCGGGCCACGGCGGGAACGAGGGCGGCGGGCACCTGGGGGTGGAGGAAGTCGAAGAGCTGCACCGAGCTCTCGACGTACCCCGCCGTCTCCAGGGCCCGCTTCGCCCGGAAGCGCGTGACCGCCATCTCGTCGGGCGACACGCCGAACCACGGCTTGACCGCGGTCACCTTCATCATGAAGGCCACCTGCGGGTTCAGCAGGTTGGGCTCGGCGAACGCCGCGACCCCTCCCGGCCGCAGGACGCGGAAGACCTCCCGCAGCGTCCGGTCGAGGTCGATGTGGTGCAGCACCGAGCTGCCGTAGACGGCGTCGAACGTGCCGTCGGGATAGGGCATGTGCTCCGCGTCCCCGCGCACGAGGCGCACTCTGGGGTACGCGGCCA
>Ga0335080_10003277_pt1 | contig 16346 bp, 11 predicted proteins | sample Lox_Sample_34_FD_206720 | JGI IMG/M metagenome (GOLD analysis project Ga0335080, IMG submission 206720) | Soil microbial communities from Loxahatchee National Wildlife Refuge, Florida, United States - Lox_Sample_3.4 | ecosystem: Environmental > Terrestrial > Soil > Wetlands | place: USA...
GGCCGGGCGCGGGCGAGGCGGCGCCCCATGGAGGCGAGCAGTTGCCGGGCGTTGTGGTAGTCGCCCTGGTAGACGAGGAACTCGCCGGTGCGCGCCCGCCGCAGCGCCCCATCCGCCCGGGTCGCGTCTCCCACCAGCCCCGGGCGCCGGGAGGGCGGCTCGACCTCGGAGGGCCAAGCGGAGCGGTGCTCCACGTCCGAAGCGTCGCGCCAGGTGATCTCTCGCATGGCCTCCTCGCGGGACCCGGACGGGCCCCGAAAGGCGCCCGTCGGTCACGAGCAGTGTAGCGCCCCCGCCAGGTAGGGGAGCCATCCACCTCCATCGCGATTATGATCGCAACTCCATGCAGCATGAGAAGAACCCGAACCCTGCGCCCGCGGCGCCGAGCGCGTCCAACCTCGGGTTCGTCGAGGACCTCTACTTCGCCTGGCAGAAGGACCCCTCCTCCGTCGGAGAGGAGTGGCGAGCCTACTTCGAGAAGCTCCCGCCGGCCCCGGGCGCGGCGCCCGCGCCGACGGCGTGGCCCTCCCGCCGCCCGGCCGACGGGCACCTCTCCGCGGCCGACGCCGAGGGGCGCGAGGCCCTGCAGCTCCGCGTGGACCGCCTCGTCCGGGCCTGGAGGCAGTACGGACACCTGCAGGCGGCGCTCGATCCGCTCGGGCTCGTCCCGCGCCGAGCAGAGAGGCTCGACCTCGCCGAGTTCGGCCTGCAGGAGGCGGACCTGGATCGGACCGTGAGCGGGCTGGGCGGGAACGCCGTCTCGCTCCGGGAGCTGCTGGGGCGGCTGCAGGAGACCTACGGGCGCACGCTGGGCGTCCAGCTCGGCCACATTCACGACCGCGAGCTCCGGTCATGGCTGGAGCAGCGGATGGAGCGGACCCGGAACCGCCTCACCCTCTCCCCGGACGTGAAGCGGAGGCTCCTGGAGAAGACGCTGCAGGCCGGCACCTTCGAGCAGTTCCTCGCCACCCGTTTTCTCGGGGCCAAGCGGTTCTCGCTCGAGGGCGCCGAGGTCCTGGTCCCGTTGCTCGATCTCATCCTCGATCGGGCGGTGGGCTACGGGGTGCGCAACATCGTCATCGGGATGGCCCATCGCGGCCGTCTGAACGTGCTCGCCAACGTCCTGGGGAAGCCCCTCCGCGACATCTTCGCCGAGTTCCGCGACCAGGCCATCATCAGCGGCGCCGCCGGCGGGGACGTGAAGTACCACCTCGGGTACTCGAGCGTGCGCGACACCCCGGACGGAGGACTGCGCCTGGCGCTCGCCTTCAACCCCAGTCACCTGGAGTGGATCGACCCGGTGGTGCAGGGACGGGTGCGGGCGAAGCAGGACCGCTTCAGCGACGCCGAGGGGCAGCGCTCCCTGCCGCTCCTCATCCACGGCGACGCCGCCTTCGCCGGGCAGGGCATCGTAGCGGAGACGTTCAACATGTCGGAGCTGGCGGCCTACGCCGTGGGCGGCACCATCCACATCGTGGTGAACAACCAGATCGGGTTCACCACGGCGCCGGCGGATGCGCGCTCGACCACCTATCCCACCGACGTCGCCCTCATGCTCGACGTCCCCATCTTCCACGTGAACGGCGAGGACCTGGAGGCGGTGGCCCAGGCGGTGCTCCTGGCCACCGACTTCCGGCAGCGCTTCCACCGGGACGCCGTCGTCGACCTCTGGACCTATCGCAAATACGGCCACAACGAGGGGGACGAGCCCACCTTCACCCAGCCGGTGATGTACCGGGCCATCGCCTCCAAGACCCCCTTCCCCCGCGTCCTCGCCGGCGCGCTCGAGGCGGAGGGGGTGGTCGCCGCCGACGAGGTGCAGGGGATGCTGCGCGCCTACCAGGCACGCCTAGAGGAGGCCTTCACCGCCTCGGCCAGCGTGGCCGCCGTTCCCACCCCGTCGGAGACGGAGGGCGTCTGGAGCCGCTTCCACGGCGGGCGGGTCGGCGCGGAGCCCGAGGTGGCGACGGCCGTACCCGCCGAGACCCTGGCGCACGTGGCGCGCCACCTGTCGGAGATCCCCTCCGGCTTCGTCGCGAACCCCAAGGTGGCGAAGGTCTTCGAGACCCGGGCCGAGATGTCGAGGGGGTCGCGCCCCCTCGACTGGGGCTTCGCCGAACTGCTCGCGTACGGAACCCTTGTCTGGCAGGGCCACCCGTTGCGGCTGGTGGGACAGGACACCCGCCGCGGCACGTTCAGCCATCGGCACGCCGTCGTCTACGACCAGAGGACGGGCGCGCCCTACCTGCCGCTCATGCACCTCCGCGAGGGGCAGGCGAAGGCCTGGGTCTTCGACAGCCTGCTCTCCGAGGCCGCCGCGCTCGGGTTCGAGTACGGCTACAGCCTGGAGATGCCGGAGGCGCTCGTCATCTGGGAGGCACAGTTCGGCGACTTCGTGAACGGCGCCCAGGTCCTCATCGACCAGTTCCTGTCGTCGTCGGAGACGAAGTGGAATCGGCTCTCGGGGCTCGTCCTCCTCTTGCCGCACGGCCAGGAGGGCCAGGGCCCGGAGCACTCCAGCGCGCGCCTGGAGCGCTTCCTGGAACTGTCGGTGGAGGACAACTGGCAGGTCATGAACTTGACCACCCCGGCGCAGATCTTCCACGCGCTGCGGCGGCAGGTGCTCGCCCCCTGGCGCAAGCCGCTCGTCATCATGTCCCCGAAGAGCCTGCTCCGGAACCCGGCGGCGTCGTCGCCGCTCTCGGAGCTGAGCGGCGGCGCGTTCCAGCCGGTCCTCGACGATCCCGCCGACCTCGAGCCGGGCGAGGTGCGGCGCATCCTGCTCTGCTCGGGGAAGCTCTACTACGAGGTCGCCGAGGCCCGCGCCGCGCAGGGGCGGCGCGACGTCGCCGTCCTCCGCCTGGAGCAGCTCTATCCCCTCGCGAAGGGGAAGGTCCTCGAGCACGTCGCCCGCTACCCCAGGGAGGCCCGGGTGGTGTGGCTCCAGGAGGAGCCGCGCAACATGGGCGCCTGGGCCTTCGTGCGGGACGCGCTCGGCGAGGCCTTGGCGCGGCTGGAGGTGGTGGCCCGGCAGCCGAGCGCCAGCCCGGCTTCCGGGTCGGCCACTCGGCACCGGCTCGTCCAGCAGGCGCTCATCCAGGAGGCACTGGGCTGACCGCCCGGGGCTGGCGGGGATCGGGGGACGAAGACCATGGCGGCGGAGCTCAAGGTGCCCTCGCTGGGCGAGTCGATCACGCAGGCCCAGGTGGGCCAGTGGCTGAAGAGGGAAGGCGACCCGGTCGACCGCGACGAGCCGGTGGTGGAGGTGGAGAGCGAGAAAGCCACGGTCGCGGTGCCAGCTCCGGAATCGGGTGTACTGCGGCGGATTCTGAAGGAGACCGGGTCGGCGGTGGCGATCGGCGAGGTGCTCGGGGAGATCGAGCCGGGGGCGCGGGCGGCGGCCCCGCCACCGGCTGAAGCGGGGGCGCCGGAGGTGGCGCCCCGTCCGGTCCCCGCGGTGCCGTCCCCGTCCCCGGCGCCGCCCCCGGTCCCGCTCGCCCCCGCCCCCGCGCCGCCGACGGGGAAGGAACCGGTCCGGCTCACCCCCTCCGCCCGTCGCGTGCTTGCCGAACGCGGGCTCGGAAAGGAAGACCTGTTCCGGCTGCTCGACTCCGGGCGGGCGGCGGCTCCCACCGCGGCGCTCGCGCCCGCCGGCCCCCGCGAGCGGCTCGTCCCCATGTCGCCCCTGCGCCGGACGGTGGCCAGGCGGCTGCTCGAGGCGCAGGAGAACGCGGCCATCCTCACCACCTTCAACGAGCTCGACATGTCGCGCGTCCTGGAGCTGCGCGACCGCTTCGGACCAGGGTTCCAGGAAAAGCACGGCGTCAAGCTCGGGTTCACCTCCTTCTTCGTGAAGGCGGCGGTGGAGGCGCTCATGGCTTTCCCAGCCGTGAACGCCGAGGTGCGCGGTGACGCCATCGTCTACAAGGACCACTACGACATCGGGGTGGCGGTGGGGGGCGGGAAGGGGCTCGTCGTCCCCGTCATCCGCGACGCGGATCAGCTCTCCTTCGCGCAGATCGAGCTCACCCTCGCCGAGCTCGCCAAGCGCGCGCGGGAGAACCGCATCACCATGGCGGACCTGGCCGGAGGCACCTTCACCATCTCCAACGGCGGGATCTACGGCTCCCTGCTCTCCACCCCCATCCTCAACCCTCCCCAGAGCGCCATCCTCGGCCTGCACAAGATGCAGAAGCGGGCCGTGGTGGGGCCGGACGATCAGGTGGTGGTGCGCCCCATGATGTATCTCGCCCTCTCCTACGACCACCGCATCATCGACGGCCGGGAGGCGGTGACCTTCCTCGTCCGGGTGAAGGAGCTGCTGGAAGAGCCAAGCCGGCTCGTGCTCGAGGTCTAGAGGGGCCGCATCCTCCGGCTCGGCTTCTCCACGCTCTGGGCGGCGCGCTCCGCCTCCTCCGCCCGCCAGCGGTCGTTGCCGCGCTCGTAGAAGCGCGCCAGGCGCCGCAAGGCGGCGGCGCTCGGCGGGGGAGCGGAGGCGAGCCAGAGGAGCTCGGCCTCCGCCTCCGCGCGCCGGCCGGCGGCCTCGTAGGCTTCCGCCAAGAGCGAGCGCGCTGCCCGGTCGCCCGGTCGCGCGTCCCGCACCCGCTCCAGCTCGATGACCGCCTCGGCGGCTCCCCCCGGTTGGTCGCGGAGAAGGGCCGCACGCAGCAGGCGGAGGTCGAGGTCGTCGGAGAGTTCGAGCGAGCGGGCCCAGGCGGCGATGGCGCCGTTCACGTCGCCGAGCCGCGCTCTTGCCTGGCCGAGGAGCCGGTAGAGGCGCGGGTTCGTCTGTGCCTGCAGGGAGGGCGCGCTCAGGAGCCGCAGCGCGGAGGTGGCGGCGCCCGGCCCCGACTCGTCGGCGAGAAGGAGGTCGGCGAGCTCGACGCGCGGCAGGATCCAGTCGGGATCCGCGGCGACCGCGAGGGAGAGCCAGTCCTCCGCTCGGGCGCGTTCCCGGGAGAGTCGCGCCGCGCGGGCCATGGCCATCGCGGAGGCGGCCTCGGCGTGGCCGCCGCAGCGGAGCGGGGACCGCGCCGGCTCGAGGGAGCGGGCCTCGGGAGCGAGAAGGAGGGCGGCGAAAAACGCGGCCGCGGGTGGAACGGAGCGCACGGCGCTATGCTACCCCCATGCGAATCCTCCACACCATGATCCGCGTCGGCGACCTCGATCGCTCCATCGCCTTCTACACCGAGGTGCTCGGGATGAAGCTGCTGCGGCGAAAGGACTACCCCGACGGCCGCTTCACGCTCGCCTTCGTCGGTTTTCGCCCGGAGGCCGAGGAGGCCGCCGTCGAGCTCACCTGGAACTGGGACACCCGCGCCTACGACCTCGGAAACGGGTTCGGGCACATCGCCGTGGAGGTGCCCGACGCGAGCGCGGCCTGCGCCGAGATCAAGCGCCGCGGCGGAACGGTGGTGCGGGAGGCGGGTCCCATGAAGCACGGCACCACCGTGATCGCGTTCGCAGCGGATCCGGACGGCTACCGGATCGAGCTCATCGAGCGGCGCCCCTGACGGCGCCCGGCGCCGGGGGAGGAGGGGCCCGGTAGGCTGGCCGGCGAGGCGGGAGTAGAGTCGCTCGAATGGACGCCGACACCTTCCGACGGTTGGGGCACGAGCTGGTGGACCGGATCGCCGAGTACCGCGAGCGGATCGAGGCACTTCCGGTGATGAGCCGGGTGAACCCCGGCGAGATCCGCGGCCGCTTCCCGCGCGACCCGCCGCGGGCGGGAGGCGAGCTCGCCGAGGCGGTTTCGTCGCTCGACGACCGCGTGCTGCCCGGGATCACCCATTGGAACCACCCCAGCTTCTTCGCCTATTTCCCGGCCAACACCAGCTACGCCTCGGTGCTCGGTGACCTCGCCGCCGCCGGGCTCGGGGCCCAGGCCATGAGCTGGCAGACGAGCCCCTCCGCCACCGAGGTGGAGGAGGTGGTGATGGAGTGGCTGAGGCAGATGGTGGGGCTCTCGCCGGCCTTCACCGGCGTGATCGAGGACACCGCCTCCACCTCCACGCTCACCGCGCTCCTGTGCGCGAGGGAGCGCGCCAGCGAGTTCGGCCAGAACCGGGGAGGGCTCCAGGGGGGCGGCCCGGCGCTCACGGTCTACGCCTCGGACCAGGCGCACAGCTCGGTGGAGAAGGCCGCCCTGCTGGCCGGCTTCGGCAAGGAGTACCTGCGGCTCTTGCCCACCGATCGCGCCCACGCTCTCCGGCCGGAGGCCCTTTCGGAGGCGGTGGAGCGCGACGTCGCCGCCGGCCGCCGCCCCTGCGCCGTCGTCGCCACCACCGGGACGACCGCCACCACGGCCCTCGACCCCGTCGCGGCCATCGCCGAGATCTGCGGGCGCCGGGGGATCTGGCTCCACGTCGACGCCGCGCTCGCCGGGACCGCCATGGTGCTGCCGGAGTGCCGCTGGATGTGGCGCGGCGTCGAGGCGGCGGACTCGGTCGTGTTCAACCCGCACAAGTGGCTGGGAGCGGGGTTCGACCTGTCGGCGTATTTCGTGCGCGACCCCCAGCACCTCGTCCGGGTGATGAGCACCAACCCGAGCTACCTGCGGACAGCGCAGGACGCGGTGGTGCGCAACCTGCGCGACTGGGGCATCCCGCTCGGCCGCAGGTTTCGCGCCCTCAAGCTCTGGTTCCACCTGGCGGACGAGGGAGTGGACGGGCTGAAGGCCCGGGTCCGGCGCGACATCGACAACGCCCATTGGCTCGCCGAGCAGGTGGACGGGGCGCCGGACTGGGAGCGTCTCGCCCCCGTCCCGCTCCAAACGGTGGCCCTCCGCCACGTTCCCCCGGGGGTGACCGACGAGGCCAAGCTCGCGGCCCACAACCTCGACGTGGCGCGGCGCGTGAACGAGAGCGGGCGGGCCTACCTCACGCCGAGCGTCCTGAAGGGCCAGCAGATGCTGCGCGTCTCGGTGGGCGCCGAGCGGACCGAGCGGCGCCACGTCGAGGCCCTGTGGAAGTTGCTTTGCCAGGTGGCGAGGGGCGAGGAGCGCTCCCCGTGTCCCTGATCGCCGTGGACGTGGAGGCGGACGGCCCCATCCCGGGGAAGTACTCCATGGTCTGCCTGGGCGCGGTGGTGGTCGAGCCCTCGCTCGCGAAGACCTTCTACGATCGGACGCGCCCCATCTCCGGGGAGTGGGTGCCCGAGGCCCTGGCGGTGAGCGGATTCTCCCGTGCCGAGCACGAGGGCTTCGGCGACCCGGCCGAGGTCATGCGGCGGTTCGAGGCTTGGATCGGGGAGAACTCGAGGGGGAGGCCGGTGCTCGTTTCCGACAACCTCTCCTTCGACTGGCAGTTCGTGAACTGGTACTTCCACACATTTCTCGGGCGAAACCCCTTCGGCTTCAGCGGGCGCCGCATCGGCGACCTCTACTGCGGGATGGTGAGGGACGGGTTCGCCGAGTGGAAGCACCTGCGCAAGACGGCGCACGACCACCACCCGGTGAACGACGCCAAGGGAAACGCCGAGGCGCTCCTCTCCATGATCGAGATGGGCCTGAAGCTCCCGGCCCGGTGAGGCCCTTCACCGCCGGGGGGGAGGCGGGCGCGCCGCCAGCGGATCCTCTGGCCAGGCGTGCCGCGGGTACCTGCGCATGAGCTCACGGCGCACCGCCGGGTAGTGGCGCTCCCAGAAGCCGGCGAGGTCCGTCGTCACCTGCACCGCCCGCAGGTTGGGCGCGAGGAGGTGCAGGACAACGGGAACCCGGCCGCCGGCTACCGCCGGGCCGCGCGCCGTGCCGAAGAGGTCCTGCAGCCGGGTCTCCAGGTGGGGAGGCTTCTCGCCGCCCGGGTAGTGCAGGCGCACGGATCTCCCTCCCGCGAGCGCGACGCGCTCCGGGGCCAGGCGTTCGAGGAGGGCGCGCGCCTCGGGCGGGAGCCGGCGGAGGACGGTGTCGAGGAGCCCCGCCTCGCGCAGTTCGGCGAAGCTGCGCCGCCCTCGGCACAGCTCGGTGAGCGCCGCGCTGAGGTCCGCCTCGCTGAGGGGGGCGAGGCGCGTCTCCTTCGCCGTCGCCGCCGCGAACGCGCTCCGAGCGAGCAGGCGGTCGAGGGCGCCGTCTTCGGCGAAGGCGCGCGGCCCCTTCGCCAGCGCTGCCTCGGCGAGCACGGCCGCGGCGCGATCGCCGTCCTTCGCCGGTTTGCGCGTCTCCTCCAGCACCAGGTCGCGGTAGCGGGTGCGCTCGAAGGCAAAGACCCTCTCCCCGTCCGCGTCCCAGCGGATCTCCTCGTCGAAGCGCAGGGCGTCGGGATAGAGCTCGAGGAGCATTTCGGGGGTGACGGCGGACGCCACCTGCACGAGCACCTGGCCGGCGCGCCCGGCCGGGGAGCCCGGCGGCGACCGGTCGCGACGCTCTTCGGCCTCCACGGCCACGAGGAGGGGCGCCTCCCGGACCACGCACGAGGGCGCGAGGCGGGCCGAGCCCCCGCCCGAGAGAACGATCTCCGGGCTCCCCGGGGCGCGGCGGCGCGCCACGCGGTCGGGGTAGGCGGCGAGGGTGGCGAGGAGGAGCGCCTCCTCGCGCTCGGGCTCGGAGAGGCGCCTCGTCGCCGGGGAGCGCGCAAGCAGGCGGGCGAGCTGCCGGCGGCTTCGCTCCACGGCGAAGAGCCCCGACGGCCGCCCATCCGCCGGGGCGCGGCCGGACCCGGCGCCCTGGGCGAGCTCGAGGAGGTCCGAGGGCCCGGTGGGCGTCGAGGCCCGAGCGCGCTCCGGCCCGCGCTCGCGGAAGGCCCTCTCGCTCAGCAGCGCCGCCAGGAGCGCTCCCTCCTCGCCGAGGCCGCGGTCGGCCGCCTCCAGGAGGAGCCGTGCCAGCCGAGGGTGGAGGGGAAAGCGCAGCATCCGCCGCCCGAGGGGGGTGACGGCGCCCCCCGCCTCGATCGCCTGGAGGTCGAGGAGCAGGGCGCGGGCCGCGTCCGCCGCCGCTCGGGGTGGCGCGTCCAGGAAGGCGAGGTCGGGGACGGAGAGGGCGGCCATAGCGAGCGCGGTCTCGGAGAGGTCCTCGCGCAGGATTTCCGGGACGTCGAACTCGGGGCGGGCGTCGTGGTCGTGGCGGGAGTAGAGCCTCAGGCAGCGGCCCGGGCCGGTGCGGCCGGCGCGGCCGGCGCGCTGGGCGGCCGAGGCCCTCGAGACCTTCTTCACCTCCAGGCGGGGCAGGCCGGACCAGGGCGAGTGGGATGCCACCCGCGCCAGCCCGGAGTCGACCACGGCCGTGACACCCTCGATGGTGACGGAGGTCTCGGCGACGTTGGTGGAGAGGATGACCTTGCGCCGTGCCCCCGGGCGCACCGCGCGGTCCTGCTCCTCGGGGGCGAGGTCGCCGTGGAGGGGGAGGACGTCCGCGCCCAGGCGAGAGGCCAGCGGCTCGAGCGCCTCGGCGGCTCGGCGGATCTCCGCCATCCCCGGCAGGAAGACGAGCACGTCTCCCCTGGGGGCCTCGTGCAACAGGCGGCGCACCGCCGAGGCGACCCGCGCCTCCAGGCGCACGTCCCGCGAGGAGTCGCTCGCCGAGAGGTACTCGACCACGACCTCGAACGGCCTGCCCTCGGAGCGCAGGGACGGCGCCCCGAGGTAGCGGGCAACCGGGCCGGCGTCGAGGGTGGCGGACATCACCACGAGCTTGAGGTCGCGCCGAGTCTCCTGCAGGCGGCGCAGGAGGGCGAGGGCGAGGTCCCCGGGGAGGTGGCGCTCGTGAAACTCGTCCACGACGACCGCTCCCACCCCGGGCAGCTCCGGCGAGGTGACGAGCCGGCGGGTGAGGAGCCCCTCGGTGAGGTAGCGCAGCCGGGTCCTCGGGCTCGCCACCTCCTCGAAGCGGACCTGGAAGCCCACCGTCTCCCCGGGCGCCTCGCCCATCTCCTCGGCCACCCGCCGGGCCGCGAGCCGGGCGGCGAGCCGCCGCGGCTCGAGGACCAGGATCTCTCCCTCCCCGGCGAGCCCCGCCTCGAGGAGGGCCCTCGGCACGCGGGTGGTCTTGCCAGCGCCGGGGGGCGCCTCCACCACGAGCGCGTTCGCCCCGCGCAGGGCGCGCACCACGTCGGGCAGGAGCCGGTCGATGGGTAGGGGAAGCAGAGCCGTGGCTCGCGCACGGCGCCCGCGAGGCGAGCGCCGGTGGCTAGGTGAGCGCCGGCTCCGCCGGCACCGCGGGAGTCACGGAGAGGCTCAGCTCGCCGTCCACGGCGGAAACGATCGCATGACCGCCCTCGCGGAGCTCACCGAAGAGGATCTTCTCGGCGAGCGGCTTCTTGAGCTCGTTCTGGATGAGGCGGCTCATGGGGCGCGCCCCCATCAGGCGATCGAAGCCCTTTTCCGCCAGCCAGGCGCGGCCGCTCGGGGTGAGCTCGAGCGTGACCTTCTTCGAGGCCAGCTGGTCGGCGAGTTCCTTCACCAACTTGTCGACCACCCGCCCGATGACCTCGGGCGGGAGCGAGTCGAAGGCCACCCAGGCGTCGAGGCGGTTGCGGAACTCCGGGCTGAAGGTCTTCTCGATGGAGGAGCGGGCGTTGCCCTTGGACGGGTCGCCGTGGGTGAAGCCGACCGAGCGGCTCGAGAGCTCCTGCGCGCCGGCGTTGGTGGTCATGATGAGAATGATGTGCCGGAAGTCGGCCTTGCGACCGGTGTTGTCGGTGAGGGTGGCGTGGTCCATCACCTGCAGGAGGATGTTGTAGATGTCGGGGTGGGCCTTCTCGATCTCGTCGAGGAGCAGCACCGCGTAGGGGGTGCGGCGGATGGCGTCGGTGAGCAGCCCCCCCTGGTCGAAGCCCACGTAGCCGGGGGGCGCGCCGATGAGCCGGGAGACGGTGTGCTTCTCCTGGTACTCCGTCATGTCGAGCCGGAGGAACTCCACTCCCAGGATGCGGGCGAGCTGCTTCGCGAGCTCGGTCTTCCCCACGCCGGTGGGGCCGGAGAAGAGGAAGGCGCCGATGGGCTTCTCCGGGCTCCCCAGCCCGGAGCGGTTGAGCTTGATGGCGCTCCCGATGGCGGCCACCGCGCCATCCTGTCCGAAGATGACCTTGCGGAGCTCGGGCTCCAGGTTCGCGAGCGCGGCCTGGTCGTCGGCCGAGACGGTGCGCTCCGGAATCTTCGCCATCCGCGCCACCACCCGCTCCATGTCGCGGGCCAGGACGCGGTGGCGCCGCTTGTCCTCGGGGCGCATGCGATCGGCCGCCCCGGCCTCGTCGAGGACGTCGATGGCCTTGTCGGGCAGGCGCCGGTCGTTGATGTGCTTCGCCGCCAGCTCGGCGGCCGCCCGGATCGACCTCTTCGAGTAGACCACCCCGTGGTGGTCCTCGTAGGCGGTCTTCAACCCCTTCAGGATCCGCACCGTCTCCTCGACCGAGGGCTCGTGGACCTCGATCTTCTGGAAGCGGCGGGCGAGGGCGTGGTCCTTCTCGAAGGTCTGCTTGTAGTCCTCGAAGGTGGTGGAACCGATGCAACGGAGCTCGCCGGCCGCCAGGGCGGGCTTGAGCAGGTTGGAGGCGTCCATCGAGCTTCCGGTGGTCGCGCCCGCGCCGACGATGGTGTGGATCTCGTCGATGAAGAGGACCGCGCCCGGGATCTTCTTCACCCCGGCGATCACCCCCTTGAGGCGCTGCTCGAACTCGCCGCGAAACTTGGTCCCGGCGAGGAGCGCTCCCATGTCGAGGGACCAGATGCTCGCCTTCTCCAGCACCCTCGGGACCCGCTTGCGGTGGATGGCGAGGGCCAGCCCCTCGACGATGGCGGTCTTTCCCACCCCGGGGTCGCCGACGAAGACGGGGTTGTTCTTGCGGCGCCGGCAGAGCACCTGCACGGTGCGCTCCAGCTCCGGACGGCGGCCGATGAGCGGGTCGATCTGCCCGCGAGCCGCCTTGTCGACCAGGTTGGTGCAGAACGCCTTGAAGGGATCCTTCACCGTCCGAGGCGCGCCCTCCTCCTGCTGCTCGCCCCCCGACTGCTCCTCCTCCCCCTCGCCGTCCTTCTCCTTGCCGATCCCGTGCGAGATGTAGGACAGGATGTCGAGCCTGCGGACCCCCTGCTTCTCGAGCAGGTACACGGCATGGGAGCCGCGCTCGCGGGTGATGGCGACGAGCACGTCGCCGGCGTTGAGCTCGGTGCGGCCGGCGCCTTGCACGTGCCAGGCAGCGCGCTGCAGCACCCGCTGGAAGGCGGCGGTCTGCTCCGGGTCGCCCCCGGCGAGCCGGGCCTCGAGCGTCCGCTCGAGGTAGTCCTCGAGCTCCTTCTCGAGCGCGGGCAGCTCGGCGCCGCAGGCGAGAAGGATTTCCGATGCCACTCGGTCCTTCGCCATGGCGTGCAGGAGGTGCTCGAGCGTGACGTACTCGTGGCGGCGGCGCCGCGCCTCGGCGACCGCGTTCTGGAGGGTGGCCTGCAGTTCCTTCGTGACCGTTACCATCGCTACTCCGGCTCCACCGTACAGAGGAGGGGATACTCCGCCTTGCGCGCCATCTCCATCACCTGCGTGGCCTTGGTCTCGGCGATCTCGTAGGGGAATACACCCGCCACGCCCACGCCGCGATGATGGATGGAAAGCATGATCCGCGTCGCCACCGCCGTCGGGTGAGAGAACACCGCCTCTAGGACCGCCACCACGAACTCCATGGTGGTGTAGTCGTCGTTGTGCAACAACACCTTATAGAGCGGGGGTGGGCGGAGTTTCTTCTCCGTCCGAGTCCTGGTGACGATCTCGGTGCCGTCCCCCGGACGACCCTGCTCCGGCATCCATCTATATTAACGCCGCCCCCTCCCCGTGCCCTTCCAAGTCGCGCCCGTTAGACTAGGACGCCCCGCGTCAAAGTGGCCCGGGAAGGGAGAGCTCCACGGATGATGACCGGAAACCTCGAGGGGAAGGTGGTGCTCGTCACCGGGGCCACGAACGGGATCGGTCTCGAGTCGGCCCGGGAGCTCGCCCGCATGGGCGCAGCCGTCCACTTGGTGGCGCGGGACCGGGGGCGGGGCGAGAGCGCCCTGGCGGAGGTCCGCAGATCGACGGGGAACGGGCGCCTCTCCCTCTTCGTCGCCGACCTGGCCTCGCAGCGGGAGGTCCGCCGGTTGGCGGCGGAGGTGCGGGGGCGGATCGATCGGCTGCACGTGCTCCTCAACAACGCCGGCGCCATCTTCACGAGCCGGGAGCTCTCCCCGGACGGGATCGAGCGCACCTTCGCCCTGAACCACCTCGGCTACTTCCTCCTCACCCGCGAACTCCTGCCGCTCCTCGAGGCCGGAGCCCCCTCCCGGATCGTGAACGTCTCCTCGATGGCCCACGAGCGCGCCCGGATGGACTGGGACGACCTTCAGGGGGAACGCCGCTACTCGACCTGGAAGGCCTACGGGCAGTCCAAGCTCGCGAACATCCTCTTCACCCGGGAGCTCTCCCGGCGCTTGGAGGGGAGGCGCGTCACCGCGAACGCGCTCCACCCGGGGGTAGTGGCGACGGGGTTCGGCAAGAACAACGCGGGGCTGTTCCGGCTCATGATGAAGTTGGGGGCGCCGTTCCTCACCAACCGCCGAAAGGGCGCGCGCACCTCGGTGTTCCTCTCCTCCTCCCCCGCGGTGGAGGGAGTGACGGGCAAGTACTTCGTCGCCGAGGCCGAGAGGGAGCCCTCGGCCGCGGCCCGGGACGACGCCGACGCGCGCCGCCTGTGGGAGCTCTCGGAGCGGCTCGTCGCTTCCTCCGCGTGAAGGCGGCCCCGCCTCTCCGCCGCGCTTCCCGGCCGAGGTCGCGGCCTGCTACCCTCCGCGCCGCATGAGGATCCTCGCTCTCGCTCTCGCCCTCCTCGCCGGCTCACCGCCGGAGCCTCTCTCCGCCGCGCCCGCCGCCCCTCTGGCGGGGGGCGCCCCGGGGCCGGGCGCGCTCGCCTCCCCGTCGGGGACCCTTCCAAGAGAGGCAGCGAGCCCGCCGCGCCCCGCGACGGCCCCCGAGATGCGGTCGGTGCCGGGCCACCCGAGCCTGCTCGCCTCCGGGATCCCAGAGGTTCCCCCGGCGCTCGCCGAGCGCGTCGGCCGTTACCTGGAGGCGCGCTCGGCGAGGCTGCTCGACGTGTCGGCGGCGGGGGACGCGATCCTCGTCGCCACCCGCTTCGGCGAGAGCACCCAGCTGCACGTGGTCGACCAGCCCCTCGGCAGCCGCACCCAGATCACCTTCGGACGTGAGCCGGTGGCGCAGGGCGCATTCCACCCGCTCGACCCGATGGTGGTGTTCTACCTGAAGGACCAGGGCGGTTCGGAGAACTTCCAGCTCTACCGGCTCGACCGGCGCAGCGGCCGCTCCGAGCTCCTCACCGACGGCAAAAGCCGCCACGACCGCTTCGTCCTCTCCCCCGACGGGAGCCGGATCGCCTGGTCGGGAACCGACCGGAACGGGCGGGACACCGACGTATACCTGGCGGGGACCGCCTGCCCCAAGGAGGCGAAGATCCTGGTGCAGGGGGAGGGAACCTTCGAGCCGCTCGACTTCTCCTCCGACGGCCGCCACCTGCTCGTCGTCAAGTTCCGGTCGGTGTCGGACGCCGACCTCCTGCTCGTCGACGCGGAGAGCGGCGAGGAGCGGCTGCTCACCCCCTCGGAAGAAAAGGGATCGGTGCGCGACGCCCGGTTCTCCGCGGACGGCAAGGCGGTCTTCCTCGTCAGCAACCGCAATAGCGACCTGGACGAGCTCTACCGCCTGGACCTCTCCGATCCGAAGGCGCCACCGCGGCCGCTCACCCCGACCATCCGCTGGGAGGTGGAGGGGCTCTCGGTGGCCCGCGATGGATCGCGCCTGGCGCTCACCGTCAACGCGGACGGGGTGAGCCGGCTCTACTTCCTCGAGCCGAAGAGCGGCAAGCTCGAGCCGGGGAACGTTCCGGCAGGGGTGGCAGGGGCGCTCCGCTTCCCTTCCCGGAACGGCGGGTCGCTCTTCTTGGGGCTCGGCACCGCGCGCGGGCCCGGCGACGTCTGGCAGGTGGACCTGAAGGGGCGGAAGCTCGTGCGCTGGACGCGCTCCGAGATCGGCGAGCTCGACCCGGCCGCGCTCGCCGAGCCCGCCCTCGTGCACTATCCGGCGAAGGACGGCCTTCAGATCCCCGCGCTCCTCTACCGGCCCAAGGGGGTGGGCCGCTGGCCGGTGGTGATCGTCTGGCACGGCGGCCCGGAAGCGCAGCAGCGCCCCACCTTCGACCCCCTTTCCCAGATGCTCGCCGAGGCCGGTGTCGCCGTGCTCCTGCCCAACGTGCGCGGGTCGAGCGGGTACGGGAAGGCCTACCTGGCGATGGACGACGGGCCGAAGCGCGAGCAGGCGCTCGGCGACATCGGGGCGACCCTCGACTTCGTCGCCGCCCAGCCCGACCTCGACCCCTCGCGGGTCGCGGCCTACGGCGCCTCCTACGGGGGCTACCTGGCGCTCGCCTCCGCCGCCTTTTACCCGGAGCGGATCCGAGCGGCGGTGGACCTGGTCGGGATCTCCCGGATCCCGACCTTCCTCGAGGCGACCGCGGCCTATCGCCGCGACCTGCGGCGCGCCGAGTACGGCGATGAGCGCGACCCGGAGGTGCGCGCGGTCCAGGAGCGCATCTCGCCGCTTCACCGCGCCGGTGACATCCGGGCGGCGCTCTACGTCGTTCACGGCGCCAACGACCCGCGCGTCCCGCGCAGCGAGGCGGAGCAGATCGTGTCGGCGGTGCGAGAGAAGGGGAGGGAGGTCTGGTACCTGCTCGCCCTCGACGAGGGTCACGGGCTGCAGAAGAAGGAAAACCGCGACCACGCGCTCCGGACCGCGGTCCTCTTCCTCGAGAGGACGCTCGCACCGGGCGCCGGGACGGCGAGCTCCGATTGAAGGCCCCGGGGGAGCCATGGCGGAGGGCGCCCTCCCTCACGAGGAGAGATCCCAGGGGCCGCGCAGGGTCGGCTTCCCCAGGGAGGCGGCGAGGCGGGCGCGGAACTCCCTCCTGGGAATGGCCGCGGCCCCGAAGCGGCGCAGGTGGTCGGTCTCCACCTGGCAGTCGACGAGGTCGAACCGGCGGCGCACGAGCCACTCCACCAGGGTGACGAAAGCCACCTTCGAGGCGTCCGGCCGGTCGGTGAACATCGACTCGCCGAAGAAGGTGCCGCCGAGCGACACTCCGTAGAGCCCGCCTGCGAGTTCGGTCCCCTCCCATGCCTCCACCGAGTGGGCGAGCCCCTCCCGGTGCAGGCGCTCATAGGCCTCGATCATCTCCGGGACGATCCAGGTTCCGTCCTGGTCGGGGCGCGCTTTCCCGGCGCAGCCGCGGATGACGAGGCCGAAGGCGGTGTCCGCCCGCACCCGGTAACGGCCCGAGCGCAGCACCCGCCGCAGGGAGCGGGGGACGTGTAGGGCCTCCGGCAAAAGG
>Ga0335080_10003278_pt1 | contig 16343 bp, 9 predicted proteins | sample Lox_Sample_34_FD_206720 | JGI IMG/M metagenome (GOLD analysis project Ga0335080, IMG submission 206720) | Soil microbial communities from Loxahatchee National Wildlife Refuge, Florida, United States - Lox_Sample_3.4 | ecosystem: Environmental > Terrestrial > Soil > Wetlands | place: USA: Florida...
TTAACCAGGCCGCGCGATTGGATTTCGATGTCATTTAGCCTCCCCGTCGAGCATCTTGGCAATTCGGGATTTCTTACTGCATGCGGAGCAGGGTTCCGCCCGTTCTTAAGAGAGCCGGATAATACAAAACGACTACCGTCAGACCTTGTACCGCCCGTAAACGATCACTGTCAAGAAAAAAAACGATATTCTAGAAGCCTTCGGACACAATAAAACGACCCTGGCAGACACCATGAGACGCCCTTTGGGACTGGGAGTCTGTGATTCAGATCACAACAGGCGGTTCGCTCGGTGAAAACCAACAACTTAAGGCTAAGACCAAGCGGATCGGGGCAGAAACCGGATGAGCCCAGGCGGAAAGCTGAATCTGGGTTATGCTACCGCCATGCGCGCAGCCTTGTTCGCGGTAGCCCTGCTCCTGACCGGGGCGACCGCTCAGACCGGACCAGATCAACTGCTCAAAGCGGCGGTGGAAGCGCAAATGCACGGGGATTTTCCGGCAGCTATTCGGGACTACCGCAAGCTCCTCGAACTGCAGCCGGATATGCTCGAGGCGAAGGTGAACCTAGCCGCCGCACTGGTTCATGTTGGCCAATTCGACGAAGCCATCTCGCTATATCGTTCCGTGCTACCCACCATCCCGGAAAAAAACGCGGTGCAGCTCAACCTAGCGCTCGCCTACTTCAAGAAAGGCGACTTCGAGAATGCTCGTCAGGTGTTGGAACCCATGCACCAGGCGCAGCCCAAGCGGGTGCAAATCGCAATCTTGCTGGCTGCCGCACAGGTGGAATTGGGCAAACCCGATGCGGCGGTGGCGGTGCTCCAGCCGCTGGAGCAGCCCAATCCCAAGAACTTGGATCTGAAGTATGCGCTCGGGACGGCGCTGATCAAGACCGGCAGGCCGCGCGAAGGGGTCTCACGTGTCGAAGAAGTTGCCCAGTCCGGGCACAGTGCGGACGCGTATCTCCTTGCCGGCCAGACGCTGCTTGATCTCAACGAATTTGAAAAGGCCCGGCGCGATCTGGACACGGCCCTCAGCCTGGACCCGAAGCTTCCGGGAATCCAAACTCTCGCAGGGAAGGCCAGAGACAAGACCGGAGACAAGCCAGCGGCCGAGGCTGCCTTCCGCGACGCTTTGCGCATCAACCCTGAAGATTTCGAGGCCAACCTGTATCTGGGCGCGATATTGGAAGAACGGCGGGAATTGGACGAAGCCAAGACCTACCTGGATCGGGCGCTGAAACTCCGCCCCGCGGATTCGATGGCGCGATATGAGTCTGCCATGCTGGATAGCATGATGGGGCGCTACGAGACAGCCGTCCTGGCGTTGGAGACACTGACGAAAGATGATCCCAAATGGCTGGAACCCCACGTCCAGTTGGCGGCCTTGTACTACAAGATGCACCGCAGCGAAGACGGCGCAAGAGAGCGGCAAGTCGTCGATCGTTTGACGGCCGAACAGCAGACGAAAGGTCCTGGGAAAGAGTAGACGGAGCTGCGGGGGCGATTTGCCCGGGTCAGGGGGAATAGCTATCCTGTTGGTGCTCCGCACGCTCAACCTCGTACCGCATCGATGTGGCGGCATTCCATCCTCGGGCTGGCTCTCCTGGCAGGTGCCATCGGCTCATACGGCGCCGTGACCTGTACTCCACCGGCAGATCTGAGGGCAAAACTCCTCGGCAAACCGACCGCGGAGACTTACACGGAAATCGGGACATGGTTCGGAAACCGGCGTCAGTATCACTGCGCGGTGGACGCCTATCGCTCCGCACTTGGTCTGTCGCCCGGTTCGGCAAAACTCTCGTATCTGCTTGGGTTAAGCCTGTACTCGGAGGGGAAGTTGGAAGAGGCAGTTCCAGCGCTGCAGGAGTCGATCGCCATTGCGCCTGACCGGCTGAAGCCTCGGCTCCTTCTCGGATCGGCGCTGGTTCAATTGCAGCGGAAGACGGAGGCAAAAGAGCAGTGGCAGGCGGCACTGAAGATCGATCCTCGCTCCACCGAGGCGATCCATGGGATGGCTGGCGCTCTGCTGGATGGCGGCGATGCCATGCAGACATTGGGAATGCTGCGCGCTGCTCCACCAAGCGAAGATTTGACCCTCGATTTGGCGCAGGTCTATATGCGCCTCAAGATGCAGGACCAGGCGGCGAAGCTTCTGGAGGACGCCTTGGCCAAGAATCCTTCCTCTGTGCGGTTGGCGACTAGCTTGACCTCGGTCTATCTTCAGCAACTCCACCATCAGGCGGCGGAGAAGTTATGCGCCGAAACTGTCAAACGACATCCGAATGATCCAGACTTGGAGAGACTGTACCTGCAGGTGCTGGTGCTGACGGGCAACTCGGCAGTTGCGGGTCCGTTGGCGAAGAAGTTGCTTAACGGTGCGCCTCAGGATTTCGAGTTCTTATACCTCAACGGAGTGCTGGAGCACGACGCAGGGGATTCGAAGGCGGCACAGGGCCACCTCGAACAGGCAATCAAGATCTCTCCGGAGGTGGCAGCGCCGCATTTCCACCTCGGCATCGTACTGTCGCAACTGGGCGAGACCGAGGCTGCGAGGGAGCAACTGGAACAAGCCTTGAAACTGGGAGTCACCGAGCCCGAGATTCACTTCGAGCTTGGCAAAGTTCTGCGCGCGCTCGGCGACAACCAGGGAGCAGCCAGGGAGGTCAAGCTCTATCAGCAAGCATTGCTCGAGAGAAATCACCGCTCGGCCGCCGCCAGCAAGACTGCGCAAGCCGACAAGGCACTCGCTGCGGGGAAGCACGACGAGGCCATCACTCTCTATCGCGACGCTCTCAGTGATACCCCTGACGACGCTCTGTTGAATTTCAAACTGGCAGTCGCACTGGACCAGAATGGCGACATTGCCACTGAGCAGACTTTCCTCGAGAAGGCGATCCAGATCAACCCGGACCTGGCGAGTGCTCAAAATCAACTTGGGTTTCTTGCCGCACGTAGCGGCGACCAGGCGAATGCCGAGAAGCGATTCCGGGAGGCGGTGCGGGCCGCGCCTGGATTCACCGAAGCCTGGGTGAACCTCGCTGCGACCCTAGGCATGCAATCGCGTTTCTCAGAAGCGCAAGAGGCAGATCAGCACGCGCTGGAACTGGAGCCGCAGAATCCGCAGGCGTTACTTCTCAAAGACACCCTTGCCAAGGCTTTGGCGCAGCGGTGATGATGGAATTTGTCGTCTACTGCCTCGACAGGACATGAAGTTTCCAGACCTGAATAGATTCACGCGGCGTACTGTCTTGCGGGCCCTCCCCGCGGCAGTTGCGCCCTTTGTCGTTCCCCCCAAGCTCTGGTCCTTGGTGACTTCTGCAGCACCCGAGAAGCCGTTGCCCCCGTTCTCGCGATTTGTTGACGTCGCTCCTACGGCAGGGTTGACTCACACCATGATTTACGGGGACCCACGCCGCAACACGTACATTGTCGAGGTCAACGGCGCAGGATGCGCGTTCCTGGATTACGACAACGACGGTTGGATGGACATCTTCATTCTCGGGGGGCGAACCCTGGAGGGCATCCCGCCTGGAGGCGGCAACCGCCTTTATCACAACAACCGGGACGGGACGTTTGCGGACGTGACGGAGAAATCTGGACTGGCTGAGCCGGGATGGGCCTGCGGCGTCTGCGTCGGAGACTACAACAACGACGGATTCGAGGACCTTTACATCACCTACTACGGCCAGAACAAGCTGTTCAAGAACAACGGCGACGGAACTTTTGCCGATGTTACCGTGAAAGCTGGCCTGGTAGAGCCGCGAAGACTTTTTGGCTCGGGATGCACCTTCGTGGACTACGACCGCGACGGCTGGCTGGATTTGTTCGTCTCGAATTACGTCGAGATCGATATCGAGCATGGGCCGAAGCCGTCGATGGACGTTCCGAACTGCAACTTCGAAGGAGTCCCCACGAATTGCGGTCCCGGCGGCCTCGGATTTCCCCCGCATGCTCTCTACCACAACAACCGCGACGGCACCTTTACGGACGTCTCCAAGAAGGCGGGGATCGACGAATTGCGCGGGTCCTATGGATTTACGGCCGTCGCGTTCGATGCAGACGAGGACGGCTGGCAGGACATCTTCGTCGCCTGCGACGCGACTCCCAGCATGCTGCTGATCAACAACCACGATGGAACCTTTCGCGAAGAAGCGCTATTACGCGGTGTGGCGTTGAACAAAGACGGAAATCTCATGGGCGGAATGGGCGTCGGACTGGGAGATTACGATCTCGACGGACATCTTGACCTTTTGAAGACGCACTTTGTCAATCAGCCCTCGGGGCTTTATCACAACAACGGTAAAGCAGAATTTGAAGATGTCAGCATGGTCGCTGGACTCGGTGGCGAGCGCCGCTTCAGCAGTTGGGGCACGGGATTGGTGGACCTCGACAACGACGGGTATCCGGACATTTTCATTGCGGCCGGCACTGTTGCTCCCGAACTCGAGCCCGTGTACGCGAAGTATCCCGCGCGCAACCCGCGTCTGATTTATCGAAATCTTGGAAACGGGAAATTCGCACCGGTGGGCGACGAAGCTGGCCCAGCCATTGGCGCGCGTTACGTGAGCCGCGGCGTCGCTTTCGGAGACTTCGACAATGACGGCGACCTGGATGTGCTGATCATGAATCGCAGCGATCCGCCTTCCCTGCTGCGCAATGACGTGCCATCAGGAAATCACTGGATCAAAGTCCGGCTGGAAGGGACCAAGAGCAATCGCAGTGCGATCGGCTCGCGCGTCCTGGCGCGCTACGGCGGGAAAGTGCAGGCCCAATCTTTAACCAGCCAGTGCAGTTTCCTCTCCGCCAATGATCCCCGGCTGCATTTTGGGCTCGGATCGGCGACCACGGTGGACCTGGAGATTCGATGGCCGACTGGAGTTTCCGAGACGTTCCAGAAAATTGCCGCGGACCAACTCGTGACCATCCGCGAGGGAGAGGGAATCGTGAAGGGCCGTCCGTTTCGGTGAAGAGGCCGGAGTGCTGGAGGTTGATGTTCCGTGGCCGGATCGCTGAGTCGTCTAATATGCCTTGGCAGAGAATGCAGGCAGTTTCGTCGTCGATCTTCAAAGAAATGTGCTCATCATTCCGTGTGCGGGCCGGACTGTGGCTGATTTCGGTGATTCTCGGCGGCCTATGCCTCGCGCTAGCCGACTGTGCAGCGCCACCTTCGCTGCAGGCTGAGATTCATGCGAAGCCCACTTCTGAGGCGTTTGTGCGTCTGGGTCAATGGTTTGGCGCGCGGCATATGTATGAGTGCTCAGCTGACGCGTATCGCTCTGCGTTGAATCTCAATCCCGGCTCCGCGCACATCCTTCTGCTGCTGGGCGGCGCGCAGTACGCTTTGGGTGACCTCAACGCTTCCGACCGGTCACTACAAGAAGCCATCAGAATCTCTCCCGGAGTCCTCGATTCACATCTGAAACGAGCGCGCGTCCTCGAACAACTCCAGCGTACTGACGAAGCCAAATCGGAGTGGCAGGCGGCGCTTAAGCTTGCACCGGCGTCGGTCGACGCTCTCGACGGAATGAGCCGTCATCTGATCGCCGAGGGTGACTATGCCGGAGCCATCAGCCTCTTGCGCTCGGCGCCGCCAACCGCGGGGTCTGAGACCTTGACCCTCGACCTGGCCCAGGCGTACGGAAATGCGGAGATGCTGGGGGAGGCGGGATCAGTTCTCAAGAAAATGGTGGCCGCCCATCCTTCGTCCTTTCCTCTGACCTACGCCCTGACGGCTGTGCTCTCGAACAGCCGCTTTTACAGTGACGCGGCGGCGTTATCGGGAAAATTCGCGGCGGCCCATCCTCAGAATTTCGACGCGCAACGCTTGTATCTGCGTGTTCTGATCACCGGGCAGAATGCGGCTCGCGCGGCACCGGTTGCGCGCAGGTTGCTGCAATCGCATGCGGACGACGACTACGTGCAGTTTGCGAACGGCTGGGTCGAAATGCAGTCCGCACATTACTCGGAGGCGAAAGCGTACCTCGAGCGATCAGTCGCGTTGAATCCGAATTCCAGCGGCGCACATTTCGATCTCGGGGTTGCGCTCGCGAAGCTCAACGACGCCCAGGGAGCCAAGGAGCATTTTGAGAAGGTGATCTCTCTTGGCGATCCGCCGCCCGAGGCTCATTACGAACTGGCGAAGGTTCTGAAGTCCCTGGGGGAGAACGAGGAAGCGGAACGGCAGGCGGCTTTGTTCCGGAACGCAAAGGAGGCCGAGTCTCAACGGGATCTAAATCGTTCGATTAGCAGGAAAGCTGAGCAGGAACTCGCCGCCGGAAACGCGCAGAATGCGGCCGCTCTCTATCGCGAGGCTTTGCAAGCGAACCCGAACGATGCTCCGCTGAACTACAAGTTGTCCGTCGCCCTGGGCGCGGCGGGCGATACCGCGGGAGAACGGGCGGCGCTGGAAAAGGCGGTCCAGACCGATCCCGATATGGCCGTCGCGCACAATCAACTCGGATACATGGACTCGCGTGATGGCGACCCCGCTGCTGCCGAAGAACATTTCCGTCAGGCTGTCCGCGCGGCACCGGCGTTCACGGACGCATGGATCAATCTCGCGGCGGCGTTGGGCATGGAATCTAAATTCTCCGAAGCCGAGGTTGCGGTCGCCCGGGCTCTCGAACTTGATCCTAAGAACGCTCAAGCTCTGGAATTGAAACAGGAGTTAGCGGCGCAGAAACAGCAGAAATAGATCCGCGCGAAAGGTCATTGCGGCGCGCGTTGGCGCGTTAACACATGTTGACACATATTGACACTTATACATACCGTAGACTCAGGTGACTGCCATCACTGCGAGATCCGCCGCGCGAGTTATACTCTCCGGAGTTGTAGATCGTTACCGTGAGGCGTTATGGCCGCAGGAGCAACTGTTAGTCGAGAGGCCAGGCAGTCTCTTCGCGCGTACTTACGCGCTTTACTAATCCTGCTTATATCCTCGTCGCTGTCGGCGCAGACTACGTCGAACAAGCCACAACTGAAACAGCGCTCGGCTTCGGACGCGCCCATTTTCAAGAAGTCCGTCCGTCGAGTTTTGGTGGACGTTGTGGTGCAGGATGCGAACGGCAAGTCGGTGAGCGGGTTGAAGGCGAAGGATTTTTCGGTTTTGGAAGATGGCCAGCCGCAGCGCATCCTCTCGTTTGATTTTCACGGTTTCGAGAATTCGTCGATTTCCCTTCCATCCAATGCTCCCGCACTGCCCCCGAATACGTTCGTCAACATTCCTGCCACGCCCGAGCGCGGGGCGCTGTACGTCATTCTCTATGATCTGGTGAACACAGGAATCGACGACCAGATGGCCGCCCGGCAGCAACTGCTCCGCTTCATCGATCGCAAGCCGGAGGGGACGCGTTTTGCGATCTTCGTCAATGCAGACCGGCTCTTTCTGCTGCAAGGGTTCACCAACGACCCGCGAGTCCTGCGCGCCGCCATCAACTCGCAGGGGCCGGGACCGCACTTGCCGCGAGCCTTTTTATATGGCGCGAACTACGGGCTGGGCAATTCTGTGAGGATGGTGGGGATTCTGAACCTCCTTGCGGGATATCTTGAAGGACTTCCCGGGCGTAAGAACGTGATGTGGGTGTCTGGAGGATTTCCGCTAGAACTGTCTCCTACCGAGGGAGAGGATCCTGCTCTGGTGGCGCGAACGAGGGAAGGGCTGGCAGCGCTGGCACGGAGTCAGGTCGCGCTTTACCCGGTTGACGTTCGCGGCGTGGTGGTCGTTAACGAGGACGCCACGCTTGCGCCTAACCGAGGGGCGGGCGGCCCCGTCGACGATGTCAGCAGCAACGGCCCGGTAATCGGCGGCAAGTCGGGGGGAGCTGTCGCTGCGCAAAAGGCCGCAAACGAACGGCTTGCCAGGATCCTTCAGGCCCGCACTTCGCTCAATTCCAGCTATGCCATCGCGGACGAGTCTGGCTTCCTTACTGGCGGGCGATCGTTCGTGGGCAACAACGATCTTGTGACCGAGTTAAGCGATGCGGCTGAGCACGGTGCCATGTATTACACGCTCAGCTACTCCCCGAGCAAGGCGGTGGACGACGGAAGCAAGCGGGGAATCACAGTGAAACTGGCCCGCCCGGGCTATCGCCTCTTCTATCGTCAGTTTTACTACGCATACCCGAGTGTGACTCACACATCCGAGGGACAGGCTGTGATTTTGCCATCGGAGATGGAGATGCCCGAGAACGGCGAGCCGGCATTCACGTCCAGCCTCAGCACCACCTTGCTGGACAACATGTGGCACGGTGCCCCACTGGCCCATCAACTCATCTTCAAAGTCCGTGTTCATGCCATTGGCGCCCCGTACACCGCAACCCCTGAGCAAATGAAGACGCTCGCCAAGCAACCGATCTACGCCAAACAGCTCAAAGGGAAGAAAGACAAACTGCTCGAACCCGTTCAACTGCAAAAGTACGAGATCTACTACGCGCTGGCGGCTCACCAATTGCAGCCGGCGAAGGATAGTCACGTCCCGTTGGAGTTTGCGGCGGTGGCATTCGACCAGGACGGATGGGCGCGCAATGCCAATTTTCAACGTGCCAGCGATGACAACGAGGCGGTTGCGCTGCAACTCGAACGTGCAACCGATCCCTCCACGTCGCGTGACTCGAAAGTGATTCGCGCGCGGCAGGAACTTGATGTGCCTCTCGAGGCAACGTCTCTCCGCGTAGCGGTGTGGGATACCTCCACGGATCATGTAGGCGCTGTCGAGATCCCGCTACCTCTTGCTCCGGAACCGAACCCGAGGTAAGAGGAGTACAGTCCTTGTGTCTTTATGCTGTAATGTGGCGAGGTTTGCTGTAAGAGATGCATCTAAAATGGCAGTTGGTGCCAGGTACGCGGGAGTGGATGTTACATGAGACTTCGAGTCGTAGTCCTCAGCGCTTGTATTGTTGCCGCTGTCATTTTCTGCTGCCAGTCATTCTCAGTCGGACAAACCCCGGCAGAGAAGCCTCCAGCGAAAACCGGGCAGCAGCCTCCGCCCCCACTGTTCAAATCGACTGTGCGCCGAGTCGTGATCGATGTGGTCGTGCGGGATTCGGAGGGAAAGCCGGTTCATGGCTTAAGCGCGAAGGACTTCTCGGTTTCTGAAGATGGGAAGCCGCAGCGCATTCAGACCTTCGATGTCTACGACTTCGATAAGCCGTCAATCTCCCTTCCACCCGATGCGCCGCCCCTGCCTTCCAACACTTTTGTAAACATCCCAGCTGCACCCGAGCGCGGTCCGCTGTACGTGATCCTCTATGACATGGTGAACATGGAGATGGAGGATCAGATCACCGCGCGGCAACAGGTAGTAAAGTTTGTCGACAGCAAGCCCGCAGGGACGCGGTTTGCCGTCTGGGTTAACTCGGACGAACTCTATCTTGTGCAGGGATTCACGGCCGACAAGAAGCTCCTCCATGCGGCCCTGGATCCACAGCATCCGGTTCCGCATGTTCCCAGATCGTTTCTACTAGCCCGGAATTATGGAGCCGGTGACACGCTTTCGAACATGCGCGTGCTTACACACATTGCGGAATTCCTGAACGGGTTGCCGGGCCGCAAGAACCTTATCTGGATGGCAGGGAGGTTTCCTGTAGCGCTGTATCCCACGAATGGCGATCCGCAGGATTTGCGCTACGATTTGAAACGCGAAGTCGATGGGCTGACCCGCGCGCAAGTTGCGGTGTATCCCCTGAACATTCGCGGAGCTGTCGTGAACCCTGAGGGAGCACTGATGGGCACAACCCCGTACGGCGGAAGCCACTCGGTTGACCCATTACCTCCCTCGGGACCCTCCGGCGGAACGGCTGGTGCGAGTGGAACGGGAGGCGCCGCAGGCGGAACCGTTCCCAGTGCAACGCCGGACCGGGCTACGGCTGCGATGCAAACCGCGGGCAACTTGCAGGTTTCCGGGTCGAGCGGTTCCCTGGCTGACGACTACATGGTGCAGAACGATGTCGCCACTGCTACCGGGGGGCGCGCATTTCTGAGTGATAACGATCTGACAGCAGCTCTCGACGAAGCCACGGAAAACGGGGCGAACTACTACTCCCTGAGCTATGCGCCCACCAACCCGAACTATAACGGCAGCCTGCGAAATGTTCGGATCACTCTGGCGCGGCCGAAGTGCAAGCTGCAGTACCGGCGTTCGTACTATGCCGACGATCCGAATGCTCCACTTGCGTCACGGAAAAAGAACAGCAATCCGGACGAAGACCCGGAAGAGCAAGCCATGGTCACGGCGCACGAGCGGCCGCTCTACGCCGGCCTGCAGCATGGCGCTCCCCAGGTCCATGATCTGATTTTCAAGGTGCGCGTCCATGCCATTGGCGACCCCGCTCCTATCACCGACGAGCAATTGTCCAAGCTGGCGACGCAACCCGCATACTTTCGAGGAAAGAATAGAAAGCCGAAGATCCCGAAAGACCTGCAGGTTCAGAAGTTCGCGATTTACTATGCGGTCTCCGCGGGACAGATCAGAAGACCCGCCGACGGCAAGCTTCCGCTGGAATTTGCCGCTGTGGGATTCAATTCCGAGGGTGACGCTCTGAATGGGGTCTTCGAGATCGCATCGCCGGAAAACTCTGCCGATCCATGGTCAGAAGAGGCAAAAGGAAATGGCCAGCCTGGCAGCGCGCGAAGTAAAGCTGTGTACCGCGCCATGCAAGAACTCTTGCTTCCCGCCGGTGCCACCTCGATACGCGCGGTGGTTCGCGACTTGTTCACGGATCGCGTTGGCGCGGTCGAGATTCCGCTTCCACTCACCTCGGAACCGAATGCCGCCTCGGCCCAACCGGCTCAAGGCGCGCAGACAAACTGATCGAGAGGCATCGTCCGCCAGCCCACTAGTTTGAGGCGGAGGTCTTCTTTTCTAACAGCGCGATTTCTTCCTTCAAGAGTGCGACGTCGGAGCTGCCCTGAATGTAGGTGAGACAGTTGCGCAGATGGGCGAGGGCTCCCGCGTAATCCGACTTTCTCGCCAGGATCGCTGCCAGCAGCTGCTCACCATTCTTGATATTGTGCAGCGGGTCCGTCAGGAGCAGCTTCTTGGCACTCTTTTCCGCCTCGTCGACAGCACCTAGCTGGAAGTTCGCCAACGCCCGGTAGTACCAGATCCAGGAGGTACCCTCCGGCACGAGTTGCAGCGAGCGATTCGTGTAGTCCAGCGTCTGGCGCCAGTCCTCGCTGCGTGCGGCCAGGGCAGCGAGTTGGCCGTAAGGGCGGACGAAATTCGGATCGGCACCGATCGCCTTTTCGAAGCAACTCCTGGCACCGCGGGGATCGGCCAGCACCTCGAGTCGGCCCAATTCGTACCAGGCATCTGCAAAAGCGGGGTAAGCCTTCACCGCCTTCTCCAAATTCTTCTGCGCCCGGTCGGACTTTTGCGCAAGCATATCCTCGCCTGCTTTCCGCCATGCAGTGGCGGCATTGGGTGGCGCCGAGAGGCCGGTCAGGCTCATGGCTGTGCCACGGGCGGCCAGATCGCGAGAGAGCGTGATGGTTCCCACTTCTGGTTCGTCGCGCAGGTTACGTTCGGTGATGGTAATTGTGGTCGAACGAAAGCCCGACAGCGCACTCTGCAGCAGACATCCCTCGTAGTGCACCTTCATCTGTCGCAGCGCGTCACCCTGCTGGCTGATCTCGCCTGGAATGCTCGAGGGTGTGATGGCGAACTGGCCTTTTGCATCGGTCAAGGTGGTATGGACCGTGGACCCATTGCACTCCACGTTCACCACGATGGGTTCCCAGGGAAGCATCTCTCCGTTGATGACGACATTCCCCAGTAACGCCCCACCCGCCCGGTCCTGATTCGTCATCTTCGACCAATAGCCGTAGACGTTTGTGTCTTGAATCGAGTCGGGGCGAGTCGGGGATAGACGCGGCGGGTTAGGCGATGTCGGTACCGTGGGCGTAGGGCTCGGACGCTGAGCAACGGCGGAAACTTGCAACACTAAAAGGAGGGCTATGAGGGACCACAAAGTTGCACGCATGGAAAACTCCGGCTGAAGCCTTGCTCGTGTGTCGCCACCTCCCGCTACATTAGTCGAAAGGGCGGAGGTCGAAAAGACCAAATAATGACATCCTCTGAAGGGAGCCAGTATACAATATGGCCGCATTGCAGGGCTTCAGCCTCCCACAGACACCGGCCCGTGCTAAGGCAATGTGGGAGGAGTCTTGTGGGGGGACTCCGATGCTCCGTTACTCGCTCTCGACTCCTCTGAGTTTAGTGTTGTTCTGCCTCCTCGGTTCAGGGCAGGCTCCTTCCCCTACGAGCCAGAGTCAAGGCACAACGACGATTCGGTCCACTAGCAGCGAGGTGCTCCTCGATCTCGTGGTCCGTGACAAGCATCACCATGCCATCACGAACCTCCGCGCTGACGAAGTGGAGGTGCTCGAGGATGGCGTTGCGCAGAACATCCGGGCCTTCCACGCAGTTGCAGGCGCTGAAGAACTGCAAACCGAGCGCGACGGAAACCGGAATGCGCCAGCGAGTCCTGATGCGACCACCGGTTCGCCTTCATCCGTTACGCCATTGCACCAGATGAATTTTGTGGCCATTGTGTTCGGCGATATCGCGCCGCTGAATCTGGAGTTTGCGCGTCAGGCAGTGCAGGAATTCCTCAAGAGCGACAACCTACCCAACACCTACGTCTCGATTTATCGATTGGGCCGAACCTTGACGGTCGCCCGCTTCTACACCGACGACAAGGAGCTCCTGTCCAAATCTGTGGACTCTATCGCCAGAGGGCTGCACACCGACGACGGTCTGGGTACAAACACAGCAGTCGTGGGAGGGGCGTATTCCAGTCTGCAGGCGGTCGCCAACAACCTCTTGAATTCGCCAAACACTACTCTAGCGGAGCAGGAAGCGGTGCGAAACGCGGTCCTGAACCCCTTGCCAACCATCGCGCGCGATCCTCTGCTGGCCAGGGACACTTCGGCTCTGGATGCATCGTTCGTCCTCGGCAGTGCGATTCTTGCCCAAGCCCGCATAGAAAACGGCATTCGGTTTGCCACCAGCCTGTCGGAAGGCATGAATACGATCGACTCCCTTCATGAGATTGTTCGAGGACAGGAGAATTTGCCGGGCCGCAAGCTGGTGCTCTACCTCGCGGATGGCCTCTCTCTTCCCATGAACAGGCGCGACGCGGTGGACAACCTCATCAGTTATGCCAACCGCGCCGGCGTGGCGTTTTATGGAGTAGATACGCGCGGGCTGAATATTGAAGACCCGATGATGCGTTCGCTGGCCGAACAGGAGCGAACGGGCGCCATTAGTTCGTCCCAGACAAGCGATCCGATGAATGGGGTGAAAGAAGACGATTCCGTTCAACTTACGGCGGTGACGGATCGCCAGTTGGCGCTGCGTGAACTGGCCGAGTCGACGGGCGGATTCTCTGTCACGGACACCAACGAGATTGCGCTTCCCATGCAGCGTGTGATGGAGGATATCCGCTTCCACTACGAGGTTGCGTACCGGCCGGTGAACACAAGTTATGACGGGCATTTTCGCAAGATCGAGGTGAAGATCCGGCGCCCCAAGGTCAGCGTGCAGACGAGGAAGGGATATTTTGCCCTGCCCGACTTGAATGGGCAGTCCCTGCAGCCATTTGAGGCAGCGGCATTGAACGCGATCAACGGCGGATCAACACCGAAGGGCCCGTCCTACCGCCTGGCCGTGATGAAGTTTCGCCCGCACCCAAACGCTGTGGAGCACCAAGTTGCATTTGAAGTTCCCCTCACAGGATTGAAAGCGGTCACTGACAAGAAGAGTGGCAGGACATGGGCCAGGCTCTCCCTTTTTGCTGTGATCCGCGACCACTCCGGCCAGGTTGTCGGCAAGATTGGCCGCGAACTCACGCGAGACCTGTCCCAGGCGTCTGGTGTTAAGGAAGTCGCCAGGGATCAGATCCTTTATGCCGAACCCGTAGAGCTTGCGCCCGGCCACTACCGAATCGATGCCGTGGTGACAGACGAACAATCGGCTGAGACGTCGGTCAAGCGCCTGGCCTTCTTTGTGCCCACATCGAGGGAGTTCGGGCTGAGTTCGATTGAGCTGGTCAAAGGGCGCGAAACATCATCCGCGACGCCCAGCCTCGAACCAGTGAAGACCACCAACGTACAAATCGTGCCCACGCTCGCGGACTCAGTTTCCTCGGGAAAAGATCTGGACCTCTATTTTGTCCTTTATCCCGAGCCATCGGATTCGCATGAGTCCCCCAGGGTCGTCCTGCAAGTTCTTCACGACGGGAGAGAATTGGTGCGCAAACCCCTCGAACTGCCCCATCCGGATGTCGATGGCTCGATCCCTGTACGCCTGAAGTTCTCGCCGTCACAGGGACAATGCGACATCCTGGTCAGCGCCCAGCAGGGGCGGCAAGTGGCACAGTCGAGCCTGTCCGTAAGAGTAGAGTGATCTGGTTCAGTCGGGCGGGCAGGTCAGTTCTGCATGTTTCCGTCGACCATTCTCCAGATCCCCAGCGGGTTGCCTTCTTTGAGTTCGTCGGGCAGAGCGCTGTCAGGGCATGCCTGATAGCAAACCAGTCGTGTGAAGCGAAAAATCGCTTGGCTTCCTACTGAGGTCGAGCGCCCATCGGAAGTCGAGGGATACGGACCGCCGTGAACCATAGCGTGGGTGACTTCAACCCCCGTGGGAAATCCGTTGAAGACTAGCCTTCCCACTTTCGCTTCGAGAATGGCGACAAGATCGGCCCAATCGTGCAGATCTTGTTCCGTCGCGTGAATGGTGGCGGTGAGGTGGCCTTCGAGAGCGCGGGCAATTTCCAGAGTTTGCTCACGACCCGAGTGTCGTATCAGCAACGTTGTCGGGCCAAAAATTTCCGCGTCCAGTGCGGACCCGAGGAATGATTTGGCGTCAGTCTCGAAAACTGCCGGATATGCGCAGAATCCTGCGACGCCAGACGGCTCTTTCTCAGCCAGAACTCGGATGGCCGGATCAGATTTCCTCTTGGCAACAGCCGAACTGTAAGACGATTGAATCGCTTCGGTTAGAAGATGGAAGTGCGATGAACCGGCCACCAATTCTCCCAGTTTCCTGGCGAACTTGTCGGAGTCGGGCCCGTCCTCGACAAAAACCATCCCCGGCTTGGTGCAGAACTGTCCGGCTCCGAGTGTGAACGATCCATGAAAACCGGCAGCAATGGCCTCGCCGCGTTCGCGCAGGGCGCCCGGCAAGATGAAGACCGGATTCGTGCTGCTCATCTCGGCGTAGAACGGAATTGGTTCCAGGCGGGATGCCGCCAGATCCATCAAAATCCTTCCGGCGGTGCGTGAACCGGTAAACCCGCCCGCTCTCACCAGCGGATGCTTCATGAGTGCGGTCCCGACCTGCGAACCGTGACCGAACAACATCGAGAAGACGCCTTCCGGCATGCCGCACTCGCGAACGCTTTCCTGCACCGCGCGACCCACAAATTCGCCGGTGCCTGGATGAGCAGCGTGAACCTTGACCACGACAGTGTTTCCGCCAGCCAGCGCCGACGCGGTGTCTCCTCCGGCAACCGAGAATGCAAGAGGAAAATTGCTCGCACCGAACACCACCACCGGCCCCAGAGGCCTCAGAAAGGAACGAATGTCAGGCTTGGGGAGCGGCTTGCGGTCGGGCTCCGCGTGATCAATCCTGGCGCTCACCCACGAACCTTCCTCCGCAACCTTTGCGAACAGGCGAAGCTGGTTGCAAGTGCGGACCGTCTCTCCCTGCAACCGTGCCACGGGCAACGCGGTCTCCAGTGCAGCCCTCTCGACAGTCTCGCCGGCGATCGACTCGATCTTCTCCGCTATCTTTCGCAGGAACGCGCCACGTTCGCGGCCGGAGGTGCGGCTGTAGGTCGTGAAAGCACTGGCCGCCAGTTGAACTGCGCGATCGATTTCGTCTGCGGTAGCAGGAATGAATCCCGGCTCGAGCTTCTCACCCGTCGTCGGATTCCACGCGAACAGCGGATCGCCTGATCCCGCTCCTTCACTAAAACCAATCAGCGAACGTCCCAAGAGTCTTGTGATTGTGTCTGGCATGAATTTCACTTTCTATTGGAGAAGGCGTAGGAACTGACCGACTCTGGCCTGGTTCGCAGCGCCTCGCGGATGGTCTTTCTCGCCTGTTCCAGCTCCGCGCCCATCAGTTCCAGACGCGGCGGACGCACCCGCGGATTCCCCATCCCCAGTTCCGCCTGCACCAGCTTGATCAGCTGCACAAACTTCGGCACCGTGTCCATGCGCAGCAGCGGCAGAAACCACCGGTACAACTCAAACGCTTTCTGATCCTCTCCTTGAATCCCGCAATTGAACAACTCCACCGACTCGCGCGGCAACGCATTCGCCAGCCCCGCCACCCA
>Ga0335080_10003280_pt1 | contig 16342 bp, 12 predicted proteins | sample Lox_Sample_34_FD_206720 | JGI IMG/M metagenome (GOLD analysis project Ga0335080, IMG submission 206720) | Soil microbial communities from Loxahatchee National Wildlife Refuge, Florida, United States - Lox_Sample_3.4 | ecosystem: Environmental > Terrestrial > Soil > Wetlands | place: USA...
GCAGGCTGCGCCAGAATGCCGAGGCGAGCGCCGAACGCGTGGCCGCGCTGGCTCTGACGGCGTATGCCAGCGTCGAGGATCAGCGTCGCGCCCTGGCTGCCGGCTACGACGGCTTCGTCGCCAAGCCTGCCGCCGCGGGCGAGCTGATCGCAACGGTGGCACGCCTGGCAAAGAGGACAGACCCAGGGGATGGAGCAAGCTCCGAGCGCTGAGCCGACGGCGGCACAGCGCGCTGCTGCGGATGCTACGGGCGAGCTCGTGCAAAGGCCGTCGCGGCGGCCCGCGTACGCGGCCGAGAATCGTGCGCTCGTGGCCCTGGCCGAGTGCATGGCCCGCGCGCCCGGCAGCGTGCTCGATCGGCTGGCCGAAATCGTGCTCGAGCTGTGTCGCGCCGACTCCGCGGGCATCAGCATCGCCGAGCTGCGCGAAGGTCAGTCGGTGTTCTGCTGGCGTGCGGTCGCCGGCCGCTACGCGCCCCTGCTCGGCAGCGTCGTTCCGTACGACCTCTCACCCTGCGCGGTGGTCGTGGAACGCAAGGAGCCGACGCTGTTTCGCGAGCCCGCGCGTCTCTTCCCCGTCCTGCAAGGCGTCGAGCCTCCGATCCGCGAGGCCTTGCTCGTGCCGTTCTTCATCGGCGGCGAGCTGCGCGGCGCGCTCTGGGCGGTGGCGCACGACTCACGCCAGTTCGACAGCGAGGACGTGCGCTTGCTGCGGAGCCTGGCGCACTTCGCCTCGCTCGCGCTCCAGACACTCTCGCTGCGCGGCGTCGAGAGCGCGCTTTCGGCCCTCGAGCGGCGCTTCGAAGAGTTCATGGAGCACCTGCCGGGCCTGGCCTGGATCAAGGATCTCGCGGGCCGCTACGTGTTCGTGAACGACGGCGCCGAGCGCGCGTTCGGGCGCCCGCGCGCGCAGATCCTGGGCCGCTCCGATGCGGAGCTGTTTCCAGCGCCGATCGCCGAGCAGTTCCAGAGTCACGACCGCGCGGCGCTCGCGGACGGCAAGGGCATCGAGACGATCGAGACACTCGAGCACGGCGACGGTGTGCACCACTCACTCGTCGCCAAGTTCCCGATCCCCGGCGCCGACGATGCGCCGGCGTTCGTGGGCGGCGTCGCGATCGACATCACGTCGCGCCTGCAGGCGCAGCAGGTGCTGCGCGAGAGCGAGGAGCGGCTGCGCGCGATGGCCGACCACTCGCCCGCCATCATCTACATGACCCACCCCGACGGCGAGTGCATCTTCCTGTCGGCGGCCTGGCGGGTCCTGACCGGGCGCGAGGTCGCGCTCGGCCTGGGCTTCGGCTGGGCCGAGGCCATCCATCCCGACGACCTGGCCCGGGTGCGCCGGGTGTTCGAGCCGACCCTGGACCCGAAGCCCTTCCGGATCGAGTTCCGGCTGGTGCACGCCGCCGGCGGTCACCACTGGATGATCGGCTCGGGCGCGCCGCGTTTCGGCGACGACGGCGAGTTCCTGGGCTGGGTCGGATCGGTGCTCGACGTCGACAAGGAGAAGCGCGCCGAGGAAGGCCTGCGCCACAGCATCCGCCTATACCGCGCGGTGGGTGACTCGATCGACTACGGCATCTGGATCTGCGATCCGACCGGCCGCAACGTGTACGCGAGCGAGTCGTTCCTGCGCCTGGTCGGACTCACACAGGAGCAGTGCTCCGACTACGGCTGGGCCGAGGCGCTGCACCCCGACGACGTGGAGCGCACGCGCGCCTTCTGGGCCGAGTGCGTACGCAGTGGCAAGGAGTGGGACTTCGAGCACCGCTTCCGCGGCGTCGACGGCCAGTATCACCCCGTGCTCTCGCGCGGCGTGCCGGTGAAGGGAGAGCACGGCGAGACGATCGCCTGGGCCGGCATCAACCTCGACATCACCCGGCTGAAGCAGGTCGAGACCGAGCTGCGCGAGGTCGACCGGCGCAAGGACGAGTTCCTGGCCACGCTTGCACACGAGCTGCGCAACCCGCTGGCGCCGATCCGCAACTCACTGCACGTGCTGAAGCTGGCGGGTAACGGCCCGCAGAGCGAGCGCGTGCACGAGGTGCTCGACCGCCAGGTGAATCACCTGATCCGCCTGGTCGACGACCTGCTCGAGGTCGCGCGCATCACCAGCGGCAAGATCGAGCTGCGGCGCGCGCGCATCGAGCTGGCCGAGGTCGTGCGCGCCGCAGTCGAGACCAGCCGTCCCGCGATCGAGCGCGCGCGTCACCACCTCGACCTGAGTCTGCCGTCCGAGCCGCTCTGGCTCGACGCCGACTCGGTACGCCTGGCGCAGGTGCTGTCCAACCTTCTGAACAACGCTGCGAAATACACGGAAGAGGGCGGGCGGATCTGGCTGCGCGCGGAGCGCCGGGGCCGGTTCGCCGTGCTCTCGGTGCGCGATACCGGCGTCGGCATCCCGCCGGCGATGCAGCCGCGCGTCTTCGATCTGTTCACCCAGGTGGACCGCACGCTCGGGCGCGCGCAGGGCGGCCTGGGCATCGGGCTGGCGCTGGTGAAGCGCCTGGTCGAGATGCACGGCGGCAGCGTCGCGGTCGAGAGCGCCGGCTGGGGCGCGGGCAGCGAGTTCACGGTGCGCCTGCCGCTCCTGGTCGGCGACGCCGAGAGCGCCGCCGAGACCACTCCACCGCCCGCGATTGCACGCGCGAGCTCGCGGCGGCGCTTCCTGGTGGTCGACGACAACCAGGATGCCGCCGACAGCCTGGCCGTCCTGCTGCGCCTGCAGGGGATCGATGCCGAGGTCGCGTACGACGGCCCGAGCGCGCTCGAGCTCATGAAACGCAAGCGCCCCGAGGTCGTGGTGCTCGACTTGGGGATGCCGGGCATGGACGGCTACGAGGTCGCTGCCGAGATCCGCGCCGACGCCGAGCTGCGAGACACGGTGCTCGTGGCGCTCACCGGCTGGGGCCAGCCCGATCACCGGCAGAAGACAGCCGAGTCCGGCTTCGACCGCCATCTGGTGAAGCCTGTGGAGCTCTCCGAGCTCCAAGCTCTCGTGACTCTCCGCACCCGCTGATCGCAGCCACAGGGATTACACTTTGAACATGCGCTCCCCCCGCGCAGTCCTGGCACTCCTGCTCTGGGCGCTCGGGACTTGGTCCATGGCGGCCCATGCCGAAGAGCCGCCCGAGATCACACTCTCGCTCGACACGGTCGACGTGGTCCGGCCGCCCGCCAGCCAGCCCGGGCTCGGCTTCCTGTCGGGGAAGGTGCTCGCACACGAGGGCCCGCTCGAGCTGTTCGACGTGGTGTTCGTCATCGACACCTCGGGCAGCACCGCGCTGTCCTCGGGCCTGGGCAAGCACGCGACGTCCTCCTGGCTGTCGCAGATCACCGGGCTCAAGGTCACCCGCTCCGAGAGCGTGCTCGGTGCCGAGGTGTCCGCCATCGAGTCACTGCTCGACGGCCTGGACGCGCGCGTGACTCGCGTCGGTCTGGTCAGCTTCGCCGGCGACGAGAACCCGCGCGCGAAGCACGCCTGGGTGGACGCGCCGCTGACTTCGAACTTCAAGGAAATCCGCCAGGCGCTGGCCGACCGGCTGCTGGTCGATCCCGAGGGCGGCACCGACCTGGCGGCCGGCCTGTTGCGCGGGGCGATCGAGCTGATCGGCTCACGCAGCGCCGAGAGCGAGCCGCGCGCCCACGCCATCCGACACCTGGTGGTGTTGACCGACGGCATCCCGACGCTGCCCGAGTTCGACCCGGTCGGCAAGGCGATCGAGGCCTCGCACTCGCTGGCGCGCCGCGACATCCGCGTGCACGTGTTCGCGATCGGCCGCGAGGCCAAAGGCGCCGGCCGCGAGATCGCGCCGGTCGCGCGCAATACCCACGGCGAGTATCACGCGGTCGAAGATCTGTCGAAGCTCGCGCCGCTCCTGGCGCAGATCCAGTTCCAGTCGCTGCGCGAGCTGCGGGTCACCAACAAGACCACCGGTGCGGCAGCCAGCCAGCTCGAGCGCGACGACAGCGGTGTCTGGTCGGCGCTCGTGCCGTTCAAGAACGGAGTGAATCAGCTCGAGGTCGTGGCGGTGGCGAGCGACGGCCGCGAGCGCACGGTGGAGCGGGACGTGATCTTCGGCAGCGTGACGCTCGACTCCGAGCAGCAGGCGCGCCGCGACCGGCTGATCGCGATCCAGGGCGAGGCCGCCGCCAAGGCGCGCGTCAAGCCCGACAAGAAGCTCACCGTCGACCCCGACCAGCAGGCGCAGCCGTCTCACTGAGAGCCGGCACTCCGCATGCACGACTGCGCGGCGACGGAGCAAGCGCTCTGGCAGGCGCACCGCGCGGGCGCGTGGCGCGCCAGTTGTAGAAAGCACGGAGGTGCCACCATGGCGAGTCGCACCGGGCGACGGACCAGCAGAGGACAGACCGGACGGCGCAAGTACGGCACGAAGGCCGGCCAGAAAGTGAAGCGCGCGATGCACGAGATGCACGAAGGCAAGCTTCGCTCCGGGCGCTCCGGCAAGCGAGTCACAAGCCGCAAGCACGCGATCGCGATCGGCCTGTCCGAGGCGCGCCGCGCCGGCGGCAAGGTTCCGAAGAAAGCCGGACCCTAGTCTCGCTAGCCTAGGTCCCAGACACAGAAGGCCCGGTCGAGCCTTGTAGCTCGACCGGGCCTTCGTCGGTCATGTCCAACGACTCACATGTCGAAATAAAGCTCGAACTCGTGCGGGTGCGGCCGCAGCTGCACCGGCGCGATCTCGGCCTCGCGCTTGTAATCGATCCAGGCCTCGATCGCGTCCGTGGTGAACACGTCGCCCTTGAGCAGGAAGTCGTGATCCTCCTCGAGGTTCGAGAGCGCCTCTTCCAGGCTGCCCGGCATGGTCGGCACCTTCGCGAGCTCGCTCTTCGAGAGCGCGTAGATGTTCTTGTCGAGCGGCTCGCCCGGATCGATCTTGTTCTCGATCCCGTCGAGACCTGCCATCAGCATCGCCGAGAACGCGAGATACGGATTGCAGGTCGGATCCGGGAAGCGCACCTCGATGCGCTTGGCCTTCGGGCTGGCCGAGTACATCGGAATGCGGATCGATGCCGAGCGGTTGCGGCTCGAGTAAGCCAGGTTCACCGGCGCCTCGAAGCCCGGCACGAGTCGCTTGTACGAGTTCGTGGTCGGGTTGGAGAAGGCCGCGATCGCCTTGGCGTGCTTCAGGATGCCGCCGATGTAGTACAGGCACATCTTGGAGAGGCCGGCGTACTCGTTGCCCGCGAACAGCGGCTTGCCGTCCTTCCAGAGTGACTGGTGGGTGTGCATGCCCGAGCCGTTGTCGCCGAACAGCGGCTTCGGCATGAACGTGACCACCTTGCCGGCGCGCTTCGCCACGTTCTTGCACACGTACTTGTAGACCATGAGCTGGTCGGCCATGTCGACGATCGGCGCGAAGCGCATGTCGATCTCGGCCTGACCGGCGGTCGCCACCTCGTGGTGGTGGGTCTCGACGACGATGCCCAGGTCTTCCATCTGCAGCACCATCTCGCTGCGGATGTCTTGCTGTGAGTCGATCGGCGGGACCGGGAAGTAACCTTCCTTGTAGCGCGGCTTGTTGCCGAGGTTCGGGCCCTCTTCCCGGCCGCTGTTCCACTTCCCCTCGACCGAGTCGATGTAGTAGTAGCCCTGGTTCTGGCTGGTCGAGAAGCGCACGTCGTCGAGGATGAAGAACTCGGCCTCGGGACCCATGTAGCTGGTGTCGGCAATGCCGGTCAGCTTCACGTAGTTGGCCGCCTTCTGGGCGATCTGGCGCGGGTCACGGCTGTAGGCCTCGCGCGTGATCGGGTCGGCGATATTGCAGATCAGCGAGAGAGTCGGCTGATCGCAGAACGGATCGATGAACGCGGTGCGCGCGTCCGGGACCTGCAGCATGTCGCTGTTGTCGATCGACTTCCAGCCGCGGATCGACGAGCCGTCGAAGCCGAGGCCGTCGGTGAAGGTGCCCTCGTCGAACTCGTGCAGCGGGTGCGTCTTGTGCTGCCACTGCCCGACGAAGTCCACGAACTTCAGGTCGACGAGCTTCACGCCCTCGCTCTTGGCGTACGCGAGGACTTCCTTGGGAGTACGGTCTTTGTGCATGTTCACCTCTCTCGCGGTCTTTTTCTTCAGATCGCGTCTTCGCCGCGATCGCCCGTGCGGATGCGCACCGCCTCGATCACCGGCATCACGAAAATCTTCCCGTCGCCGATCCGGCCCGTATTCGCTGCACTCTGGATGGCGCTCACGATCTTGGGAACCAGGTCATCCGGCGCGATGACCTCGAGCTTGATCTTGGGCAGGAAATCGACCACGTACTCGGCTCCCCGATACAGCTCGGTGTGACCCTTCTGCCGGCCGAACCCCTTCACCTCGGACACGGTGATGCCCTGGACGCCGATGCCGTTCAGAGCCTCCTTCACCTCGTCGAGCTTGAAGGGCTTGATGATCGCTTCGACCTTTTGCATGCCCTCGACCTTTCCGCCCGCGGCGCGTGGTGAGCAACGTTTATACCACGCGAAGCGAGCCGTAGACGCTCATGAACTCGGCCTCAGGACGCACCTGCACAGAGCCTGAGCGGTGCTGCTCAGGCCCTGTGCAGGACCTGTCTTTGACGCCCTTAGTCGAAGATGTAGGCGACCTGTACCAGGCCTTGGTAGTTGTTGTTCGAGAGGTCGCTGGGACCGCCGGACGGGAAGAAATGGTCGCCGTTCCCGTCGCTGGTGAGCGCGTCATAGCGGAACTCGGCGCGCGCCAGCAGGTTGGTGGTCAGCTTGTACGCCAGGGTCGCGGTCAGGGAGTACGCGTTGGTGTTCTTCCCGACCAGGATCCGGTAGCCGTCCGCGTCGCGCAGGTACTCGCCGCGGACCGCCAGCGACGTCTTGTCGTTGAACGCGTACTGCGTGCCCAGCGCCAGGCCGTACCAGACCGAGTCGATGGTGCGGCCGAGATTGGGCCCGGACACGAACACCACGTTCTTCTGCAGGCCCCAGTCCGCGTTCGCCCAGAAGGTGAGCGCGTCGTTGGCCGCGAAGTTGGCGTTCCAGTCGAGCACGATCGCGGGGTCGGAGCCCGCGTGCTCGACGGTCTGACCGCTGAAGCCCGTGTTTCCGTCGGCGCCGTAGTACATGTTGAGCGCCGTGGTGAGTGGCCCGCCCGAGTAGTTCAGCTGCCCGAGCAGACCCTTGTTGTCGTTGGTGTCGGTGGCGTTGTTCCAGCCGTTCACGAGCGCGCCCGCCCAGCCGAATGACTCGTTGATCTTGCCGCTCGCCTGGAGACCCGTGTGCACCAGCGGGATCGCGTAGGTGAAGAGCAGGCCGTGCGTGATGTTCTTGTTCGCGACTGAGTCGAACACCTCGTAGCCGAGCAGGGTCTCCCACTTGCCGAACTTGAACAGGACGTTGTCCCAGTTGTACTGGATGTTCATGTCCTGCACGTAGCTGAAGTTGTCCGCGGCGAAGCCGGGCGTGGTGAAGCGGTAGCCGCCCGCCACGCCGGCGTCGGCGCCGAACAGCAGGTCGAGCTGGAAGCCCGCGTCACCGGGGTTGGTGGCCGGCCGGTAGAGCTCGATCTTGGCGCCGTCGAGATTGAATGTGTTGTGGTCGAGGTTGAACTGGTTGGTGGCGTTGGCGCCGATCGGATTGTTCGGGTTGTTGAACGAGTATTCGTACGACGCGGCGACGTAGCCGTTGATCTGCACGGTGTTGAGGAAGGCGTCGAGACCGCTGGCGGGGGCCGCCGTGCCCTGAGACACGGCAGGCGTTGCCTGCTGCTTGAGCAGCTCGGACTGCTCGTCGATCGTCTTCTGACTCGTCGCCAGCTTGTCTTCCAGCTGAGTGATCCGCGCTTCCATCGCAGCCATGCGCGCATCGGCGGCCGAGTCCGCAAGCGCCGCCCGTGGTCCAAACCAGAGCAGCGTCGCGGCGATCGCTGCGGTCATCGGTCTCGTTCTCATCGCACTCCCTCCCGTGGGATTTCTTCGACCGCACGACCGCGGTCACAGGTGTTCGCCCCGAAGCCGCCCGCTGCAACGGACGTGCCCAGCAGCGTCTCTGCCAGGGCAACGGAAATGAAGTGCTGTGGAGCTCCCGCGCGGTCACTCCGAGTTTCGCCAGACAGTGCCTTGCGCTATGCGGCCAGCGTCTCCCGCTGCGCTTGCAACTTGCCGGTCGCTGCCCCGGCTCGCGTGTCTCGAGCCTCGGCACGCGAGCCGCTTGGGATCCGGGCGAACGTGCATCGAGTGTGTGCACGCCCGGCGCCGCGCGTGGCGGACTGACCGATCAGGTGGAAGCCGCCCTCGTGAGAGCGGCGATCCGCGGCAGGGCTCGCGCGAGCTGCGGCTATAGTGACGCGCATGCATCCGCTCCGCAGATCGGCGTCTTGCGTCGTGCTGTGCGCGCTGCTCGCCGGGAGCGCCTGCCAGCGCGAAGAGAGTCCCCCGCGCGGCGGGACGGGCGAGACGTCGCAGCGCGCCGAGGCACCGGCCGCGCCCGAGCGCGACGAGGACCTCGCCACGCTGGTGGCCTCGCTCGTCGACTCGATCCAGGCCAAGCAGTCGAGCTACGTGCTCGACCACGTCTCGGCGCAGTTCAAGGAGGACGGCGGGCTCGACTACTACGACGTGCGCGCGCTGGTCGAAAAGTACGCGCTGGCGCCGGGCGCGGTCGGCGCGCGGCTCGAGAGCAGCGCGCTCACTCCCGAAGCCGAGGGCCGGCAGCGCGCAGTGACTCAGGTCGCGTTCGCCTCGGGCCAGCGCCTGGCCAAGGGCGAGCCGCTGCCCGCCGGCGCGGTCGTGTACCGGATCGAGGTGGTGTTCGCGAAGATCGGCGCGAAGTGGCAGGCCGTGGGCGGGCGCTACAAGCGCGAGCTGCCGCCCGTCACCTCGCCGCCGACGCTGTCGATGAGCACGCGCTGACCGGGCGTGGCGTGCTCGACCTTGAGATAGGCGAGCGCGAGCGCACCCGTGACCGGCGACTCGGCGCTCGAAGTGACTTGTCCGACGCTGGCGCCGTCGATCTCGATGTTCGCGCCGGGCGCGACGAGTGACTCGGTGGCGAGCTTCACCAGCACCCGGTTCACCGCGCCGCGCGACTGGATGCGCGCCACGATCTCCTGGCCCACGTAGCAGCCCTTCTTGAACGAGATCGCGCGCTCGAGCCGCGCCTCCTGCGGGAAGTTGCGCGGGCCGACGTCGCGGCCCAGCTCGGGAATCGCCGCATGGATGCGCAAGAGCTCGGCGGCGCCGGGATCGAGCAGCGGCAGCGCGAGCGCGCGCTCGAGCTCGGCGGCGACGGCGCGCGGGGCGATCACGCGCAGCCCCTCGGCCGAGACACTGCCCTCGGCCAGCCACAGGAGTGACTCGCCGGCGAAGTCGGCGCGCGCGAACGAGCCCGGCGCGGGCGCGGGCGCGCCGGTCGCCTGCGCCGCCGCAGGCGCGCCCGGGCCCTCGAGCCCGAGCTCGAGCACGCCCGCGGACAGGCTCTGGAACGCCACGTCGTCGGCGATCACGTGCTTCTCGAGCACCGCCAGAAGCTCGGCTTCGCTGCCGGGACCGACGTCGAGCAGGAGCGCTTCGGGCTCGCACAAGAGCCAGAGCTCGGCCAGCACGTGGCCTTTGCGGTCGAGCTGCAGCGACGGCGCGAGCCCGCCGGGCGCGAGCTTCGCCACGTCGGCGGTCAGCATGCCGTTCAGGAAGCGGACGCGATCGGCGCCGGTGGTCCGCACGAGCCCGCGGCCCGGCAGCCTGCGCAGCGCCGCGCGCGCACCCGTGACCGCTTCGAAGATCTCCGCCACGCCGCGAAGATAGCGGCGTCTAGGCGGCCCGGGCGAGCCGGACCTGCAGCGCCTTCCAGCGCTCGAGCATCTTCTCGACCACTTCGAGGTCCGCCTCGTTGTCGACGTCGATGGCGGCGCCGCCGAGCTCGGTGGTCACGGTGCGGAAGCGGGTGCGCAGGAGCGCGCTCGACGCGCGCTCGATCGTGGCGAGCGGCGCGAACGCGCGCACGCGATCCGCCGCCGCGGTGTAGCCGTGCCGGTTCAACAGCCCGGCCACGTGGATCACGAGGTAGACGCCGAGCACCCACAGGTTCCGCCATTCGCGGCGAATCACCCGCCAGGCCAGGCGCAGCTGACTCCACAGCTCCTTCTGGTACCGGTTCTCGTACATCTCGTCGACGTACTGGCGGTTGCCCATCTGCAGCGGGCGCACCCAGTGCAGGTTGTTCTGCCGGAAGCGGCCCTCGCGCAGGTTGAAGTAGGCCATCTCGACGCCGGGCGAGCCGTCGCGTGGCGCGAAGCTCTGGAGCGCGCTCTCGGGCGAGAGCCCGACCACGTAGTCCGCGCCGGTCGCCTGCGCGCGCTGCACGAAGCTCGAGAGCTCCTCGGGAATCACCAGCGGGATGTCGGCCGGCACCACCAGCACCGAGTGATTCGCGTCGGTGCGGCCCGGCGACAGGGTACGCAGAAATGTGTACCAGACGTTGGCGTACAGGCTGTCGCGCTGCGGCACGATGTGGATCGGGCAGCCGCGCGCCGCCGACAGCGCCAGGCAGCCGTAGCTGGCGACCGCGCCGGCCAGCCGCGCCGGGTTGCCGACCAGGTAGACCTCGCTGACTTCGGGCGTGTGCAGGAGCGCTTCCAGCACGTGCACCACCATGGGCTTTCCGGCCAGCTCGACGAACGCCTTGCTGGTGCCCCGCACGGTGCGGCTCGCGCTCTTGTCACCAGCCACCAGGATCGCCTGGATACCCATCGCGGAGATAGTGTGGCCTGCGCGCGAAAGGTGATAGGGGGCGGGGGCTTGGCTCCGCATCACGGGCCGGCAGGCGAGCTGCGTGCGAGCCCCGGAATTGCCCGTGCGCAAAGGCTTCGTGCAGACTGGCGCCCCGAACTCGCAAAGGAGCGCCCCATGCCCAGCTTGCTGGCCACGCTGAAGGTGAAGAAGGACAAGATCGAGGAAGCGAAGGAAGGCTTCCGCAAGCTCACCGCGACCGTGCGCGCGAACGAGCCCGGAACGCAGGCCTACGTGTTCCACCAGCGCAAGGACGATCCGTCCGTCTTCGTGGTCTACGAGAAGTACGCGAGCGACGAGGCGTTCAAGAAGCACGGCGAGAACCTGCGCGCCCACGGCGCGGTGTTCGCGGGCGTGCTCGAGGGCCGCCCCGAGCTCACGTTCCTCGACGAGATCTAGCGCGCCGCGATCGCCTGCCGCAGCTCGACGCCGCGGTTGCCCTTGGCGTACAGCGCACTCACTTCGGGTGCGCCGAGCGCGTTCGACCACAGCGCGACCGATGCGATGCTGCCCTGCCAGAAGCGGCCGGTGCTCGACTTCACCATGCCGCCGATGCGCAGCGCACGCGGCACGTCGCTCTGCGACGGGATGCCCACGCCGGTGCCCGCGACCAGCACCCCGTTCACGTAGAGCGCGAGTGAGCTCGTGCCCTTCTTCACCGCGGCTACGTGGTACCAGGCGCTGCCGGCGTCGTTCAGCACCAGGCCCGCGGGCGCGCTGATCTGGCGCGCGCGGCCCTGCGCATCGCTGACCTCGATCGCGAAATGACCGCCCGAGTCGATCGTGAGCGAGATCCGGCTCACGCTGTCGGTCGACATCTTGCCGTTCAGGTCGAGCACGTAGCGCGACTTCGAGGTGACCGAGAGCCGCTCGGGCCGCACCCAGGCCGCGATCGACCAGGTGTCTCCGATGCCGAGCGCGTGCAGGTCGTAGTTGCCGAGCGCCTCGCTCTTGCCGTCGAAGTCAGCCGATGCGTTGGTCGTGCCGGCGGCGTCCAGGTCGCTCGCGGAGAGGCCCTTGGCATCCTCGAAGGCGTCGATGTCGCCGCCGTTCGCGAAGTCGCGCCCCAGGTCGCTCGTGTCCCAGCCCGGTCGCCACCAGTGCTCGAGGCTCGACTCACTCGTGTAGCCCGGCGGGGGCGGCGGAGGTGGCGGCGGAGAGCTCACCGGCGGCGGCGAGCTGACGGGCGGCGGCGCGGGTGAGGCCGGTGGCGTCGTGCCGTAGCCGGGTGGCGCGCCGTCCGGCGCGACGTTCACCACCACCAGATCGTCCCAGTGACTGCCCGCCGCGCCCGAGCTGTAGACGCCGACCCGTCCCGAGGCGTTGCTCTCGGGGTCGCTGTCCCAGCAATCCACCTGAAACGCGGCCGGTACCCCCGTGCCGTCGGGCCAGAGCATGGCGCGCACGCGGTTCCGCCCGTCGAAGCGCGTGGCGCGGACGCGGAAGCGCAGCCACGCGCCGGCCGAGGTCGTGACTCCCGTGGAGCTCGAGGGGCTGCACGCGAGCGTCCCCGTGCCGCCGCGCTTCACGAGCTTAAAGGCCCCCGAGCCCGAGCGCGTGAGCCGGTAGTAGAACTGCGCGTCCGGGTAGGCCGAGAGCACGCTGACTCCGGCCTCGCCCGCGAGCGAATCACTCTCGATCCGGCCGGAGTACTCGTACGAAGCCCAGCTGCTCGAGCCGGACGCGACCAGGGTCGAGTTCAGGTCGGCCGCGCTCGAGGTCGAGCCGAAGGCGAGCGTGCCGGTCGGCATGCTCGAGACCGTGAACAGCCCGGCGTCGCCCGCGGCAGTGACTCCGGAGCCCGAGTCGACCCAGCCCGGCGGATCGGCGCCGGGGACGTACGCCTCGAACGTGTCGCCGAAGAGCGCGCCCGCGGGCGGTGCGCTCGCCGCGATCACGCCGATCGCCGAGTTCGCCGACTCACGCCCCTGCGAGTCATACGCGCGCAGGGTCACGAAGTAGTCGCGCGTGTCGTCGAAGCCCGGGATGGTCGCGATCACCACGCCGTCGTCGCTGCCCTGGCGCAGCCTCAAGTCGAGGCGCGTCAGGTTCAGGTTGCGCTCGACGTCGCTCCGGCTCGCGCCGTAGTAGAGCGCCACGCCCGCGAGGTCGCCGCCGGCCGGGTAGCGATAGAAGACGTGGATGCTCCGCCCGCCGGCCTCCGCGCGGAGCGGTGCCAGCACGAAGATCGTGAGCATGCTCGCGGCGGCGAGCCGCAGTGCTCGCCGCATTCTCTCACCCAACTTCTCAACCCCGCGAAATTGCGCGCGTCGGAGGCTAACGTCTGCCCCACACACCGTTCGTGATGGGAATCACCCGATGCTGCGAAATCTCGGCCTCGCGCTCTTGTCACTCGTGATCGCGCTGGCGGTCTGTGAGGGGCTGTTACGCGTGTTTGGCAGCGGCGTGTTGCCGCGACCCGACCTCTACGTCGAGGATCCGAACGTGGGCAAGCGCATGCGACCGGGCTGGAGCGGCAGCGAGTTCGAGGCGCCGGTCACCATCAACTCGAAAGGTTTGCGCAATCCAGAAATTCCGTACCAGAAGCCGGAGGGCAGCTATCGGATCCTCGCGCTCGGCGATTCGTGGACTTTCGGCTTCCGCATGAACGAGCCGGACGCGTATCCGAGACAGATGGAGACCCTGCTGCGCGCCGCCGCCGCCAAACGCGGCGACATGCGAAAGATCGAGGTGATCAACGCCGGCGTCGTCGGATATTCGACCGATCAGGAAGCGGCGTATCTCGCGAGCGAGGGCTGGAAGTACTCACCCGATCTCGTGCTCGTGAACTACTACCCGGTCAACGACACGCACAACAAGCTCGCCTCGTACAAGAAGCGCCAGGCGCTGCGCGACCTGCATCCCTTCCTGCTGTCGCTCTACGAGCTGCCCGAGCACCTTTATCTGCGTCAATTCCTGAAGGGGGCGCGCCGCACGCTGAAGCAGAAGATCGGAAATGCCCGGGTGCACGCGGCCCACAAGCTGGGCGTCGAGGACGCCGGCGGTCGCGCGCTGGCCGAGAACGACTGGACCGGCGACTACCGCCCGGGCGCGCGCGGCTGGGAGGCAGTGCGCACGGCGCTCTCCGAGATCGGCACGCAGGCGCGCGAGCACCGCGTGCCGGTGCTGGTCGTGCTGTTGCCCGACGCGCAGGACCTGGCCCGCTACCACGACCGCTATCACCCGAAGGTCGCGCCCATGGTCGAAGCGGCCGCCAAGGACGCCCGGCTCGACTACTTCGACCTCGAGCCCACGTTCGTACCCTGGCAGGGCAAGGAGGACGAGATCCTCTTCCGCCGGCAGCGCCATCCCAACGCGGCCGGCTACGGCATCATCGCCAAAGCCGTCGCCGAAGAGGTCGAAAAGACCTACCTGGCGCCCACGAGCAAAGCCGTGGTGGAGATGAGCGGGATCGAACCGCCGACCTCTGCGTTGCGAACGCAGCGCTCTCCCAGCTGAGCTACATCCCCAGGGTTCCAGGTCTCTCTGGAGGGGCCGTAGCTTAGCGATTCCCTATCAGGGGTGCAGGCGAAGTTCCGATAGGCACGCGATGGCTGGACGCGCGATCGGAATCGACCTCGGGACGCTGAACAGCTGCGTCGCGGTGGTGGAAGACGGGAAGGTGCTGGTACTCGCGGACGAGGGTCGCTCGACGATCCCGTCGTGCGTGGCGATCCAGGGCGGGCGCGAGCTGGTCGGCGCCGCCGCCAAGCGCCAGGCAGTCACTGCCCCGCAGTCGACCATCCTGGCGGTGAAGCGACTGATCGGCCACCCGTTCGACTCCGACGAGGTGCGCGCCGCGGCGGCCCGGCTGCCCTATCCCTTGAAGGCGAGCCCGCTCGGCAGCGTGCTGTTCGAGGTGGGCGGCACCGAGCTCACACCGGTGCAGGTGTCTGCGAAGATCCTGGCGCGCGTGCGCGAGGTGGCCGAGCACAACCTGGGCGAGCCCGTGAAGCAGGCCGTGATCTCGGTTCCGGCTCACTTCAACGACGTGCAGCGCAAGGCCACCAAGCTCGCGGCCGAGTACGCGGGCCTCGAGGTGCTGCGGCTGATCAACGAGCCGACCGCGGCCGCGTTCGCCTACGGCTACAAGAAGCACAAGGACTTCACGCTCGCGGTCTACGACCTCGGCGGCGGCACCTTCGACGTCACGATCATGCGCGCGCGCGGCGACACCTTCGAGGTGGTCGCCACCGACGGTGACTCGTATCTGGGCGGCGAGGACTTCGACTACGCGATCGCCGAGTGGCTCGAGCAGGAGTGGAAGACCGAGTTCGGCCGCGACCTCTCCGGCGATCCCTCGGCGCGCCTGCGGCTGAAGGAAGCTGCGGAGAAGGCCAAAGTCGAGCTCTCGGACGTCGAGTCCACCCAGATCCAGCTGCCGTTCTTCACGCGCATGCCCGACGGCAGCCGGCCGAACTTCGCGCGCACGCTCTCCCGCGCCCAGCTCAATCAGCTGTGCAAGCCGCTGGTGGACCGCACGCTCACGCTGTGCGAGCGCTGTATCTCGACCGCGCGCGTGGTGAAGGGCGAGATCGGCGAGATCCTGCTGGTGGGCGGCCAGAGCCGCATGCTGTCGGTGCGCGAGGCGGTGAAGAAGTTCTTCGGCCGCGAGCCGCGCCGCGACATCAACCCCGACGAAGTGGTGGCGATGGGCGCCGCGCTCTACGCGTACTCGCTCACCGCCGACGAGCTCAAGGACGAGGCCGTCGACGCGGCCGAGGACGCCTACGCGGTGGCGCTGCGCGAGACCGCGGTCGCCCGCAAGATCCTGGACGAGGTCCAGCAGCTGCGCGCCAAGCCGCTCGACGACCAGGGCCTGGCGGAGCGCCTGTCGAGTCTGTTGAAGGCCACCGAGAGCGACGGCCCGGTGCCCACGAGCTTCGGCACGACCGGGCCGATCTCGACCTTGGGCCCGATCACCTTCGGCGTGAGTGAGTCCGAGCCAGAGCCGGAGCCCCAGAAGGTCGAGGCCAAGAGCCCCGGACCCAAGACCGAGGCGCCCAGGACCCCGGCTCCCAAGACGCCGGCTCCCAAGACCGCTCCGAAGACCGCTCCAAAGACGGAAGCTCCCAAGACGGCGGCCAAGACCGAGGCGCCCAAGACCGAGTCAGCCAAGACCGCCACGAAGACCACGGCGCCCAAGACCAAGGCGAAGACCCAGAGCGCTGCCAAGAAGAAGGCCAAGAAGGGCGCCGCCGACTTCGGCGACCTGCTCGAGCGCGGCAAGCTGGGTGACTCCGACCTGCCGCAGCAGGCGGTCAAGGGCCTGAAGGACGAGCTGCTGCAGATCGACTACAAGGCGGCCGAGCTGATCGACAAGCTCGCCGACGAGCTGCCGACCGGCGCCGCCGCCGACCTGCTCGAGCTGGCCAAGGACCGACTCAGCGTGAGCGTTGCCGCGGCCAAGGACGCGCAGCAGTCCGTGGTCGAGAACCTGAAGAGCGCGGTCGAGCACAAGAACGCGCGGCGCGTGAACCTGCGCGACGTGACTTCGCTGCCGCTCGGCATCGCCGCGGTCGGGAATCTGTTCACGGTGCTGATCGACCAGAACGTGGTCGTGCCCACCGAGCACCAGCGTATCTT
>Ga0335080_10003281_pt1 | contig 16340 bp, 11 predicted proteins | sample Lox_Sample_34_FD_206720 | JGI IMG/M metagenome (GOLD analysis project Ga0335080, IMG submission 206720) | Soil microbial communities from Loxahatchee National Wildlife Refuge, Florida, United States - Lox_Sample_3.4 | ecosystem: Environmental > Terrestrial > Soil > Wetlands | place: USA...
CACGCCCCTCGAGCTGGGTTCGAAAGTGGCAAAAACCCGATCACCGGCCGGGTTGATTTTGATAAATTCAGGGCTTTCTCCGATAGGAATTCGTTTCACCAGGCGCAGGTCCGGCGTGCTGAAGACGGCAGCATCGCGCGTGTTTTTGCTGGCTGCGATCACGTATTTTCCGTCGAACGTCACCGCCAATCCTCTGGGCGAGAAATCACTGGGCTGGACCGTGCGAATCACTTTGAGCGTGCTTAAATCGATTACGCTGATCCCACCCTCCTCCTCGCTTACGTAGGCAACGTTGGTCGGTACCGTTGCGCGGTCCGCCGCAAGAAGTCCCCCCGCCGCAGCTATCAGCACGACCGTCGAGAGCCAAATCCGGGTTTGTCCTGATCTCATCACCCATCCTTGATGAATACGGGCATGTCCTATCGATGACCTGTCTTACCAGAATAGAAGAAAAAATGTGATCGGGAAACCTGAGGTGGATTTCAGATGGCCTTAGATGTCTGTGCACCCCACTCCCCATCGAGCGGCCATCTCCCGCCGCCCCAGGCTCGTGATGGTCAGCGCCCGGCTGTCCAGTTGACGCACAACCCATTTCTTGCGTAACGCCATGTTTAACACCGCGCAACCCAGCGCTCCTCCGAGGTGCGGCTGCCGCTCGCTCCAGTCCAGGCAGGCGAAGGCAAACTTTCGCCGCTGTGTCCGGGCCGTCGCCAGATCCACTCCCAGTGCCTCCAGCGCTTTCCATCCCTCCCGCTCTAGCTCATAGCCGTCATTCTGACCGGTGGAGAGCCAGTCCATAGCCTTGAAGCGGTCGTGCACCAACACTCCCAACCGTCCCGCGATGTGGTCGTAGCAGGTTCGTGCCGCCAGCAGCCGGCTGGGGGTGCTGGGCACGAACTTGTCGCGCGAGCCGCTGGCCACAATTCCAAGCGACTCCAGCGCCCTGGCCACGTCGGGGCCTTCCAGGCTGTAATAGCGGTGCTTGCCTTGTTTGAGTTGCTTCACCAGCTTCTCTGTGTGTAGGCGGTTCAGGTGAACGCTGGCCGTGGAGAGGCCCACCTCTGCTACCACCGCAAGCTCGGTGCTGGTTCGGGCGTGACCGTCGAGCAGGGAATACAGGATGCGGACTCGCGCCGGCTCGCCAATGGCGGCCGCAATTCGCGAGATGGTAACCTCCGGCGCCTCTGCATTCATACTTTGATGCTAAACGAAGTATCATCGCGGGGCAAGCCTCATACTCTGTCCGTGCCGAAAAATGCCCTTCCCATGGACCGCCGCCAGGCCATGCGGGCGCTGGCCGCCATCGCACTGTCTCTCGGCACCGAAAGCCAGACAGACCCGGCGAACTTCAGGAGAGCCAACGTGAAGATCACTTGCGTCATTCGCTATCAGATCGATCCTTTCCAGAAAGACGGCTTCAGCAAGTACGCGGAAAATTGGGGCCGCATCATTCCCCGCTGCGGCGGCCATCTCGTCGGCTACTTCCTCCCCCACGAGGGCACGAATGACGTTGCCTGGGGATTGATCGCCTTCGAAACCCTGGCCGCCTACGAGCAATACAAAGCCCGTCTCCGCTCCGACCCTGAGGCGATGGAAAATTTCGCCATGGCCCAGAAGCAGCGCCTGATTCTGCGCGAAGAGAGAAACTTCGTCGAGATCGTCGACGGAACCTTCGGCGTGCCTCCGGCCCGGCAGGGGTAGGCCGCCGTTCTCCGCCGCGAAGCCGGCAACGGGCTGCTTCAGTCGTGCTCATTCGGTCTCTCCCCGATACCGTAGAATCATTGAGGCATCGTGGAGAATGTCGCGCATGAACTACCGCCCCCTGGGACGCACGGGTTGGAACGTCTCGGAAGTCAGCTTCGGCGCCTGGGCCATCGGCGCGGAATGGGGACCGGTCTCTGACGACGACGCCCTGGGCGCGCTTCATCAGGCGGTCGACAGCGGGGTGAATTTCTTCGACACCGCCGACGTCTATGGCGACGGCCGCAGCGAGCGCCTCATCGCCCGCTTCAGAAAAGATCGCAAGGCTGAGATTTTCGTCGCCACCAAAGCCGGTCGCCGTCTGCCCCAGCAAACCGTTGAAGGCTACACCCGCGAAAATCTCACCGCCTGGATTGACGACAGCCTGCGCAATCTTTCCGTTGAGACGCTGGACCTCCTGCAACTTCATTGCCCGCCCGCCGAACTGTACTACCGGCCTGAAGTCTTCGGATTGCTGGACGATTTCGTAAAGGCCGGCAAGCTCCGCTATTACGGCGTGAGCGTCGAGAAAGTCGAAGAAGGACTCAAAGCCATCGAGTTTCCCAATGTTCAGAGCGTTCAGATCATCTTCAACTGCTTTCGCCAGCGTCCCGCGGAGCTCTTCTTCGAGCGGGCCAAGCAGAGGCGCGTGGGAATTCTTGCGCGCGTCCCTTTAGCCAGCGGCATGCTGACGGGCAAATTCCGCCCCGACTCCACCTTTGGCAAAGATGACCACCGCAACTACAACCGCCATGGCGAGCAGTTTGACGTCGGCGAAACCTTCTCCGGCGTCGACTATGAGGTGGGGCTGGAAGCGGTCGAAGAGATTCGCCGCCTGTTGCCGGAGGACGTCTCCATGCCTCAGTTTGCCTTGCGCTGGATTCTGATGTTCGATGCCGTCACCTGCGCCATTCCTGGCGGAAAACGCGCCCGGCAGGTAGCCGAAAACTGCCGCGCCTCCGGGCTGCCGGAACTTGCGCCCGCGACCATGGACGCGGTGCGCCACATCTACGACAGCAAGCTGCGCGCGCTCGTCCATCAAAGATGGTAAGTACACCCTCGCGGATCTAATTTCGGTCCGGGCTGGACAAATCGGGAAGTCCGATCGCCGCCCTAAGCCAGAACTTTCTTCCCTCGGTCCCCAGTCCTGTAAAATAAACTTGTCCACTTTCAGAAAAATTCTGATGGCCAACATCAACGGGAGAAAAGGTGTCATCGCGATTCTGACCGGCGGCGGCGACGTCCCCGGCCTCAACCCGGCCATCCGTGCGGTCACTATTCGTGCCTTGCGTGAGGGCTATCGGGTAATTGGCCTGCGCAGGGGATGGGGTGGCCTGGTCGACGTGGTCCGCGAAAAAGACTACGACAATAGCGGCAACTTTCAGGTGCTGACCGAAGAAATTGTCAACCGCGCCGGCCGCACCGGCGGCACCTTCCTGCACAGCTCGCGCACCAATCCAGGCAAGGTCCGCAAGTCGGACGTGCCGCCGCACCTGCAGTCCAGCTTCAACGCCGAGAAGAATGACCTGACTCCCGAAGTACTGAAAACTTTGGAATGGCTAGGCGTCGATTACCTCATTCCCATCGGAGGCGATGACACCCTGAGCTACGGCGTCCGCCTCTATCAAGAGGGGGTGAAGGTCGTTGCCATTCCCAAGACCATGGACAACGACGTCCCGGGAACCGACTACTGCATCGGTTTCAGCACTGCCGTCACCCGCACCATTCAGATGACCAACGATCTGCGAACCTCTGCCGGCTCGCATGAGCGCTTTCTCGTGCTCGAAGTTTTCGGCCGCTATGCCGGGTTCACCGCCATGCTGCCCACCATGGCCGGCGCCGCCAACCGCTGCGTGATTCCCGAGCATAAGTTCAACATCGAGCGCCTGGCGGAGTTGCTGGTGGCCGACCGCCACAAGAATCCCAGCCGCTACTCGGTGGTTTTGGTCTCCGAAGGAGCCATGTTCGAAGGTGGCGAGATGATCTTCGAAAAGGAAACCACCGACGCCTTCGGGCACAAGAAACTGGGCGGCATCGGCGACCTGGTTTCCGAGAAGCTCAAGGAGCTTTCCTGCAAGTACAACAATGGCAAGACCATCGAAGTCATCAATCAGAAGCTGGGTTATCTGGTTCGCTGCGGCGATCCCGATGCCATCGATTCCATCGTGCCCATGGCTTACGGCAACCTCGCCCTCGACCTCATTCTCGGCAGAATCCACGGCCGTCTGGTGGTCTTGAAGAATGGCCGCTACGATAACATGCCCGTCGACGCCGTCATCGCCTCGAAGAAGGTCGTCAATATCAGGGAGCACTACGATGTGGACCGCCTCCGCCCCCTCTACAACAGTTTCGAGATGAAGCCTCTCTTCATTATGACCAGCGAAGGCAGCTGATTTTTCCCTCCTGCTCCGGGGAGTTTTTCACAGGCCGTCGGAACAATCGCATTGGCTCCGCTCTCTGCGTCCTGTTAGAATCTATTAAATCTACTCCTCGGAGAAAAGATGGAAGCCATCCTTGCGCTGGAAGACGGCCGAGTCTTCCGCGGCAAAGGTTACGGAGCCAAGGGCGAATGTTACGGGGAAGTCGTTTTTAATACTTCCATCACTGGTTACCAGGAAATCTTCACCGATCCTTCGTATGCAGGCCAGATCGTAGTACTCACCAATCCCGAGATCGGCAACTACGGAACCAACGCGGAAGACAATGAAGCCATGCGCCCCTACATCGAGGGGCTCATCGTCCGCGAGTTCTCCCGCGTCAGTTCCAACTGGCGGTCCCAGCAGGTCGCAGAAGAGTACCTCGACCAGTTCAAGATTCCTGTCCTCGCCGATATCGACACCCGAGCCCTCGTACGGCACCTCCGCGACCACGGCGTGATGCGCGGCGTCATTTCCACGCTCGAGGCCGACGCCGAGAAACTCATCGCCAAGGCCCGCTCGATTCCCAAGATGGATGGAACCGATCTGGCCAAAGTCGTGACCACCAAGCACACCTACGTCTGGGAAACGGGAGAGCGTTCTCACCTGCCCGACGAAGTAGTGGGGGTGAAAGATGAGCCCGAACGATTTCATGTAGTGGCTTACGATTTCGGTATCAAGCACAACATCTTGCGGAAGTTACGGCGCGAAGGCTGTAAGGTCACCGTGGTCCCGGCTGAGACCATGGCGGAAGACGTGTTGGCCCTCAAGCCCAACGGCATCTTCCTCTCGAACGGTCCCGGCGATCCCGAACCCTGCACCTACGCAGTCGACAACATCCGCCGTCTCATGGGGCGCCAGCCCGTCTTTGGTATCTGTCTCGGGCATCAGCTGACCGGCCTGGCCCTGGGGGGCAAGACTTACAAATTGAAGTTTGGCCACCATGGCGGAAATCATCCCGTCCAGCAGTTGGCGACAGGGAAAGTCGAGATCACGGCTCACAACCACAATTTTGCCGTCGATCCTGATTCTCTTCCCACGAGCGAGGTCGAGCTCACCCATGTGGACTTGAACGATCAGACGCTCGAAGGCATGCGCCACCGCAATCTGCCGCTGTTCACAGTGCAGTACCACCCCGAAGCTTCGCCAGGTCCCCACGATTCGCAGTACTTATTCAAGGACTTCGTAAAGATGATGGAGGAGTGGAAGGGATGAAGTGGGTTTCAAGGGCCGCATAAATGCCGCGTCGCACGGACATCTCGAAGGTCCTGATTCTCGGCTCCGGCCCCATCGTCATCGGCCAGTCGGCGGAATTTGACTACTCCGGCACCCAGGCTTGCAAGGCGCTCAAAGCGGAGGGATTCGAGGTCGTGTTGGCCAACTCGAACCCCGCCACCATCATGACCGACCCTGAATCGGCCGACCGAACCTACATCGAACCGCTCACCCGCGAATATCTGGAAGAGATCATTCGCCTGGAGCGGCAGATGTCTCCCGGCGCCGGATTCGCCCTGCTCCCCACCGTGGGCGGCCAGACCGCGCTCAATCTCGCTATCGAGCTTTCCGATAGCGGCATTCTGGAAAAGTACGACGTCAAACTCATCGGCGCCAATGTCAACGCCATCAAGAAGGCCGAAGACCGCCTCTACTTCAAGGACGCGATGCAGCGCATCGGCCTCGACGTTCCCCGCTCGGCACTGGTCAGCAATCTGAAAGACGGCCTCGAATTCGCCGGGAAAATCGGCTTTCCCGTCATCGTGCGCCCCTCCTTCACGCTGGGCGGCAGCGGCGGTGGCATCGCCTACAACCGTGAAGAACTGCTCGCGGTTCTGGCCCGCGGCCTCGACTTCTCTCCCGTCCACGAGGCCCTGATCGAAGAATCCGTGCTGGGCTGGAAGGAATTCGAACTCGAAGTGATGCGCGACCTCAAAGACAACGTCATCGTCGTCTGCTCCATCGAGAATTTCGACCCCATGGGCGTGCACACCGGCGATTCCATCACCGTGGCCCCATCGCAAACCCTCTCCGACCGCGAATATCAGGCCATGCGCGACGCAGCCCTCGCCGTGATCCGGGAAATCGGCGTCGAGACCGGCGGCTCCAACATCCAGTTCGGAGTCCATCCCAACACCGGCCGCATGGTGGTCATTGAGATGAACCCGCGGGTCTCCCGCTCTTCCGCGCTGGCCTCCAAAGCCACCGGCTTCCCCATCGCGAAAATCGCCGCCAAGCTGGCCGTGGGCTACACCCTGGACGAGATTTCCAACGACATCACCCGCAAGACCCCGGCCTGCTTCGAACCCACGCTCGATTACGTAGTGGTGAAGATTCCCAAGTGGCAGTTCGAGAAATTTCCTGGCGCCGATGAGAGCCTGGGCCCCCAGATGAAGTCGGTAGGCGAAGTCATGGCCATCGGCCGCACTTTCAAAGAAGCGCTGATGAAGGGAGTCCGCGCCCTCGACACCGGCAAGCGCATCGGCGGAGAAAAGATCGAGCCTAAAATTCTCACCCAAAGGCTGGTTACGCCGCATCCCGAACGCCTGGCATACGTTCGTTATGCCTTGCGCCAGGGCCACACCGTCAAACAACTGGCGCAGATGACTTCCATCGATCCCTGGTTCCTTTACCAGCTTAAAGAAATTAACGACATGCAGCTCGAGCTGGAGAAGCATCCCATGGATGCCATTCCGACCCAAGTCTTGCGCCAGGTGAAGCGGATGGGCTTTTCCGATGGCCGCCTGGCGGGCGCATGGCGCCTGAGCGGCAAGGGCGATCAGGAAAAAGTCCGCCATCTTCGCAGGAAGCACGGCGTTCTGCCCGTCTACAAGCGGGTTGACACCTGCGCCGCTGAATTCGAAAGCTACACTCCCTATCTCTATTCCACTTACGAAGACGAAGACGAGGCCGCCCCCACCGAAAAGAAGAAAATCATCATCCTCGGCAGCGGGCCCAATCGCATCGGGCAGGGAATTGAGTTCGATTACTGCTGCTGCCATGCTGCGTTCGCCTTGCGCGACGACGGCTACGAGACGATCATGATCAACTGCAATCCTGAGACCGTCTCCACCGACTATGACACCAGTGATCGCCTCTACTTCGAACCCCTAACCCTGGAGGATGTCTTCTCAATTTGCCAGCATGAAGCCGCGTCGGGCGCTCCAGTCGGGGTTATCGTCCAGTTCGGCGGGCAGACTCCTCTGAACCTCTCATTGCCCCTGAAAGCGGCGGGCGTCAACATTATCGGAACCTCGCCCGAATCGATCGACCTCGCCGAGGACCGCAAGCGCTTCGGCCGCCTGCTCGATGAATTGCAGATTCCCCAAGCCCCGGGTGCTATGGTCGCTTCGGTCGAAGAAGCGATCGCCGGCGCCGCCCGCGTCGGCTATCCCGTGCTCGTCCGCCCTTCCTATGTGCTCGGCGGTCGCGCCATGGTGATTGCCTACGACGAAGAGAGTGTCGTCCGCTACATGAAAGAAGCGGTCGAATATTCCCAGGACCGCCCCATCCTCATCGATCATTTCCTCGAAGACGCGGTTGAGGTGGATGTTGATGCCCTCTCCGATGGCGAGGATGTGGTCATCGGCGGGATCATGCAGCACATCGAGGAAGCCGGTATCCACTCCGGCGATTCCTCCTGTGTGCTGCCTGCGGTCGATATCCCCGAGCCGGTCATGAACCGTATGCGCGACTACACCTTCCGCCTGGCGCGCGCTCTGAAGGTCATCGGCCTGATGAATATTCAGTTCGCCATCCCTCGCAGTCATGGCCAATCCCACGGCAACGGGGCCGAAGCCGGCAAGGTTTATGTGCTGGAGGTAAATCCCCGTGCCTCTCGTACCGTCCCCTACGTATCCAAGGCCACCGGCGTGCCCATGGCCAAGATCGCCGCCCGCTTGATGACCGGCCGCAAACTGCGCGAGTTTCTCCCCGAGTTCATCGAGCGCCGCGCCGATCTCGACACCGGCCGCTGCTACTACGTCAAGTCGCCGGTCTTTCCCTGGAACAAATTCCCTGGCGTCGATACCGTGCTGGGGCCGGAGATGAAATCCACCGGCGAGGTGATGGGCGTCGCCGACAACTTCGGCGAGGCCTTCGCCAAGGCTCAGACCGCAGCCGGGCAGAAGTTGCCCACCACCGGCACCGTGTTCGTCAGCGTGACCGATCAGGATAAGCCGCACGTCGCCGAGGTCGCCCGCAAGTTTGTCGACATGGGCTTTAAGATCGTGGCCACTGCGGGAACAGCCGACGTGCTGGAGGCCGCCGGCCTAACCGTCGATCGCGTCTACAAAGTGAAAGAAGGTCGCCCCAATGTCGTCGATCTGATCAAGGGAGAGCGCATACAACTCATTATCAACACCCCGCAGGGCGTCGACCCCTTCTTCGATGAGAAAGCCATCCGCCGGGCTGCGGTCGGAGCCCGCATCCCCACCATCACCACACTGTCCGCCGCTCGGGCGGCGGCCGAAGGCATCGCAGCCCTGCAGCGCGGCGAGATCAGAGTGCAGGCACTGCAGAAACTCCACGCCGAGCGGAACCTCAGTCACCCGTAGCTCAACGTCGCGATGATCGTTGCGGCGGCATCGCTCGCCTGCGCCGACATGCGCCATCCACCCGGTGCGGCCCCAATACGCGAACTTCCGTGTAAACGTTGGCTTCCGGCCACAATCCTGTTCCAATCCCCAGACTCCCGGCAGACCCTCAGTCCGCCAGGCGAAAAATTTTAAACAACGTCTGCGCCGGACCTCGCATCGGTAGTAGGATGTCGTGCGGGCCGAAGTGCCGCCTTCGAGAGCGGTGAACTGTTTAAGTGAAGGAGCAGCCCATGACCACCAGCCTCGCCCTGCCGTCGACCTCTCTCGCCGCCCAATCCCTCAGTGACCGTTTCCCCGCCGTTCGACGGACCACCATGAGGATTACCTCGCCCCTCTCGCCCGAAGATCACATGCTGCAATCGATGCCCGATGCCAGCCCCGCAAAGTGGCACCTGGCTCACACGACCTGGTTCTTTGAGACCTTTATTCTGCAGGCTCATTCCCCCGGATATGCGCCCTTCGACGACCGCTTCAAGTATTTGTTCAACTCTTACTACAAACAGTTGGGAGGGCATCCTTTTCGTGGATCGCGTGGCCTCATGTCCCGCCCAGGCCTCGACCAGATTCATGCCTACCGCGCCCACGTCGACGCCGCGCTTCTTCGCCTGCTTGAAGAGCGCGCGGACGACATCGCGGAACTCGGCGAGCTCGGGCTCAATCATGAGCAGCAGCATCAGGAGCTGATTCTGACCGATATCAAGCATGCCCTGTGGTCCAGCCCGCTGCGCCCGGCCGTTTTTCCGGCTCCGGCCAATTCACCGGATTCTTCTTCGCCTCCGGTCGAATGGACCGATATCGAGGGAGGCATTTATCCCGTCGGTCACCAAGGCGCGGGATTCGCCTTCGACAATGAAGGTCCCCGCCACGACGTTCTTCAGCGACCGTTCCAGATTGCCTCCCGGCTTGTGACCAATGGCGAGTATCTCGTCTTCATGGAGGACGGTGGCTACCGTCGTCCCGAGCTCTGGCTATCGGATGGGTGGGATGTAGTCTGTGCGCAAAAGTGGAGTACGCCATTGTACTGGGAGCGCGAAGAGGATGGCCGCTGGCGGCAGTTCACCCTGACTGGGATTCGTGATATCGATCCTGCCGAGCCCGTCTGTCATCTGAGCTTTTACGAAGCCGACGCTTTCGCCCGCTGGTCGGACGCCCGGCTCCCCACCGAAGAAGAGTGGGAAATCGCCGCCACTTCCATGCCGCTTCGAGGCGCCATGCTGGAAGACTGGCTCTTTCATCCCCAGGCGGCAGCCGGCAGAGACCCCTCGCAGTTTTTCGGCGATGTCTGGGAGTGGACGGCCAGCCCATATATCGGTTATCCCGGGTTCCGCCCGGCGCCGGGCGCCATCGGCGAGTACAACGGCAAGTTCATGTGCAATCAGTTCGTGCTGCGAGGCGGCTCCTGCGTCACTCCCGCAAGTCATATTCGCCCCAGCTATCGCAATTTCTTCCCCCCCCATGCCAGATGGCAATTCTCGGGGATCCGGTTGGCCAAATGATTGCCCGCGAACTGATCTCGCCGCCTCCCTACGCCGAGGAAGTCCTCAGAGGATTGACCAGCCGGCCCAAGACTCTCCCCTTCAAGCTTTTCTACGATCACGTGGGATCGGCCTTGTTCGAGGAGATCACCGCCCTGCCGGAATACTATCTGTCACGCTCGGAGCTGGAAATCTTGCGCGAGTTCGCCGGTGAGATTGCCGAGACGGTAGGCCCCGGCAACAATGTGGTCGAACTTGGCTCCGGCACCGCGGCGAAGACGTGTACGCTGCTGCAGGCTCTGGCGCGGCGGCAGATCCGTGTCCCCTATTTTCCCGTCGACATCTCCCCGGCCGCGCTCGCCGAGGCCCGCCAGCGGGTGGAGCAACAATGCCCCCTCACCTCGGTCCGGCCGGTCGTCGCCGATTTCGGCAACGGTTTCGGTTTTCTCCGCGACGTTCCCGGCCGCCGCCTGGTCCTCTACCTGGGCTCGAGCATTGGCAACTTCGATCCCGAAGCTGCAATCGCCATGCTGCGCAGCGTCCACGAGGAACTCGCTCCCGGCGACGCTCTCTTGCTGGGCACGGATCTGATTAAGGATGCATCCATCCTGCTTCCCGCCTACGATGACGCCCAGGGCGTGACCGCAGAGTTCAACAAGAACATCCTGCGCCGGCTGAATCGCGAGCTGAGAGCGAACTTCGATCTGAGCTTGTTCCGCCATCTCGCTCGCTGGAATCCCCACTCCTCGAGGATGGAAATCTACCTGCAATGCAAACGGCCGCAGTCCGTGCATATCCGCATGTTGCAGCTGTCTGTCGAGCTGGCCGCTGGCGAACGCATCCACACTGAGAACAGTTACAAGTACACGCTGCCCATGGTGGAAACCATACTCTGCCGTGCCGGATTCGCTCTCCAGCAAACCTGGTATGACTCGCGGAAATGGTTCGCCCTGCACCTGGCGCGGGCTTGAGCCCTACCAGACCCTGCACTGCTTGGCATGTACCATGGCCGAGCCCGCTTTGCAGGAGAAAGCCTGCTCGAACTCCGGCATGTTGGAGACCACATTGTTGACCCGGTATTTCGGAATCGAGTGAGGATTCGTCATCACCAGCGTGCGCATCGTTTCCGGGCGCACCTCCGTGCACCACGAAACCGCGTAGGCAAGGAAGAACCTCTGACGCGGCGTCCAGCCATCTGCCCCTTTCTCGTCCAGCGATTTTCCCTCCGCCTTCAGCTTGTTCTGTAACGCGATCAGCGCGATGCGGATGCCTCCATTGTCCGCCGTGTCTTCTCCCTGCGTCAGGTGCCCGTCCTGCTTCACTCCCGCTTCCGGAACTTCCTGTGTGTACTCGGAAGCGATGCACTCCCCGCGCTGCTCATAGGCCTTCCCGTCCGCCTCAGTCCACCAGTCGCGAAGATTGCCCTTGGCGTCGAATTTCCGCCCCTGGTCGTCAAACCCGTGTGTGATTTCGTGCCCGATCACCGCTCCGATGGCGCCGAAGTTCACCGCGTCATCCATGCTGTTCTCGAAATAGGGCGGCTGCAGAATGCCGGCCGGGAAGTTGATGGTATTCAGCTGGGGATCGTAATACGCATTGATCGTCGGCGGAGTCATGCCCCACTCGCTGCGGTCCACCGGCTTGCCGATCTTGTTCAGCTGGCGATGAAATTCAAACGTGGTCGCCGCCCCAACGTTGTTCAAATAGCTGCCGCGCGCGATCTGCACGGAGGAGTAATCGCGCCAGCGGTCCGGATATCCTACCTTGTCTTCGATCGCCTTCAGCTTGACCTGGGCCTGCTGCTTCGTGGCGGGCTGCATCCATTCGAGGCTGTCAATGTCCTGGCTGAGCCCGCCCTCCACATCGTGGACCAGCGCCACGGTGCGCTGCTTGCTCTCCGGCGGAAAGGCCGCAGCCACATACGCCTGCCCTAGCGCCTCGCCAAGATCCCGGTCGGCGGCGCGCACGCACCGCCGCCAGCGCGGCAGTTGCTGCTCTGCCCCATAAAGCGTATGGGCGTAGAACTGCCAGTTCTCATCGACAAACGCCTTGCTCAGATAAGGCGCCGAGCCGTGAATCAGATGCCAGCGCAGGTATACCTTCCAGTCATCGACCGGATGTTGCTGGATCGTCTGTTCCAGCCCGCGGAAGAACTGGGGCGAAGTCACGATGTAGTGAGGCTGCGATGGCGGCGCCTTCACCTCCGCGATGTACTCCTCCCACTGGAAGGAAGGGGTCAGCGCCTCGACCTCCTTCAGGCTCATCTTGTTGTTCAGATTCTTGGGGTCGCGCCGGGCGATATTATCCATTTGCGCCTTCGCCATCGCGGTTTCCATGCCCAGAATCGTCTTCGCATCCGTGCTCGCTTGCGATTGGCCCTCTCCCGCCAGTTGCAGCATCTTGCCGATGTGCGCCTCGTACTTGCCGCGGATGTCCTTGGACTTGTCGTCATCCTTCAGATAAAAATCGCGGCCCGGAAGTCCTAATCCCCCCTGGTCGATACCCGCCACAACCTTCGAAGCATCGTCGAAGTCCTGCAGCGATCCGAAGCCCAGCATCGCGGCGCGAGTCTGATTGTCGTCGCCCTCCCACGCTCCCCGGACGCTCATGTGCACCCGAGCAACCTGCTCGGCCAGTTCCTTCTTGTCGTGCATCTGATTGATGTGATCCAGCCCCGGCTTCAGGTCGCGCATTCCCGCCGCCTTGATGCCGGATTCATCCATGCACGCTGTCCAGTAATCCCCGACCTTCTGCTCGTAGGCTGCGCGATTCTCGGTCTTGGCCGCCGCCTTCTGCAACGCCTCCCGCAAGATGTTCTCGTTCCAGTACTCGAGTCCGCTGCCGGTACCCCAGAAGACCTGGTCTGCCGGAATGGGGTTTGCCGCCTCCCACTTCCCGCAGGCGTATTTGTAAAAGTCCTGGCAAGGGTCGAGCGTGCGGTCCGCCAGATCCACGCTGAAATGCTCGAGCTTGGGGGCGGCCTGCTCCGTGCTCCCCGAGCCGGATTGCTGCGCAGTCATGTTGCTGATTCCCAGCAGCGCACAAAACAGAACAGCGAAAGTCACAATTCTTGAATCATGCATTCCTGATCTCCTGAGGTGAAAATCCCGTGGCTGCGCGACTATTCCGCCAGCCGACCCGGTCTTGCCGCGTAAAGAAAAGTGGGAGCAATAAAGTCTACCGCGATTGGCAAAACTATGCTTGGCATGGGCCGCCGGGAACCAGCAGCCGGGAGAGAGGCGGGCTCGCCTTTACCGGCAAAAAGAAGAAGAGCCTGCCAATGGGCGGGCTCTTCGGTTGTTTGCTCGTTTAGGTTTTGCCTTCAGGTGGAACTTTCAGTTCGCTGCTAGCTGGTCGGACTGATGTCGGTCACGTGAATTGTGCTGGTATTGTCGTCCAGGCTTCCGGTCACCATGACCTGCTTGTTCTCGTATCTCTTCGCTTTCTTCTGATCGTCCAGCTGATAACTCATGTTGCTGGTCTTCAGAACGTACTTCCCTCCTGCCTTTACCACCGTCCCCGTAAAGGAATTGCCCTGGGTGGACTGCGCCGTGCCCTGCGACATGTTAGGGCTCTGGTCCTGTTGCGGGGCGTTCTGTTCCGGAGCCGCCTGCGGCGTGCTCTGGTCGGGGCTGGTCTGATCCGCGTTCGGCTGTTGCGCGCTCGGGGCGGATTGCGCCGGTTGCTCCTGGGCGAAGCTCACTACCGAAAGCATTCCAGCCAGGGCGAGCGTGGCGAGTAATGTCATTGCTGTCTTCATTAACGGTTCCCTCCAGTGTCTACTGCTCGCTCCTGTTGAGCACGCGCTGGGCCACTTGCCGATGCGCTGCAAAGCAAACGGATAGCCGCAAACCCTCATACACAGCGAGAGATTTTTTCCCGGTAAAGGGAAACTTAATCCTACAGAGAATCCAGTACGCCCCTGATATCAGCGATTTACAGATGGTGTGCCGCGGAAGAAACTGACGCCGGCATTCTGGCTCTGTTGCTGACCCATCCCTCCAGATCATGCTTGACAAGGGCCAGGAAGATGACTGGTTCAGCTCCCACTTTATTCTTACGCTCGGCGTGCTCACAGTCCTGGGGCTGGGCGGCCTGATCGTTCGCGAGCTCAAGGCCGAGCATCCCGTCATTGACTTGACCATATTTCGCTACCGGAGCTATGCAATCGGCACCTTTCTTATGACCGTCATCGGGTTCGTGCTTTATGGCAGCACGGTCCTCTTGCCGCTTCTCATGCAGGAATTGCTGGGTTATACCGCCACTCACGCCGGCGTCACCAATCTGCCGCGCGGGCTCGCCTCTTTCGTATGCATGCCACTGATCGGCTTCCTCACCGGCAAAGTCGACGCGCGAAAACTCCTGGTCGTCGGCTTCCTGGCCACCGCCTTCGCTATGTACCGGCTTTCCCTCTTCAGCCTGGACGTCTCGTCCCAGCACTTCTGGCTGCCGCTCGTGGTCCAGGGCGCAGGACTGGGTTTGATTTTCGTCCCCTTGACGACCGTGACCATTGACCCGATCCCCAACGAGCGCATGGGAAATGCCACCAGCATCTTTAACCTGATGCGCAACATCGGCGCCAGCGTGGGCATTTCGATGGTGGAAACGATTCAGGTTCGCAGTCAGCAGCGGCACAGCAGTGTCCTGGTCCGGCACGTGGATATGGCGAGTCCCACCGTGCAGCGCGCGGTCAGCAGCATGACCCGGATCTTTGCCGCGAAAGGTGCGGGCCCGGAACTCGCGGTCCGTCAGGCGCATGGCGCGCTCTGGGGGCTCGTACAGCGCCAGGCAGCCATGCTCTCTTACAACGATGCCTTTCGCTTCCTCGCTATCATGTTTATCGTCATGTTCCCCCTGATTTTCCTCATGCAGAAGCCCAGGAAACGCGGGCCCGCCATGGCCCACTGACACCGCATCGATCTTCGTCACGGCTGACTACTTCTTTTTCTTGCCAAACAGTCCGGTCAGCCCGTTGACGATCGAATTGGCGGGGTTTTGTCCCTGCGATCCCCCCATCCCACTCAGCATTCCCTTTACGTTGGGCACGAACTTGGGATCGGAAGTAGTTCCCTGAATGAAGAAAGGCAGGCCGGCGCCCTGCTTGCCCAAGCCGGCCAGTTGCGTCAGGCCCCCGACCACTCCTCCGCTGAGGTTGGCATTCATGCTGTAGTTGAGGACATTTTGCGGGCTGATGGTCCCGCTCCCCGTGATGATCCCCAGCGCCGGCACGGTCAAATTCACGTTCTGGGTGTTGATTCCCTCCGGCGCCACGTGCACGTCGGTGCTGAAGTTTTGAATCGACGTGTCGGAGCCGGTCTTTCCTCCCGTCAGCTTCGATATCGCAGACAGCTTGGAGCCGAGATCGAAGCCTGACAGCTTGCTGTTCGCGAGGCGTACCGGGCCGGTAATCACGAGCTTGTCCACCGGCCCGCTGATCGTCAGATCGGTAGTTAACGTCCCACCCTTCAACGACGAGCCTGAGGGCAGGATCACCCCGAGAGCCGGCAGCATCGATTCCAGATCATCTACCGGCATGTTGTCGGCGTTCAGCTTCATGTTGAGCACCGTCGACGCCTGCTCCATCTGGTAGCGTCCGGCAAGCCGAGCTACGGCTTTGCCGATGGTGACATCGGCTTGCGTTAACTGCCCCGTTTCCTTCTGTGGCTCATAAACCGTTGCGTACTTGATGGTGACCGCATGCGGCGCGGGCGTGCCCTTGGGCGAGGCAGTCAACTTCTCCACCTGTGCCGTGCCGCTGGTGCGGGCTTGCTCGCCGTTGAAATCGAGGGTGCCGTTGAAGTCGGCGATCCCGCCAATGCCCGACGCGGGATCGACAAAACCCGACGCGTCAAGGTCCAGTTTCTTGACCGTGACGCTCGCCGTCAGCGGAGTCAGCGACGCGTCACCGGGATTGATCGGCCCGGCCTTGCCCTCAATCTTGGCATTTCCTCCGCCGGGCAGATCCGCCGCGAGCGTGAACGAAAACTGCGAAATGAAGGAGAACTCCTTTACCGAAATATTCACGTTCTGATAGATACGCGGTCTTTTCTGCGACACCGCATCCCGGATGGTCACGCTTCCATCCTTTACTGTGAGCTTGGCCACCGACAGATCGG
>Ga0335080_10003282_pt1 | contig 16339 bp, 11 predicted proteins | sample Lox_Sample_34_FD_206720 | JGI IMG/M metagenome (GOLD analysis project Ga0335080, IMG submission 206720) | Soil microbial communities from Loxahatchee National Wildlife Refuge, Florida, United States - Lox_Sample_3.4 | ecosystem: Environmental > Terrestrial > Soil > Wetlands | place: USA...
TGGCGATGTGAGCATGATGGTGCTGCACGCCGATCAGTTGCACTTGCTTCTGCTCGAGGGCCCACTTGGTGGAAAAGTAGCCGGGGTGCAGGTCGTAGGCTACGGCTTCGGGCTTGATCTCAAGGATGCGTCCCAGGTGCGCGACCGCTTCGCCAAAGAATTTGTATCCTTCGGCATTTTCCAAGTCGCCGACGTGCTGGCTGAGAAATGCATGCTTTCCCCTGGTCAGGCAGACGGTATTTTTCAGCTCACCGCCAACCGCCAGTACCGCCGGCATTTCCTGGCGCAAGAAAATGGGGACAGGAACGAAGCCCCGCGACCGCCGCAGGTGGCGCACTTTACCACTCGTCACCCGCACCACAGAATCATCACAACGCAGAAGAATGTCGCGATTGTGCACTAAGAAATAATCTGCCAGCCGGCCAAGGCGCTCAACCGCTTCCTGATTGTCAATCGCGATCGGCTCTTCGCTGAGATTTCCGCTGGTCATCACCAGAGCCTGGAAGCCACCCTCCGCAAATAACAGATAGTGGAGGGGGGTGTAGGGCAGAAACGCTCCCAGGTAGAGGTTGAAGGGCGCTACCACTTCCGCAATGAGGGTTCCTGTCTTGCGGGGAAGGAGCACGATGGGCCGTTGCACCGATTGCAAAGCCGCGCCGGCCGCGGCATCCACGTGGCAGATTGCCTGCGCTGCGGCCAGATCGGGCACCATGACCGCAAAGGGCTTTTCTACCCGCCGCTTGCGCTCGCGCAAAAGAGCCACCGCCTCGGCATCCGAGGCATCGGCTGCTAAGTGAAAGCCGCCCAAGCCTTTTATGGCGACGATGCGCCCGGCATGCAAGGCCGCGGCCGCCTCGGCCATGGGCTGCTCGGTGGCGATACGTTTTCCTGCCTGGTCCCAAAGCTCGACGCGCGGCCCGCACGCCCAGCAGCCATTGGGCTGAGCGTGGAAGCGCCGGTCCAAGGGGTCGTCGTACTCGGCCTGACAAGCGGCGCACATGGGAAAGGCCGCCATGGAGGTGCGCGGCCGGTCGTAAGGAATATCGCGCACGATGGTGAATCGCGGTCCGCAATTCGTACAATTGATGAAAGGATAGTGATAGCGGCGATCAGCCGGATCGAGCAGTTCGTGCAGGCAGTCGCGGCAGACCGCCACATCAGGAGAGATGAGGGTGTGAATCTGCTCCCCTCCGCGGCTGCCGAGGATGCGAAACTCACGCTCCACAACGCTTGGGATTTCTCGCACCGCAATGCTGGTAATGCGGGCTAAGGGCGGGGCTTCGACCGGCAAATGAGTGACGAAGTCTTCCACGCCCTCGGCGGGACCCTGGATTTCAATGGTTACTCCCGCAGAAGTGTTACAGATGGTCCCTGTAAGCGCGCGCCCGGTGGCCAGGCGATAGACGTATGGGCGGAAGCCCACCCCCTGCACAATGCCGGCAACTTCGATCTGGCGTCGCACTTCCATGGATCGCTCTCAGGCCACCAGAACCGGCGCCGGCCACGAATACACCGTTCCTGGTATTTTAGCCGGAAGCCGGCACCCCGTCGTGAATCGGTCAGAGAGGGACCTGCCCTGTTTTGTTGATGGCTTCCGGGCGTTGCAGATACGCCGATGGTTGCTTAATAGGTACAAAGGTGGCGGGAGCGAAACCTCGTGGGCTGAGTCGAAGGCGCTGCGTTCGCAGTATCATTCAGCGGCTTTTTTAGCTAAGATTCCCTTGCAAGCCATCTTCGGCCGAATACCGAGGCTTCACGATGAACCCAGTAACGAACGAGCGTTCGCTCGTGGTCAGGCCCTACCGGCGGCACGAGCCGGGAACGCAGCCGCCGGCCCCGTATCTGCCCTACAAGTCCACGGGGGAGCGCTCACCCACCCGGCCGCTGATTATCCTTCCGCACACTCTTTCTGAAGTTACCGGCCCGGTTTACGGGCACGAAGACATTCGCGAAGGCGACAACGACTTGACCACCCAGCACGCCGGCGAACCCCAGGGCGAGCGCATTATCGTGACCGGGCGGGTGCTCGATAGTAACGGCCACGCCGTGCCTGACGCTCTGATCGAAATCTGGCAGGCCAATGCCGCCGGCCGCTACGCTCATGCCGTGGACCAGCACCCCGCGCCGCTCGACCCTAACTTCACCGGCGCCGGGCGCACCCTCACCGACGAGAATGGCGTTTACCGTTTCGTAACCATCAAGCCGGGCGCCTACCCCTGGCAGAATCACTACAACGCCTGGCGGCCGCGGCACATTCATTTTTCCGTCTTCGGACGGGCGTTCATCACCCGCCTGGTTACGCAGATGTACTTCCCGGGCGATCCGCTGTTTGCCTTCGACCCCATCTTCAACTCCGTTCCCGATGAAAAAGCCCGGCAACGGATGATCGCAAGGTTCGACCTGGAGATCACGCAACCGCAGTGGGCCCTGGGCTACAAGTTTGACATTGTGCTGCGCGGCCCCGCGGCGACGCCCTTCGAGACATAACCATGGACCACATTCCCACACCATCGCAGACGGTTGGCCCTTATTTCCTGATCGGCCTGACTGCCAAGCACTCGGTGCCGAAAATTGCCGGGCCTGACGCCAAAGGTGAGCGGGCGCGGCTAAGCTTTCGCGTGCTGGATGGCGACGGCGCACCGATTGACGACGCCATGATTGAAGTATGGCAGGCGAACGCCGAGGGCAAGTACAGGCACCCCGACGACCCGCAGCAGAAGAGCCTGGATCCCGCCGTCAACGGATTTGGCCGTGCCGGCACAGACGATGATGGGGCCTGTGCGATTGAAACCATCAAGCCCGGACGAGTGCCCGGGCCGAGCGGCGTAGAACAGGCGCCGCATTTGAACCTGGCCCTATTCGCACGCGGTATGTTGCATCAGTTTTACACCCGCGTGTATTTTGCCGGTGATCCGGCGAATGCCAGCGATCCGGTCCTTGCCCTTGTTCCCGAGGAACGTCGAGCAACCTTGATGGCGCAACCTGACCCCGCGCAACCAGGACATTGGCACTTCGACATTCACATGCAAGGAGAGCAGGAGACGGTATTTTTCGATGTGTAAGCGAGTTGCCAGAGGCCTGCTTGCCCACCGTCTATAATGCCGGACTGAGGAAGCTGCCTTCATGCCGGCACGGCTGATCGAAAGTCTCGCCACCACAGGCCCGCTCGCCGACCTCTTTTCAGATCACTCCGTTCTTCAGGCCATGCTGGATTTCGAATCGGCGCTGGCCCGCGCCGAGGCTAGTGCTGGGGTGATTCCTGAGGCAGCGGCCAAGGCCATCACCGGCGCAGCCAAGGCCGCAAGCTTCGACGCGGCCGCGCTGGCTCACGGCGCCCTGCGCGCCGGTACGCCCGGCATTCCGCTGGCGAAAGCCCTGACCGCAAAGGTGGCGAAGGCTGATCCGGAGGCGGCGCGCTTTGTGCACTGGGGCGCTACCAGCCAGGATGTTGCCGATACGGCAATCATTCTTGTGCTGAAGCGCGCCCGGCCCATTCTGCTTGGCGACCTTTCACGCCTGGAAGCCGCTTTGCGCAAACTTTCTGAGCGGCAGAAAAAAAACGTCATGCTGGGGCGCACGCTGATGCAGGCCGCTCTGCCCGTGACCTTCGGGCTGAAAGCGGCGGGCTGGCTGGGCTCGATTCGGCGCGGGCGAGAAGGCATAGAAAGCGCTTTCACCCAGGCCCTGGTTTTGCAGTTTGGCGGCGCCAGCGGAACTCTGGCCTCTCTCAGCGAGAACGGGCCGTCAGTTTTCCGCGCACTGGCCGTCGAGCTCGGCCTTGCGCTTCCTGACGCGCCCTGGCACGCCCACCGCGACCGGCTCGCGGCCCTGGTTTGTGCGTGTGGTGTACTCACCGGTTCTCTGGGCAAGATGGCGCGCGATATCAGCCTGCTGATGCAGAGCGAAGTGGGCGAGGCCGCCGAACCTGGGGGCGACGGCCGCGGCGGGTCTTCCACCATGCCACAAAAGCGCAACCCGATTGCCTGCGCGCTGACGCTGGCAGCGGCGCAGCGCCTCCCCGGCCTGGTTTCTGCCTTTCTTTCCGCCATGGTGCAGGAGCACGAGCGCGCGGTCGGCGGCTGGCAGGCGGAATGGCCCATTCTGGCCGAGGTGGTGCAATCAGCGGGGCTGGCCATAGCCTCCATGGCAGAGGCTGCCGAAGGGCTCTCAGTAGATGCCCGGCGCATGCGCGAAAACATCGAAGCGACCGAAGGTACAGTCTTTGCCGAGAGGGCTTCGATGTTGTTGCGGGAAAAGCTGGGGCGCGACAAGGCGAACAAGTTGCTCGAAACCGCCATCCGCAAAAGCGCGAAGCAGAAAAGACACCTGGCCAAGGTGCTGGCGGAAATGCGCGAGGTGAATTCACACCTGCCTAAGGCCACGCTGCGCCGGCTTGAAATCCCTGAGGAATACCTGGGAAGCTCAGAGAATTTTCGCAAGAGCCTCTTGGCATCAGCGCAGAATCCCAGGGACAAAAAGGAGCCATAAACTTGCCGTTCGCAACCGTTGGCGATATTCGCTTGTTCTATCGGCTGGAGGGCAAGGCGGGAGCGCCGGTGCTGGTGCTTTCGCACTCCATCGGCACCGATCACGGCATGTGGGCGCCGCAGATGGAGGACCTGATGCCGCATTTTCAGGTGCTGCGCTACGATACGCGGGGCCATGGAGCTTCCGACGCTCCCAAGGCTGAGTACACCATCGAGCAACTCGGCCGCGACGTCACTGGGCTGGCGGACGTGCTGGGCATCGGCAAATTCGCCCTCTGCGGCCTTTCGATGGGCGGCGCGGTTGGTCAATGGCTGGCGCTCAACGCCGCTGATCGCCTCACCTCCCTCATTCTCTCTAATACCTCGCCGCAATTCGGCCCCCGCGCCAACTGGGAAACCCGCCGAAAAATGGTCCTGGAAGGCGGCATGGCCGCCATCGCTGACATGGTGATGGGCAGGTTCTTTTCGCCCGAGACTTTGGCGCGTGGCGACGCTTATGCCGAATCAATCAAAAGAATCCTCCTGGCGACTGATCCCTCGGGATACGCCGGCTGCTGCTCCGCGCTGCGCGATGTGGATCACCGCGAGGTCCTGAACAAGATTGGCACTCCAACGCTGGTCATTGCCGGTGACCGCGATGTTTCCACTCCCTGGGAGGGCCACGGCGAACTTCTGGCACGCGGAATTCCCGGAGCGCTGGCCGTCCACTTGCCGGCGGCGCATCTTTCCAACCTGGAGCGCCCGCATTCGTTCACGATGGCGATGCTGGAGTTCCTCCTGCCCACGGATGCGGCCGCCGATCCTTTACAGGCCGGCTTTGCCGTGCGCCGCCAGATGCTCGGCGATGCCCACGTGGACCGCGCCACGGCCAACGCGAACGATTTTACCCGCGATTTTCAGGCTTTCATCACGCGCTATGCCTGGGGTTCGGTCTGGACCCGGCCGGGTTTGACCTTGGGCGTGCGCCGCCTGCTGGCGCTGGCGATTGCCGCTTCGCTGGGGCGCTGGGAAGAATTCACCATGCATGTTCGTGCCGGCCTGGAGCATGAACTGGAGCCTTGTGACCTGCGCGAGATGCTCATGCAGACCGCCATCTACGCCGGCCTCCCTACCGCCAACACCGCCTTCAAGATAGCCAACGAAGAGATTCAGAAGCCAAAGGGCAGCTGAGACATCACTAGATCAGCGTACCTCTCTATGAAACAGCGCCGTTTGGCCTCCGCGCCGGGACTCTGCCTCGCTGTCATCGTGTTAAGCGCGCAGCTCTCCGCTCAGACGGCGCTGCGAGGCGTGGTGCGCGATGCAACCGGGGCCGCGATTGCGGGCGCGCAGGTAGAAGTTCGAGCGGGGAGCTTTTCGGCCAGGAAAGTTACCGGCGCAGGGGGCGAATTTGCATTTGCCGCCCTTCCCGCAGCCGGCGGCACAGTTATCATTCGCGCAACTGGCTTTCAGGAGGCGCACCGCGACTGGAACCCATCCGCAACATTTCTGGAAGTCGTTCTTGTGCCGGCGGCGGTAAACCAGCAGGTGCTGGTCACGGCGACCCGCACCGAGACGCGCCTCAGCGATGTGGCGGGCAGCGCAATCGCGCTGCAAAGCGACGACCTGAATGCCACCCCGGGCCTGCTCTTAGATGACAAGCTAAGGCAGGTGCCGGGCTTCACCTTATTCCGGCGTTCGGGCAGCCGCACCGCCAACCCTACCTCTCAGGGCGTCTCGCTTAACGGACTGGGCGCCAGCGGCGCCAGCCGCGCTCTGGTTCTGCAGGATGGCGTTCCGCTGAATGATCCCTTTGGCGGCTGGGTGTATTGGGGGCGCATTCCGCAAGAAGAGCTCGCGAGTGTCGAAGTCGTGCGCGGCGGAATCTCCAGCCTCTACGGCAGCAGCGCCCTCGGCGGCGCCATTCAGTTTCTCTCGCGCCAGCCAGAGGCTCCGGCATTTGCGCTGGAGACTTCTTATGGCAGCGAGCGGACGCCCGATCTCTCATTCTGGACTGGAACCCGCCACGGCCCCTGGGACGCCGCTCTCGCCGCAGGCCTGTTTCGAAGCGACGGCTATATTCTGGTTCCCGTCTCGCAACGCGGCAGCGTGGATACTCCCGCCAACGCCGAACATGCAAGCCTTGACCTCACTTGGGGCCGCCATCTCGGCGAGAAGGCTCGCATCTTCGGCCGTGGATCGTTCTTTACGGAAAACCGCCACAATGGCACGCCCATCCAGACCAATGATACCCAGATAGCCCAAGGAGTGCTTGGCGCCGATGCCCCCGTTGGCGGCTCGGGGCAGGTTGCGCTGCGCGCTTACGGCGACGCCCAAAGCTACGACCAGAATTTCTCTTCTATCGCCGCCGATCGCATGAGCGAATCGTTGACCGACCGGCAACATGTTCCGGCGGAGCAGATGGGGGGAAGCGCCTCCTGGTCACAGCCGGTAGGCCGCCAGACCTTGGTCGCAGGCCTTGACGCCCGCGAAGTGATGGGCTGGAGCGATGAGAGCATCTTCTCTTCCGGAACCAATCTGCGCGATACGGTCGCCGGCGGCCGCCAGCGCACGCTCGGAGTTTACGGCGAAGATATCTTTCGCGTCACTCCAACCTGGATCCTTACCGCCGCCGCCCGCCTCGACCATTGGCGGAACTTCGAGGCAGAATCCGTCTTAACGCCTGTCTCGACGGCGGGCGCGAGGACGGTCACCCCATTCGCCGAGCGCTCGGAAAACGCCTTCAGCCCCCGCCTCTCGCTTCTGCACGCGGTCAACAGCAATCTGTCTCTCACGGCTTCTATGTATCGCGCCTTCCGCAGCCCAACGCTCAACGAACTCTACCGCGCGTTTCGCATGGGCAATGTGCTTACGACCGCCAACTCAAATCTTCGGGCTGAGCGGCTCACCGGCGCCGAGGCCGGCGCCGACGTTTTCGCCTTCAGCCGCAAACTCAATCTGCGGGGGAACTTCTTCTGGGACGATATCGTCAATCCCATCGCCAACGTCACCCTCAGCACTACGCCCACGCTTATCACCCGTCAGCGGCAGAATCTCGGCCGGATTCGGTCGCGCGGCGTGCAACTGGATGCTGTTGGTCGCTTGAGCAATGCCGTAGAAATTTCGGGGGGCTACGAATTCGTGGACGCCACGGTGGTGCAATTCCCGGCCAACACTTCGCTCATCGGACTGCGGATTCCCGAGGTCCCCCGCCATCAGTTCACCCTGCAGGGTCGCTACGCCAATCCCCGCCTGTTCACACTAAGCGTGCAGGGGCGCTACTCCGGGGCGCAGTTCGACGACGACCAGAACACCTTGCTGCTTCCCCGCTATTTCGCGCTTGACCTGCTGGCCTCACGATCGCTGAGTCATGGGGTCGAGGTCTTCGGGGCCTTCGAGAACCTGCTTGACCAGCGCTACATCGTGGCGCTGACGCCAATTTCGAACTTCGGCCCGCCGTTTCTGGCGCGCATCGGCGTGCGCCTCAACTTCCCTGCCCACGACTGAAGAGCTTGCATTCCCCCTGCATTAAGCCCGCACACGGTGATAGACTCACGGGTTTGCCGCCATGATGCGGCCGGGCGCAGCCACAGAACCGGCTGCGCGGAGATTCGGATATGCGCAGATGGCTACTTCTGTTGGGTCTTGGCGCTCTCGGCCTGGGTGCCGGATGCGGTCCACGAAAGTCCGCAGCTCCGCTCAAGTCCGCCGCGGTCACTGCCTCCCGCCTTCTCAACGCCAACGCCGAGCCGGGCAACTGGATGACTTACGGACGCACCTACAGCGAGCAGCGCTTCAGCGAATTGAAAGCGATTGACACGCGCAACATCTCGCAGCTCGGCCTCACCTGGTATTACGACCTGGACACCCATCGCGGCCAGGAGGCTACGCCACTGGTTGTGGATGGCGTCATGTACTTCACCAGCGCCTGGAGCAAGGTTTATGCATTCGATGCCGCTGCCGGCAAGCTCTTATGGTCCTACGATCCCAAAGTACCGGGCGAATGGGGGGTGAACGCCTGCTGCGATGTCGTCAACCGCGGCGTGGCGGTGTGGAATGGCAAGGTGATGGTTGGAACGCTGGATGGCCGGCTGATCGCGCTTGATGCCGCGACGGGCAAGCCAGTGTGGGAAACTCTGACCATTGACCCCGCGCACCGCTACACCATCACGGGCGCGCCGCGCGTGGCCAAAGGACTGGTCTTCATTGGCAATGGCGGCGCGGAGATGGATGTGCGCGGCTACGTCTCCGCCTATGACGCCGAGACCGGGAAACTGGTTTGGCGCTTTTATACCGTGCCGGGCGATCCTTCCCAGCCCTTCGAGAATCCTGCCATGGAAAAAGCCGCCAAGACCTGGAAAGGCCAATGGTGGAAGCTCGGAGGCGGCGGCACGGTGTGGAACTCGATTGTGTATGACCCGGAGCTCGATCAGCTCTACATCGGAACCGGAAACCGCTCACCCTGGACGGCCAGAGACCGCGGCCCGGCCGGCAGTGACGACAGTCTCTACACCTGCTCGATTGTTGCCCTCAAGCCTGAAACTGGCCAATATCTCTGGCACTACCAGGAAGAAACCCCTGACGTTTGGGACTACGATGCCGATGAAGACATGATTCTGGCCGACCTTTCCATCGCCGGAAGCACGCGCAAAGTCCTGATGCAGGCCCCTAAGAATGGTTTCTTTTACGTACTTGACCGCACCAATGGCGCCTTGATCTCGGCCCAGCCCTTTACGCACGTCACCTGGGCCACAGGCATAGACATGAAGACCGGGCGGCCGACCGAAGCCGCCGATGCCCGCTATGCGACTAAGAATGGGCCTCCGATCGTTCCTGGTCCGCTGGGCGCGCACAGCTGGCAGCCCATGGCCTTCAGCCCGCTCACAGACCTGGCCTACATTCCAGTCAACGACGCCGGCTTCGAGTACAAGGCCGATGAAAACTTCAAACCGACCCACTTCGGCATGGACACGGGAACGGACGCCGTGGCCGCAGGAATGCCGCAGAACCCGCAGGTCAAGAAAGCGATCTTGAATTCCATCAAGGGCAAGCTGCTGGCCTGGGACCCAATTCAGCAGAAGCAGGCCTGGGCCATCGAGCGCCCCGGTCCCTGGAATGGCGGCGTTCTCGCGACCGCAGGCAATGTCGTATTCGAAGGCACGGCTGACGGACATTTCGAGGCCTACCGGGCTGACAATGGCCAAAAACTCTGGTCGTTTGATGCCCAGACCGGGGTAATCGCCGGGCCCATCAGTTACGCCGTCAACGGCGATCAATATATCGCGGTGCTGGCCGGCTGGGGCGGAGTTTTCCCATTGGTCACGGGTGAAGTCTCGTTCAAGTCCGGTCACGTTCGCAACGTGAGCCGCATGTTAGTCTTCAAATTAGGCGGCACTGCCAACCTGCCGCCGCTGCCCGAAATAGAACCGCCGGAGCTGAAGCCGCCGCCGTTGCATGCCGGCGCGGCCGAAATCCACAAGGGAGAAGCGCTGTTCCAGCAGTTCTGCTCGCGCTGCCACGGCGATGTTGCCATAAGCGGCGGGGTGCTGCCCGACCTGCGCTACTCGAGCACTCTGTGGAATGATCAGTGGTTCTATATTGTATTGGGGGGCATGCTGAAGTCCGACGGCATGGTCTCTTTCTCGAAAGATATTTCTCGCTCCGATGCCGCAGCCATCCGCTCGTACGTGATTTACCGCGCTCATCAGACCGCGGAGCAGAAAAAGGCAGGCGGAGCACAATGAACAAGGATACTCGAGGAGGTGCGTGTTGTTTCGTAGCGATGTAATTGGAAGTCTTTTGCGCCCTGCATATCTCAAGGACGCCCGGGACCAGCATGAAGCGAACCAGCTTTCCCAGGCCGAGTTCAAACAGGTGGAAGACCGTGCCGTCAACGAAGCCATTGATCTGCACCTCCGCACCGGGCTGGAAGTGCTCAGCGACGGCGAAATGCGCCGCTACGCCTTCTTCGGCCACTTGATTGACGCCGTGGAAGGCTTTGACAAGTTCGGAGGCTGGGCCATCCCCTTCCGCAACGACAAAGGGGAAGAGTTAGTGTTGCCGCGCCCCGTCGTGGTTTCCAGGCTGCGGCGCAAGCGTCCGATGTGCGCCGAGGAGTTCACTTATCTGCGCGCCCGTACCCCTCACCCGGCGAAGGTCACCATTATCAGCGCCCAGCAGGGCGCCGCTTACTATGACGGCAAGAAATCCATTGGCGCTTATCCCAAAATTGACGCTTACCTGGCCGATCTGGTGGATATTCTTCGCGATGAGGTTGCGGAGCTGATTCGGCTCGGCTGCACCTACATCCAGATTGATTCGCCGCAATACACGGCGCTGCTCGATCCGCGGCTGCGCGAGGGCTATCGCCAGCGCGGCAACGACCCCGACCGGTTGCTCGACCTTTCCATCGAAATGGATAACGCGGTGATTGGCGACCATCCCGGTGTTCTGTTTGGCTTGCACCTGTGTCGCGGCAACAACCAGAGCCGCTTCTATGCGGCCGGCGACTATGGCCCCATCACCAAGGTCTTCCAGAAGACCCGTTTTCAATGCTTCCTGCTGGAGTACGACGACGAACGCTCTGGCGGCTTTGAGCCGTTGCGGCAGGTGCCGGAAGATAGAGGCGTGGTTCTGGGCCTGGTCAGTTCCAAAAAAGCCCAACTCGAGAGCAAAGACGAACTCAAGCACCGCATTGACGAGGCTTCGAGATTCATAGCCATGGAGCGCCTGGCGCTTAGCCCACAGTGCGGATTCGCCTCCACCTGGGAGGGCAATCTGCTGACAGAAGCCGACCAGGAGGCCAAGCTGCGCCTGGTCGCGGAGACCGCTCAGGAGGTCTGGGGTAAGCGGGCCCCGGCGTATTCACGGGCCTGACTTGTGATGCAGTATTGCCTGCTCCGCCCGGTCTTGCCTCGGCTGGCCTCGAACTGGCCGACTATACCGCAGCAGAATATTCCGCGGCCGCCAGGAGGCATTCGGTCAATTTTTCGGGCATGGAAAAGAATGGCGAATGGCCGGAGTCGAGAGTAAAAACCTGGCGGCATCCTGCGGCGCGATGCATCTGCCGCTGAGTAGAGATCGTAATGGCGCGGTCCTGAAGGCACTCCACATAGAACCGCGGAACTCTCCCAGAATTCTCCGTGGTCACTCTCACCGCAGTCATGAAAGGCGCTGCCGCCTGCGGCACCAGCAGTGACTTGGCCCTTTCCACCTCCTCGGGGCCGCAATCTGCGTAAAAGGCCTCCCGCAGAACTTCGGGCTTGATGGTTGCGGAAGCCTTGTCGTCAGAGAAAACGAGATTGGGCATAACCAGCCCTTCACGATCCGGCTCCGCCCAATGCAATAGAGTCTGGCCGTCCTGCGGCAGGAATGCGCAGATGTAAACCAGAGAGCGAATCGCCTGCGGCCGCTCCTCAGCAACCTGGGAGATCACTATGCCGCCCATGCTGTGGCCGCCCAGAACTACCGGCTCACCCGCCTTGGCGATAACGCTCAACACACGCTCCACATAGGCCGGCAGGGTGACCTCACGGATGGGCGTGCAGTCTTTTCCATGGCCGGGCAGGTCGGGTGCATGGACGGTGTGGCCCTTTTGCTGGAGTAGAGCGGCGACTTTTTTCCAACACCAGCCGCCGTGCCAGGCTCCGTGAATCAAGACGAAAACGGCCATTGCCTGCCTCCTTTCCCTTCCTTCCGCTATCTGGGCCACTCCCATTTCTCATAACGGCGGCGCAGTTCAGTTTTCAGGAGCTTGCCGGTGGAAGTGTGGGGCAATTCCTCCACCAAGATAAATGCATCCGGCAGCTGCCACTTGGCAAATTTCGAACTGAGGAACCGGCGCAACTCTTCCGCCTCGGGCTTGGCGTCTTCGCGAGGAACAATCACGGCAATCGGCCGTTCTTGCCACTTCGGATGCGGCACCGCAATCACCGCTGCCTCGCGCACGCCGGGGTGAGCCATCAGCGCGTTCTCCAGGTCCAGCGAGCTGATCCATTCCCCGCCGGATTTAATCAGGTCCTTGGTGCGGTCCACAATTTTCAGATAGCCGTGTTCATCGAGCGTGCCCACGTCCCCCGTGCGGAACCAGCCGTCGTCGGTCCATTTGCCTTTTTCTTCCGGCAGATTGTAGTAACTGGCGGCAACCCAGGGGCCGCGGAGCTGCACCTCGCCCATGGTCTGGCTGTCGCGCGCAACTTCGCCTTCGCCGCCGACCACCCTCACCTCAACCCAGGGAACCGGAATTCCCGCCTTATCGAGCATGGCGTGACGTTCTTCCTGCGGCCACTCGCGCATGTAAGCTTTCAGCTGATTGGTAGTGGCTTCGGGGCTGCTCTCGGTAAGCCCCCACCCCTGCTGCAGGCGAATCTGGTTCTGCTCCAGCTTGCGCAGCAGCGCCCGCGGGGGCGCGGCCCCGCCGATCAGTACGCGCATGGGATGTAACTTCCAGCGGCCGCCGCTCTTCTCCACCGCGTCCATCACCGTGAGCCAGATGGTGGGAACACCGGCGGCTACGGTGACGTTTTCTCTCTGCAAAAGATCGAGAAGGCTTTCGGCATCAAGGTAGGGCCCGGGCAGAACCAGCCTGCAGCCGGTCATGGCCGCGGCAAAGGGCATTCCCCAGCCGCAAACATGAAACATGGAAACCACGGGCAGAAGCACGTCATTGTGGCAAATGCCAAAGTTGTCCACCGTAGTGAGCAGCATGGTATGCAGCGAGATGGAGCGGTGGCTGTACGCAACTCCTTTGGGAACGCCAGTCGTACCCGAGGTATAGCAGAGGAATGCAGCCTCGTTCTCATCCAGCTGCGGATAGCGAAAATCGCCCTTCGCGCTCTCGAGGAAATCTTCGTAGTCCTCGTAACCGTGAGACGTGCCGCCGCAAAGCGGAACCACCAGCACGCGTTCGAATTTCACCGCCTCGCGTATCTTCTCGTAGACAGTCAGAAGGATATCGTCCACGATGAGAAAACGCGCGCCGCCGTGATTGGCAATATAAGCAATCTCGGCCGGCGCCAGGCGCAGATTCAGGGGGTGGGCCACTCCGCCGGCTGCTGGAATTCCGAAGTACGCCTCCATGTGGGCATAGTGGTTCCACATCAGGGTGGCCACGCGGTCGCCGCGCCTCAGACCCGCCTTCTGCAAAGCCTCCGCCAGCGCTCGGGAACGGCGATAGAAGTCAGCGAAGGGATAACGGTGCAGAGAACGATCGGGCTTGCGGGAAAGAATTTGCGACTCCGGAAACAGCTTACCCGCGCGCTCCAGCATGTGGAGCAAAGTGAGCGGATAGTCCATCATGGTGCCGTGCACGTTGGCCTCATTCCCCGGGCGCGCGATGCTAACACAATTTCTGCTGGCGAATTCTCGGTGAGTGCGGATTGGCTCAATGTCAATCGCCGGCCCAGGGACAGGTGGCGTTGGCGAATTGCGTGCGGCCGTGCAGCAGATGATAGATGTAGGCGCCGAGACAGAACCTGGCGCCCAGCAAGGCCGCGAATGCCATCACCAGCATCGCCTCAAACACATACGCGGCCGCCTGCCAATGCCAGGAAAGCGCAAGCCCGGCCAGCAACATGAAGGTCGCTGCCATGCCCTGGGCGAAACGCCGGGGCGCCGGCGCCGGACTCAGCGGCAGGAAACCACGCTGCCGACCAATCAGGCGGTCGAAGAGGCGCTCGAAGGGATTCCAGCGCGGTAATGCGGCATTCCAGACCAGCACGGCTGCGAGCGCAAAGAAGAGTGTCCGGGACTGCAGAATGATTGCGATCAGCATGAGCGGCCCGACAATCCATGGCTGAAACAGCAATGCGTGGAAGTGGGAGCGCAGCGCTGGCGGCGCTTCGGTGGAAAATCCCTGCTGCTGCATGAATCTGCTTATAGAACCGCCGCTCACAACCCGCCTCCTCTCTTGGGCGCCTGCCCGGACTTCACGCGCAAGCGCGCCTGTTTTCCCCTTGCAAATTATAACGTGCGTTCGCTAAAGTTCTAGCGCTGCGAGGGGAGCCGAATTCTGCGCGCCGGATGGCTCGACACTACGGCGCAGGGCCATCACCAGCCAACATGCCTACGGTCGCTTGCCTGGACAAAATCGAAATCGCCGGCGCCCGCCAGGTCGAAAAGCTCCAGGAAGCCAAGCTGGGCAAGCAACTCGATTATTTGTTTGCCCGCTCGCTTTTCTACCAGGAAAAGTTCACCGCAGCCAAACTTCGGCGCAAGGATTATCGCCGCCTGCGTGACCTGCAGCGTTTTCCGTTCACCACCAAGGAAGAACTGCGGGAGAGCCAGGAGGCTTGCCCGCCGCTGGGGAAGCACATAGCCGCCAGGCTCGACGACGTCATTCGCGTACACAGTTCGACCGGCACCACCGGCAAGCCCAGCTTCGTCGGCATTACGCGCCGCGATGCCAGGATCTGGACTCGGATTACTGCACGCTCGTTCTATACGCAGGGCCTGCGCAAACCCGACATCGTGATACACGCGGCAGGGCTGACGATGTTCGTGGGCGGCCTCAACGCCAAAGATGCCATCGAATCGGTGGGCGCGATGTTTGTGCCCATCGGCACCGGGGCCTCAGAAAAGGCGCTGGCGGCCATCCAGACTTTGAAGGCTTCCGCCATACATTGCACGCCGTCTTACGCAATTTACTTTGCCGATTGGATTCGACGGGAAGCGCGGCTTGATCCAAAGGATCTGGGGTTGAAGAAGCTGTTCTGTGGCGCCGAGCCGGGAGCAGGCATTCCCGCCATCCGGGCCAGGATGCAGGCAGATTGGGGCGCGCGCGTCACCGAGGGCCTGGGTAATGCCGATATGGCGCCCATTATTTTCAGCGAGTGCCCGGACCAGTCGGGCATGCACTTCAACAGCCCGGATTACGTGCTGGCCGAAGTCATTGATCCGGAGACCGGGGAGAGCCTGCCGATTGAATCGGGGGTCGCAGGTGAGTTAGTGTACACAAGCCTCGAACGCGAGTGCGTGCCGCTGTTGCGCTTTTGCACCCGTGACCGGGTAGAAGTGTTGGAGACTTCGTGCTGCTGCGGCCGAAAGACTTTCAAGCTGCGCTGCGTCGGCCGCACAGACGACATGCTGATCGTGCTGGGCGTGAACATATTTCCCTCGGCGGTCAAGGATGTGGTTTCCAGTTTTCACCCCCGCACCACGGGCGAGATTCAGATTGTTCTGGAGGCGCCGGGCCCGAAGGTAGCTCCGCCGTTGAAGATCGTGGCCGAGCGAAATGATGCAGACACTTCGCTGACTTTGAAATCCGCCATCGAAGCCAGGATCAAAGCGGTGCTCTCGGTGCCGGCATCAGTCGAGTTGGTTTCGGCCGGAAGCTTGCCCCGTTACGAGATGAAGGGGCAGTTGGTGAAGAGAAACTACTGATGGCCGCGCTGGTGATTGGTGATTGGTAATGGGCAATTGAAGAGCGGCAATTTATGATCACATTCCCGACCAGGCCGGAACACCAGGCTGTTGATCCTGCGCGCGCCGCCATTCTCGTGGTTGACATGCAGAATGCTTTTGCCTCGAAGGGTGGGATGTTTGATCTCTCAGGTATTGACATCGGCGGAGCGCGGCAAGTGATCACGATACTGCGCGAGGTTCTGGATGCGGCCCGTAGTGCGCGAATCCAGGTGGTCTATCTGCAGATGGGCTATGACGCGAAGCTCACCACCAGCGGCGGACCGGAGTCACCCAACTGGCAGAAGGAGCTGGCGCTCTTACTCATGCGGCGCCGCCCGGAGCTGAAAGGCAAGGTGCTCACCCAAGGCCAGTGGGATTGGGAAGTGGTGGAAGAACTGGGGCCGCACCCGGAGGATCTGGTGGTAAACAAGACACGGTACAGCGGCTTCCATGGCACGCCCCTCGATTCCATA
>Ga0335080_10003283_pt1 | contig 16338 bp, 8 predicted proteins | sample Lox_Sample_34_FD_206720 | JGI IMG/M metagenome (GOLD analysis project Ga0335080, IMG submission 206720) | Soil microbial communities from Loxahatchee National Wildlife Refuge, Florida, United States - Lox_Sample_3.4 | ecosystem: Environmental > Terrestrial > Soil > Wetlands | place: USA: Florida...
GGGCTGGGCGGATATTTCTGCGAGCACTACCGGCGCCTCGGGCTCGGTGCGCATCCAGGTCGTCCCAACGGCCATCAATGTGCATCCGGCGAACCAGACCGTCACCGTCGGCGCCTCCGTGCCGTACTCAGCCGATGTTCTGGACAAAAACGGCGCGCCGCTGTCCGGGGTCAACATCCTGTGGCGGGTTTACGGTCCGAACGCCAGCACTAACAACGGGGCGACCATCAATCCGCAGGGTGTCGTCTCCACTTATGGCTTCGGAACTTACTTTGTCGAAGCCTATTTCAACTATACGGTTGGCGCGGGCCCGTTTCTTCCGCGTTATTTCGGCAACACCTTACTAACGGTGCTGCCGCAACCGTCTTACACCCAAATCAAGCTCCTGGACAGCAGCGCCGTACGCACCAGCTTCCAGCTCCGGCCCCGCCGCGGCCTGATTTCCGTAAATGACGCGGGCCAAGTAGCCTACACCGGGTCTCTGGAAGGCTTCGCCAACGCCACCATGATCTGGACGTCGGGCGCCTTCACGCCCGTGGCGGTCGCCAGCACTCCCGCGGAGCTGCCCGGTTCCGCGCTGATCGACATCGACGACCCGGCTTTCAACAACAACGGTGAGATCGCCACCCGGTGCCAGCTCGCGCCGTCCCGTAGTGCTCTGCTTTTCGGCGCCTCCGACGGTACGCCGCACATGCTGCTGTTCGACGGCAGCTCGGGCGGCGGCGTTGCCAACATCCGTAACTTTCAGACAACCCGTTTCAGCCTCAACGACCAGAGCGTGATCCTCTTCCGCGCCGACTACCAGGACGTCGGCAGCACCACGACGTCTACCGGTCTGTTCACCATGACACCCTCCGGTCTGCTGACCCTCGTGGTTCCCGCCGCCACCAGCCTGGCTGGGCTCGGATCTGCCTACACCTTCGATCGCGATTTCGGAATCGCTAATGACGGCAGCTTCCTCTTCTTTGCCACGAACGGAAGCTCGCGCGCGCTATATCGCGTGACTCCCGACCTGACGATCGGCCGCGTCACCGGCACTGGCGACCGGCTCGACGGCAACCCCATAACTTCGCTCGGCAACGTGGCCGTCGGCAAGAACGGGCAATACGCGGTGGAGGCCTTCAACGGCACGCAGAACCTGCTGCTCTATGCCGGCGATCCTTCCGCCTACCAGGAATCGCCGGTTTCGAACTACCGCAGCATCTACGCTATCAGCGGCGCCGGTGAAGCGCTCGTCTACGCCGATCCGGGCTCCGGACTCGGCCTGTACCGGTGGAACGGCGCGGCCATGAAGCCAGCTCTCCTCGTCGGCGAGCCTTCGCCCTCGGGCGATCTCTACACCCAGTTTGATTCCGGCGGAATCACGGCCACGGGTCAGGTGATTGCGCAGGCACGAACCGCCAATAATCTCCTGGTTGTGGTCAACGCCGGCGCACCTTCACCATCCGTACTGTTCCAAACCGGCTCGATCGTGAACGCCGCCGCGGGCCCCGCGTTCTTCAACCTGGTACTCAACGGCCACATGGGTAATCCGATGCTGAAGACCGGATCCTATTACCCCAACGTCTTCGAGGTATCCTCGGGAGCCCTGGTGCCGCGCCTGGTGGATGGCGACCTCCTCCCCGGCGGCTGGTTCTACGAAGGCAACCAGGACGAGCGCCGCACTTCGGATGGCGACCTCATTGTTTCCACCGACGACAGCCTCAGCCGCGTCAGCAGCTCGTCGGCCGCCCTTCTCGCTCATTTCCCTCAACGCAGCCAGGCCGGCATGGTCTACACCGGATACCAGGTGGCCGCGAGCTCCGGAACTGTGGCCATCACGGGCGGCACCGGTTTCGGCCCGCAGCAGATTTCGCTCGTTCAGAACGGCGTCGCCAGCGCGATCGCGTATCTCGGCACCAACCCGCAATACCAGACGGCGAGCCCGGCGGGTGGGCTGTTCAACCAATCGCTCGATATCGGCGCCGATGAGTCCGGCCGCATTTACGCCAACCTCCGCGCCAGCGGCGGTCCCGACGGCCTGTTTGTCTACGCCAATTCCGCCTGGAGCACGGTGCTCAAGGTCGGCGACACTTTCGACGGTCGTCCGGTCGCGTCTGTCAACCAGATTCGCGTCGCCGGCAACGCGTGCTTCGCACTCATCACCACGCAGGGCAACGTGCAGCACCTCTCCCGGTACCAGAACGGTGCCTGGACCGACCTGATCAACAGCGCCGATCCGCTCCCCACCGGCGGCAACCTCAGCGCGACCTACGCGATCGGCAATTTCGATGTGAACCGCAACGGTGCCGTAGCCTCCGTCGTCTTCGGCAACAACGGCATCTCTTACGTAATGTACGTCGACGGCGCCACCACTCGCATCGCCGCCGACACCGATCACCAGATGCCTTCGGGAGAATATCTCGGATCGCTATTCGTGGTCGGCCTGAACGACGACAAACGAATCTTCCTGACCGCCATCAATCTGGACGCTCAAATGGTGCTCTATGAATTTGACCCGCTCTTCTAGCGCGCTGTTCCACCTCTGCGTCCTCTCCGCTGCCGCGTACGCCCAGACTGCCTTCGTCAACATCTCCGCTCCGGGCGCCAAAGTTCTGGCCGGCGCACAGATGCAGCTCTCGGCGAGCATTACGGATGTCGCCGGCACGCCCATCGACGCCTCGGGTCTCGGCTGGTCTTCATCGAACTCCGCCTTTGCCACTGTCTCGACAAGCGGAGTCGTCCGCGGAATTGCCCCCGGCGATATCACCGTGACAGTCGCCGACTCGAACACCGGCGCCTCGGACTTCATGCTGCTTCACATCGTCCCCGGTGCGATCGTCATACAGCCCGCCTCGCTCGAGCTCGCCGCCGGTTCGAGCGCGCAGGTCACCGCCCAGGCTCTCGACGCCAGCGGCCAGGCGATTCCCGGGGTCCAGTTTCAGTACCTCTCCGGCAACCCGGCCGTCGCGTCCTCGGCATCCGACGGCACTGTGACCGCCGTCGCGGAGGGCTTCGTCACCATCGCCGCCAGAATCACTGCGGCAGCGAACGATCCGGCCTTGGTCGCCACCATTCGCGTCCACGTCCTGCCCGCTCCGCAATATCGCCTCCGCAAGCTGCTCTCCACGGAAGCCGCCGTCAACACATCCATCGCAGCCTACACCACCATCAGCGCGGCCAGCGCATCGGAGATCGCCGCCATCGCCGATCTTGCGAACGGCTCGCAAGCCGCCGTCCTCATCGAAAACGGCAGGCAGAAGGTGCTCGCCGTAACGGGCCGCATACTGCCCGCCGCGGGGCGCGTGGTGATGCGCATTGATGGCATCTCGGCCAATTCCAAGGGCGACGTGGCGCTGCACATCGAATATCCCTCGCAGTGGTGCTCCGGCTCCATCCTGTTTATCCCGCACGGGCAGCCTGAGCAGGAGATCGCCGCCGGACCCTGCTTCAACCCCCTCAACCCGCGCGCTCTTGCCGAGAACGGCACGGTGCTCTACCGCAATAACGATCAGATCTTCAAGGCCAGTACCGCCACCCTTCCGCAACTGCTGTTCTCCGTAGCCACGCAGCCGACGCTCAAGGACCGCATTCAGTCCGTCAACGACTTCTATCCGTCGCGCGCCGGCACATTTGTGCTCAATTCCAACCTAGCCTCCGGCACACACCAATACTTTCATTACGACGGCAAGAGCCTGAACCCGGTCTACAAAGACGGCGACATCCTTAACCTCTTCACCGTGACGAACCTCGGGACGGTCGTTGGCGCTGCGGACGGCACATTCTACGCGCAGATGTACACGGGCAACGGCTCGTCCTATTCCGGCCTCGCCCAACTCGCGCCAGGCCCGGCAAAAATCCTGATAAAGACCACTGACCCCGTTCCCGGCGGCACGTTCAGTTGGCTCCAGAATCTCGCCGATGCCGGTCCCGGCGGCGTTCTAATCGCGTCCGACCTGTCGCTGAAGAACTACAACACCTGGTTGTCCCTTTGGAACGGAACGGGTCTTTTGCCCATCTCGCAATTATCCGGATACGCCGGCCTCGTGGCCGGGGCGATCCTCCCTTCGGGCACTGGCATCGCCTCGGCCCAACTGACGGCCGACACCACTCTGCCCTTGCGCACGTTCACCGCCGGCAGCGATCCCGTCGTCGTGATGCCGGCATCGCAGCCGCTGTCAGAAGCCGTGCCCGTCTCGATCGACTGGCACTACGCGTCGCGCGGGGGATCCGATACGGTCGTCCCCGCTCGCGGAGCCGGCAATTCGGTCCTCAAAGCCGCGGACACGCTGCAAACCTTGGCCGCCGTCGGTTCGCCGTTGCCGAACGGGAAACTCGCGCTGTGGATCGGCGGCGTCATGGCCAACGAATCCGGCGACCTGCTCTACTCCGCCGGCTATGCCAACGGCAGCGGTATCTTCCGCTATCGCGGCAATGCTTCCGATACCCTCATCGACAACACGATGACCGGGACCGGCCCAGGCGGCATCTCCTTCAACTGGGTGGACAGCTATCGCGGACGGTATCTCGCCATGAGCAATCACGGCGACGCCGCCGCGATCGCGGCCTATAACAATGCCAAGCGTGTGATGTACTTCGGCTCCGGCCCGCAGAAGCAGATTGGGCAGCAGAACGTCGCGGGCCAAACCAGCTTCTTCAGCAATCTGATCTCGGTGGCCATCGACGACAGCGGCCACGTAATGTTCATCGCCAGCACTCCCGACGGCCACACCGCCGCATACTACTGGGACGGCAACGCCGTGCAAAGGATGGTCGGCACCGGCGACCCCGGTCCTTCCGGCCTCACGATCAACGAGATCTCAAACATCGCCGGCTCCGGCCGCGGCTTTCTGATCCTCACCGCGTCCGGCAACTATGCCAACCGCGAGCTGCGCTACTTTGACGGCTCGAAGATGACGGTGCTGCAATCGACGGATAACACTCTCTTCGATGGCTTCGGGTTCAACTATTACTGGTCGAACGAATGCACGCTCGCCGCCAATAGCGATGCCCACTGCATGGCCGCGACCCAGGACAGCGCCGCCGGCGTCTTTGCTCACCGTCAGAACGGCAGCGACGTCGTCGTGGCCCGCTCTCGCGACCGCTTCCCGAACGGCGAGTGGATGCTCCTGCCGCTGTCGGTCAGCTCTTCGGCCTCCGGCGCCGTCTACTTTACGGCGCTCATGTACAAGGACGGAAATCAATTCCTGGCCCTTTACCAGGCGACTCCGCAGTAAGGCCGTTGCCGCCGCCCTTCACCGGGTTTATAATCAAACCACTGGCGCCTGCTCCGTGCGCCGAGGCATTATTCTCCGCCTACCTCATCGGAATCATCCATGAGCGCGCTTATTGAGTCTTCTCGCGACGGGCATATGCTTCATCTAGTCCTGAACCGCCCGGCGAAACGCAACGCACTCAATGCCGCCCTATGCCGCGACCTCGCCGACGCGCTGGAATCCGCGGATACCGACGACGAGGTCCACGCGATCCTCCTGTCTGCGGCCGGAAAGAGCTTCTGCGCCGGGATGGACTTGGCCGAAGCCTCCACCTCCGCAGGCGCGCCTGATATCGATGCGCTGCACGAGCGCCTTTTCACCGCGGGCGCGCGCCTTGCGACACCCATCGTCGCAGCCGTTCACGGAGCGGCGCTCGCCGGTGGTACCGGGCTGGTGGCCAACTGCCACGTGGTAGTCGCCGCTCCGGACGCCAGTTTCGGTCTTACGGAGGTCCGCCTGGGGCTCTGGCCCTTCCTGGTGTTCCGAGCCTGCGCCACCGCCATGGGCGAGCGCCGGACAGTCGAACTCTCGCTGACCGGACGCATCTTCTCGGCCGGCGACGGACGCGACTTCGGACTCGTCCACGAGATTTCCACCGAGCCCGTTGCCCGCGCCGCGGAGATCGCCCGGCAGATCGCCGGCTTCAACCCGGTTGCCATCTGCAAAGGCCTCCAAGCCGTCCAGCAATCCAGGGGATTGAGTCATGACCAAACCGGGCAGATCGCTCGGGCGGCCCGCAACCAAGTCTTTGAGAGCACGGGATTTCGCGAAGGGGTCCGCTCGTTCCTGCGAACCCGCTCGCACAACGAAAGTGAGCAATCGTGACCCAACATGTTGTGGCCTTGTTTCTGCGACCACTCAATGTGCCACTGGGGTGCTTTACTTTTGCGCTGCACGCGTTTAGTATAGTTACACCACCCCCGAGCCGAGCGAGGTTAAAGCTTTGCTGAAACTAAAGCGCGTAGAACTCCAGGGATTCAAGTCCTTCTGCGACAAAAGCGAGCTCCGTTTTCACGGGGAGGGCATCGCCGCCATCGTGGGACCAAACGGCTGCGGCAAGAGCAACATCAGCGACGCCATCAGTTGGGTGCTAGGCGAACAGTCCGCCAAGAGTCTCCGCGGCACCCGGATGGAAGACGTGATCTTTGCCGGGACTCGCGACCGGAAGCCCCTTGGCATGGCCTACGTCACGATGACGCTGGTCGATCCCGAGGTTTACAACGAGAACACTGCCCATAAACTCCAAGCCGTCGAAGAAGGCAAGCCTACCCGCCCGGCGGAAATCACGATCACCCGACGCCTCTACCGGTCAGGCGAGAGCGAGTACCTCATCGACGGCCGCATCGCCCGCCTCCGCGACATCCAGGACCTCTTTATGGGTACCGGCTTGGGACCCGAAAGTTACGCCATCATCGAGCAGGGCCGCATCGGGCAGATCCTCAGCTCCAAGCCCCAGGACCGCCGCAATGTCATCGAGGAAGCCGCCGGCGTCACCAAGTTCAAAACCCGCAAACGCCTCGCCGAGGCCAAGCTCGAAAGCGCCAAGCAGAATCTCGCCCGGGTCTACGACCTCCTCGAGGAAGTCACCCGACAGGTCAATTCTCTCAAGCGGCAGGCATCGAAGGCACGGCGCTACAACGAACTCAAGGCCGAGCTCGAATCGCGGCTGCGCGTGGTTCTATCCGGCAAGTTCCGCCTGCTGGAACGGGACGCCGCCAAGACCGCGCTCGACCTCAACCAAGCTGCCGCCGACTTGAGGGCCCTTACGGATCAGGTCGCAGAAAAGGAGCAGGGTCACGAGCGGCAGCAGGCCGCCTGCTACGAAGTCGAGCATCAGCTCACCGAGGCCCGCCAGCAGCTTTCCGAGCGGCAGGTGGAAGCCGAGCGCACGCGCGGCCGCCTGGAATCCCAGGTCAAGGAGATCGGCGCCATCGAGCAGCGCATCGCGCAGAGCGAGAAGGAGTCGCAGGAGCTGACGCTCCGCCTTGACGCGCTGGATAGCGAGATTGCCGCCCACCAGAAAACGGTCGAAGCCCTGGACGCGCAGATTGCCGAATCGCGCGCCCGCATGGCTGAGACCAACCAGCAACGCGAGGCTCTTCAGCAGAAGATCCGGGAGCGGGAGCGGACGATCGAAACCGGACGGCAGGTGATTCTTCGCCTGCTTGGCGAGGCTTCGACGCTCAAGAACCAGCTCGCCCAGATCGACGAGTACCTCGCCGGGATCGACCGCGAGACCGCCCGCGCCACCCGTGAGGAGCAGGTTGCCGCCGGCGAAATCGAGCGTCTCGATGCTGCCCGCAAGCAGCTTTCCGAGACTGTCGCCCAGCGTCAGCTCGAGCTCGAAAATGTGCTTGGCGAACGCCGCCGGACCGAGGAAGAGCTCGCCGAACGCCGCCGTCTCGCCTCCGAACTGAGCCGAGAAATCGACGGTCTCAAAACCGAGGTCAGCCACATCCGCGCCCGCAAAGAATCGCTCGACCAGGTGCTGGCCCACCGCACGTATACCACCGAGAGCGTGAAGCGTCTTTTCGCCTCGCTGGAGACCGGCAAAGCTGAAGATCTCAAGCCTCTCGGCGTGCTTGCCGACTACGTAGAAGTCGACGCGCAGTACGAAAAACCCGCCGAAGAGTTCCTCCACGAGGAGCTCGAATACGTGGTGGTCGAAAGCTGGCAGCAGGCCGAACGCGGGCTCGATTTCATCCGCGCCGAGCTGGACGGCCGCGCCACCTTCCTCATCCATCCCGAGCCTAACGGAAACGGCAAGTTCCATCTGCCCGAGCCCGCCATCGGACCGGAGACCGGCATCTCCGCGCGGCTCAGCGACTCCCTCCGGCTCACCAACGGCTTCAGGGACCGCGCCATCGACCTGATGCCCCGCGTCTCGCTCTGTTTCCTCGCGGAGGATCGTGCCTCCGCGCAGCGCCTCGCCACGGCTTATCCGCACTTGTATTTCCTGCTGCCCGATGGCGTCTGCTACCACGGCCACACCGTCACGGGGGGCAACAAGACCGGCGCCGGCCCGCTCGCCATGAAGCGGGAATCGCGCGAACTGGCGGTCAAGCTGCAATCGCGCCAGGGCGCGCTCGACGAAATGCTCGCCCGCGCGGATGCCCTCAACCAGGACATCATCGGCTACGAAGCCGAGCTCGAACGCCTGCGCGCTCTCCAGCAGTCGCGCGAGAAGGACAGGGTGGCGCTGGATCACGAAATGCGCAAGCTGGGCGACGATCTCGCGCGCTCTAATTCACGCCTCAGCATCGCCCGCCTCGAGCTGGAACGGCTGCGCCGCGACTGCGAAAAATCCTCCGAACAGCGCGAGCGCAACCTTGCCGCTGTCGATGAAAAGGAGCGCCTGCGCGCCCAGAGCGAAGATGCCGTCGAGGCCGAGCGCGCCGAGCTCGAAAAGCTCGAAGGACAGGCCGCCACGATCGCCGAGGAGCACGCCGCTATTCGAGCCGAGCTGGCCGGTCTCGAAGAACGCCACCGCGGCGAGCGCACCGCCATGGGCCGGCTGGAGAGCCAGTTCCGCGAGACCACGCAGCGGCGCAACGCCATCGCACCCGAAATGGAGCGCCTTGGCGAGCAGCGCGCCCGCCTGTTGACCGAGAACATCGAGCTCGATCAGAAGTCCGCCCAGCTCGCCGAACAGATCACCGCGCTGGAAGCTCAAGTCAACGAGATGGCGGCCCAGGATGCCGCTATGCGCGACGCCCTCCGCGCAGGCGAAGAGGAGCTCAAGCTGCTCCGCGCCGGCGTACAGGAGACAAACGAGAAGCGAACGCAGAGCGAAGTCGAACTCGTACGAAAACAGGCCGAGCTGAAGTACCTTGACGAGACGTCGCGCAAGGAGCTCAACTGCGCGGTCGAAGAGCTGGCCCCCGCCGATTCTCCGGTTCCAGACGCCGATTCAATCGCCGAAGCCGAACAGCAAGCCAACGAGGTGCGCAGCCGTATTGAAGGCCTCGGCCCGGTCAACGCCGCGGCCATGGAAGAGTACCAGGAAGCGCAGCAGCGCCACGATTTCCTAAGCGCTCAGCGGCAGGACCTGATCGACTCCATCCGCGACACGGAGAAAGCGATTCAGGAAATCGACCAGGTCAGCCGGCAGAAGTTTGCCGAGGCGTTCGAGGCGATCAACGCCAACTTCCGCGTTGCCTTCCAGACCCTCTTCGGCGGCGGAACCGGCGAGATGCGTCTCACGGACCAGGAGAATCTCGCGGACAGCGGCATCGACATCATCTGCTCGCCCCCGGGTAAGCGACTGCAGAATGTGCTCCTACTGTCCGGCGGCGAGAAGGCCTTGGCCGCGGTCGCCCTGCTGATGGCGATCTTCAAGTACCAGCCCAGCCCGTTCTGCGTGATGGACGAGGTCGATGCCCCTCTCGATGAAGCCAACATCGGCCGCCTGACCAAGCTGCTCGCCGAGATGAGCCAGCAGACGCAGTTCGTCGTGATCACCCACTCCAAGCGAACCATGGAGGCCGCCCAGGCGCTCTACGGAGTAACGATGCAGGAGCCCGGAGTCAGCAGGCTCGTGAGCGTGAAGTTCAGCGCCGAGGAAGCAGCGGCGTAGGTCGCGAGGCCAGCGCGCCGATGAAGGGAGTAGGCCAGTCGAATCGACTGGTCAGAATCCGAACATCGAGTAAATCCAGGCATCGGAACCAAGAGCCCACCTGCCGCAGCTCCGCGATAACGTGGAGCGGGGGACGCATCGCCTGTCGGTTCACGACGCCGCATACCTGGAACTGGCGCCCACCGTCTAAGACACGGCCTCCAGTATCTCTGCGTAGCACCCGCCTCCCGCATCCCTCGCGAGCCGCGCAGCCTTGCCGACCCAATGCCGCACGTGACGTTCGAGGAATTCCTCCTGCGCCCGGTCCAAAGACTCCGGATCCGGATTCCCCGCCGCCAGGCAGTGATCGAGCCAAGCCAGGAATTCGAGCTGAGTAAGCAGGTGATCCGGCGCGGCACGGCCATCGAGTTCCAGTCCGAAATTCTGATAGAACAGCTTGTTCTCCAGCACCACATCGCCGGGCGGCCGGTTCAAAAGCCACGCGCTTTCGAGCAGCGGGCAACGCGGCTGCGGCAACCCGGCCTCGAAGAGATCGATGTAGAGGGCCTGCAACTCCTCAAGCGTTTCCGGGACGTCTTGATAAATCTCCTGAAACCGCTGCAGATGGCGCGCATCGGGATACGATAGCGCGAATCGCAGGACCGCCCAGACGTTCAGCGAGGCCGATACCATATCGTGAAGTACTTTCTGCCGTCGCGGTCCTGCTGCGAACCATTCCACACGGCGACCGCCAGCGGCGTCCCTTCCGGCAGCGCCGGCAATTGCATCGCCACCGCCCATTTTCCTCCCGCGTACTGCGCCCGCGCGGGAAAGGACTGGCCGATGCGTTTCGTGGTCTCCCGCCCGGATGCTTCCATCACTGCGACGCCGCGGGTGGAATCCCAGAAAAAGATCCGCACCGGGTGTGCCGGGTCACCCATCTGCAGCGACGGGCTCAGGTCGCCGCCCGGCGGCTGCGCTGGAATCATCACCGCGCAGGCGTCGGAAAACCGGTCGGTCGCACCGGATTGCGCCACCAGGTGCTCGGCCTGCCAGGAGCGTTCGGCCTTCGGCAGCGCCGTAGCATCGTGGGTCTTGTCCGCCCACTCCAGACGCACGAACGTTCCCGCCGGTCCGCGAAGAAGCTGCAATTGCACGGACCCGATCTCCAGGCCCGCGGGAGCATCCGTGGGGTAAAGCGGAGGCGTGCGGTTGAGCGCCAGCGACACGGACGCCGCCGCGTTCCACTCGGCGGAGGAAGGATCGAGTGCGCTCTGCCCGTACAGAGCCGAGCACCCGGCGACAATCAGCGCTAGTCTCGTCATGCTTTTCTGGCCCCCTGAATCTGAATCAACTCCTCGTGCTTGGGGATCTGGTAGCGGACGCTCTCATCGCGTCCGATCAAGAGCTGCAGCACGTCGCTGGTGCGGCCGCTCTGCGCCCGCCGCAATTCCGCCTCCAGGCGGCGGATCACATCCACCACCTCCTCGCCGAACAGGTATTTCAGATAGTCCACCGGCATCCGGGGATCGTCCAGCACGCTCTTGCCGTAGTTGCCGCGTCGCGGAGGATTGAAGGGCGGCACGTAATACACGTTCGGCATCGTGCCTTTCTCCGGGAACAGCCCCAGCGCCACCTTGTACACGTGCACCAGCTTGTGTACCGCCGACGTGGGATCGTCCAGGAAACCGACGAAGCGGAGCCTTCCCGGACACTGTTTGGCGCACGCGTTGATCTCGCCCTTCTCGATGCGCGGATAGCAGAAGATGCATTTCTGCGCCTTGCCCAGCAGCTCGTTGAAGTAGATCTTCTTGTAAGGGCAGGCGCGCATGCAGTAGCGGTAGCCCTCGCAGCGTTCCTGGTCCACCAGCACGATGCCATCCTCTTCACGCTTGTAGATGGCCTTGCGCGGGCACGCCTCCAGGCACGCAGGGTTCGTGCAGTGGTTGCACAGGCGGGGAAGGTAGAAGTAATAGTTCTCGCCCAGCATCAGCGCGCCCACGTCTTCATCCCAGTTCGGCGTGTTGCGGGCTTCTTCCTGCGGCATCGCCTGCAAGCCGCCGCCGAAGAGCCGCTCGGCGTAGTTGTATTCGAACGTCTGCCCGTAGTCTTCCTTGGAAGGGATATCGGAAGGCCGCAGCTTGCCGTCCTCGAAGCCGCCGCCGATCTTGTCCCAATTCCGCGGATACCCCTGACCCGGCCGCGTCTCGACGTTGTTCCAGTACATGTAGTCCATGCCGTCGCCGTCGGTCCACAGCTTTTTGCAGGCCATGGTGCAGGTCTGGCAGCCCAGGCACTTGTTCAGGTCGAGCACCATCGAGATCTGATGTTGCGACATGCTAGGCCTTCTCCTTCCCGGCGCGGCGGATCACCCGCAGGTCGGCCGCCGACGGCGTGTACTTCACGATGTCCACCCGCACGTCGCGGTTGTTGCCGGTCGGCCCCCAGTAATTCAAACGGAAGTTGACGTGGCCGTAGCCGCCCACAAGCTGCGTGGGCTTGATCTTCACCACAGTGGGTGACTGCCATCCTCCCTGCAGAAATCCGAGATAGCGCTCCCAGCCGTGATACATGGTCAGCCGCTTGCGCTTTTCCCCGGGCAGGATCTGCACCTTGGTCACGAAGCTGCCGTTGTCGTTGAACACTTTGACCCAGTCGTTGTCCTCGATGCGGCGCTCCCGAGCGTCGTCCGGGTGCATGTAGACGATGGGGATGCCGCGCTGCAGGCGCAACTGGTAGCGCGCGTCGCGCCACGTCGAGTGGATCGACCACCGGCCGTGCGGCGTGTTCCAGAAGAACGGATATTTCGCGTTTTCGGCCAGAGGCTCTTTGTACACGGGAAGCTGCTCGCCGAAATCCAGGAACCAGGGATGGTCCAGATAAAACTGCTGCCGACCGGTCAGCGTCCGCCAGGGACGCTTGTTCTCAACCTGGTGCTGGAATGGCGTGTAGGCCTGGCCCGGCTTGATCTCGCTGTTCCACGCCTCTTCGTCGATCTTGCGGAAGCGTTGCGGATGTTGTCGTAGCTCGTCAAAGGTCATGCCCTTGGTCTCCGGCGAGCCGTCGAGGATGAAATTGATCCCGTCTTCGGGCTTCTGGAACTTGCCGTTGCCGCTCCACGCCTCGTAGGTCTTGGTGAAGTCGCGCTGCCAATCGAACTGCTGATCGTGATAGGGCGCGAGCTTGCGCTGGCCGGCGATCTCCGACATCTTCTTCGCCAGGTCGCGGAAGATCTCCCAGTCGGGCTTGGAATCGTACAGCGGGTCGAGCACCTTGTTGAACGGGTGGATGTAGCTGTGGCAATCGGTCGAGCTGATATCGGATTTCTCGTAGTAGCTGGCCGCCGGCAGGACCACGTCGGCGTGCAGCGCCGTAGTGTCCATGCGGTAGTTGAGATCGACGATCAGGTCCAGGTCCTTCCACAGCGACTTCAAAATGTACTCGTTGCCTTTGGCCTGGTTGAGATAATTGGCGCGCCACACGATCAGCGCGCGCGGCTTCTGCTGCCGGTTCTTGGGATACAGCGGCATCCAGCCGTTCTTCACGCTCTCCTCGATGTAGTGCTCGATGGGTTTGCCGTTGTACAGGTGCGGATCGTGATTTGACGAGTGCGTGTAGGTCCACAGCGTCATGTTCTGCATCCGCTGCTTCTTCACGCCTTCAGGAAACGCATAGGCGCGGAATCCGCGCTCGGGCCAGACGCGCTCCTGCCCCACGTAGTGATTGAAGCCGCCGCCGTTCCTGCCCGTGTTTCCGGTCAGCGCCACCAGGAGAATCAGCGAACGGTTGATGAGGTCGTTGTGGAACCAGTGATTGAGCCCGGCGCCGTGGATGATCATCGCCGGTTTGCGCGTGGCGAACTCGTGCGCGAAGTGGCGGATGTCGGCGAGCGCGAGGCCGGTCGTCTGCGCCACCGATTCCAGGGTGTACGGGTCCAGCGCGCGCCGCAGCAGCTCGAACACGGTAGTGACCTCGCCATCGGAATAATGCAGATCGGGATCGGCTCCGTTGAGCGCGATCGACTGCTCCTTCGAGCCCATCGACCCCGGCGCCTCACGCCGCTTTCCCGTTTTTGCATCCTGGAAGAAGAAGACGTCCTTGACGTTAGGCGGCCGGACGAACAGGTTGGTACGCTTGTCCACCAGCAGGCCGAGATCGGTCTGCTCCTTAACGTACGCCGTGTCGTACAGGTTGTTGTCGATGATGTACCGCGCGACGCCGAGTGCCAGCGCCGCGTCCGTTCCGGGCCGGATGTCCAGAAACAGGTCGGCGTGGATCATCGACGAGTTGAAGTCCGGTGAAATGCCCACCACCTTGGCGCCGTTGTAGCGCGCCTCCCAGGCGAAGTGCGCGTCGGGGATGCGGGTCTGCGAAATGTTGCTGCCCCAGAGCACGATGTATTTCGAGTTAAACCAGTCGGCGCACTCGCACGATTCCGTCTGCACGCCCCACGTCAGCGGCTCGCCCGGCGGCAGATCGCAATACCAGTCGTAGAAGGAGCAGAACACGCCGCCCGTATAATGGGCGAACCGCGAGCCCGCGCAGAAAGACACCGGGCTCATGGCCGGAATCACGCTGAAGTAGGTGTTGGTGTCCGGGCCGTAGTTGTAGATGTTGTCCAGCAGCTTGCCGGCAACTATCGTCAGTGCCTCGTCCCAGGTGGCCTTGCGCCACTTACCCTCGCCCCGCTCCCCGGCGCGGATTAGGGGGGACCGCAGCCGCTGCGGGCCGTAGACGTATTCCGTAAAGCAGGCGCCCTTCTGACAGCCGCGCGGATTGTAGTCGGGCAGGTCCGCCGAGATGCGCGGATAGTCCGCCGCCTGCTCTTCGCGGATCATCACGCCGTTCCGTACGTAGACGTTCCAACTGCACGACCCGGTGCAGTTGGCCGAGTGCGTCGAACGCACGATCTTATCCCACGTCCACTGCTTTCGGTAAAGATCCTCCCAGGATCGGTAGGGGTAGGTGTGCAGCGGATCGAGAGCGCCTGCGAACGCCTCCATCGCAGGCTTTTCGGCTCGCCGGCATCCGGGAATGGAAGCTCCGAGCGCCGCCAGCGCTCCAAGTTTGAGGAAGTCGCGTCGGTTGTTCATGGTTTGCCCCACTTCCGGAGGAACGCCAGCAGGTCCCCGATATCCGCCTCACCGAACCCCGCGCGGCCGAACGCCGGCATCGGCGTGCTCTCACGCCCCTGCCGGATCGTCTGCGCGATGAAAGGGTCGCTGGCGGCCTGCTGGAACACGGGATTCGCCAGCGCGGGCGCGATCAATCCCTTGCCATCCGGTCCGTGGCATCCCGCGCACTGCTGGGCGAACAGCCTGGCGCCCTTACTGACGTCGCCGCGCGGGGGCGCGGCAGGCAGCGGCGCGGCAGGCGCCGACTTACGCAGGTAGGCCACCAGGGCCTTCACCTCGACTTCGCTCAGCCCTCCGGCCTTCGGTCCCCATGCCGGCATGCGCGTGCCGGGACGCCCGTCGCGAATGTTCTCGGCCAGGCACTCATCCTCCTCGGTTCGGAGGAATGCGGCATTGCGGATGCCAGGGACGAAGCGCTGAAACTTCTTGTCCCATCGCGAATGCAGGCCCGTATCGTGGCACGCGGCACAGTAGCGGCGGTAGAGCACGGCCCCATCCGGTGGGGAGGGATGCAGGCGCGCATATTGCTCGTCGATCTTGTCCGGCGCCAGGTACTCCGCAGGCAGATCGCGCTGCCGTAGGGATAGCACGTAAACCGTGAGTGCTTCTACCTCGCGTTGCGTGAGCGCCGGCGAAGGCATCAAGCTCGCGGGCACAATTCCAGCCGGGTCGCGAAAGTGCTCGGCGAACCAGTTCCATGTGGTCTGCGACCCTTTGAGGTTGGTCCGCACAAACTGGTGCTGGGTTTTGAGCCCCTCGTTATCGAGGGAGGGGCCGAGTTGCCCGCCCTTGCCATTCAGCTTGTGACAGGCGCCGCAGCCCTTCTCTTCGAAGAGCTTCATGCCCGCGACCAGACGGTCCGCGGCCCCCGCGGGCAGCGCGCGCGGATCGTGGCACGACGCGCACGTGGCCTCTGTCATCGATGTCGGCAGCAGCGGGTAATCCCAGAAATAGTCCTCGGCTTTCGCCTCCTGGAAGTTGAGCGCCGCGCCCTGTCCCTGGTGGCAGACCGTGCACCCGAATTTCTCGACGCGATGAATCTCGACGAGGCGCTTGGGGTGCGCCCGGTGCGGATTCGGTTCGCCGGACATGCGCGGGTCGTCGATGCCGAGGTGGCAGGAAACGCACCGGTCCACCGTGTGCAGCGCCGGCACGCTCACCTGGCGGATTTCGATCGGCAACCGCCGCGCCGCTGCGCGTGCGGCATCGTCTTTTGCCTTGGATTCGAGAATGCCGCGGAAGGCGGCCTGATGGCCGCGCCAGTCCGCCGAAATGTTCTCCCGGACCGCCGCGCCGATGAGGAATCCGAGGCTCGCCACCGAGCAAACCACCGTGACCCACTTGTATGCTCGCGCTGGATCGGCAGGCATCGTTCCTCCTAATGGATGGGCCA
>Ga0335080_10003285_pt1 | contig 16333 bp, 12 predicted proteins | sample Lox_Sample_34_FD_206720 | JGI IMG/M metagenome (GOLD analysis project Ga0335080, IMG submission 206720) | Soil microbial communities from Loxahatchee National Wildlife Refuge, Florida, United States - Lox_Sample_3.4 | ecosystem: Environmental > Terrestrial > Soil > Wetlands | place: USA...
CCACTTCGTCGCTTTCGCCGCCTCGATCGCCGCCGATTCGGTCTTGCCGCCGCGCACGGCGTCCACGATGGCTGCCGAGAGACCCTTGCTGTAGGAACAGCTCGGGTCTTTCACGCGGCATTCGGCGAGCTTCATGTCGCAGCCGCAGGTACATCCCATCGTGCGTATAGCCTTGAGGGCGACCGCCTTGCGAGCCGGAGCCAGGCCCGAGAAATCCACGCCATTGAGCGCGGCGGCGGTCTGCCAATCCTGGGCGAGGAGCAGCGTGGTGGCTGCCGCAATCAGAACCGGCAGCACCCACCCTCGGGAAATGCGCGAGTACATGTTTCCATTCTACAAGCCGCTTGTCGCGCGACGGAACTTCGCCCTTACGTTTTACGTATGTTTGTCCCGAGAAACGCATGAGAGTCCAATATCTGCTACTGCCGGGCCTGATCGGGCTCGGAGCCTGCGTCATCCATCGCGAGCGCGGGGGGCCGCCGGAATACTGGTCGCAGACCATCGAACCGGATGCCAGCGAGCTGGTCCACGTGGAGCTGCACATGGGCGCGGGCGAACTGCGCGTTACGGACAGCTCTCAGAAGCTGTTGCGTGCCGATTTCACCTACAACGTACCTTCCTGGAAGCCGGAGGTTCGCTATACCACCGTGGGGGGAAAGGGCAAACTGGTGATTCGCCAACCCAAGGACGGCGACACCTATATCGGCGATACGAAGTACCAGTGGGATCTGCAGCTCGGCAACAAGGTTCCCATGGATCTCGAGGCGCATTTCGGCGCCGGCAAAGCCCGCCTGGACCTGGGGAGCCTGCAGCTTCGCGGCGTGGAAGTCCACATGGGAGTGGGGCAGCTCGATATGGACCTGCGCGGGCCGGTGAAACATAGTTACAGCGTGAATATTCACGGCGGCGTCGGGCAGGCCACGGTCCGGCTGCCGGCCGACGCCGCCATCTATGCCGAGGCTCACGGCGGTATCGGGTCGATCAACGTTCACGGGCTGCAGAACCACGGGGGCTATTGGACCAGCGAGTCTTGGGATAGGGCGGAGAACAAGATCCGGATTGAAGTGCAGGGCGGTATCGGCGAGATCCGGCTCATCGCGGATTGACGCGCACGCGGACCGTCACCGAGTGGGCGACCGAGATGCCGTGGGCATCGCGGGCCGTCAGGGTGAAGGTCGTTGTTTGCGCGGGCGCAATTTCGAAGCACCTGCTCAGGGCAGGCTGCGTGTCGCCGACCGGAGGCTTTATGTGGACCGTGGCGGCATTCAGGACACCGTAGCACAGCAGGGTTTTCTGTCCTGGCTCCAGTTCGCCCTCGCGCGCGTAGAATTGCAGGATTCGCAACTTCTCTCCGCCATAGATCCGGTCGAGCTCGGGGCTGGAAGGCGCGGATCGTGCCGCGTTCCGTTCCAGCTTCTTATGTTCGAACAGCCGGCCGGTGAACACCCAGGCCGTGTAGGCTATCGCGACTGCGCTCGCGATCCACAGATACGGCTGAAGCCGCTGCACCAGGGCCAAACGCATAGTCCCGTACTAACGAAGGAAAACCTGTTTGCCGGTACTTTGGGGTGATATCGTACACCCCAAGTAACCATTCTACCGACACAGGGCTGCGGGGCGAGGCAACTTGCCGCGCAGCCCACCCGGCATATACTCGTAGGGTGTCCTCTCCAGCCATCGCCACACGCGAGCGGTTTCGCAGCCGCCGTATTGCCCGTTTTACGGAAAGCGTGATCCGCGAAATGACGCGGCTCGCCCTGAAACACGGAGCCATCAACCTGGCTCAGGGATTCCCCGATTTCGCCGCCCCGGAAGATTTGAAGCGGGCTGCGGCCGCGGCCATCGACGCTGATATCAACCAGTACAGCATCACGTGGGGCGCCAGGCCTTTCCGCGAGGCGATCGCAGGGAAATACCGCCGCAGCTACGGGATGGAATTCGATCCGGAGCGGGAGGTCACGGTGTGCTGCGGCGCGACCGAGGGCATGATCGCGAGCATGCTGGCCATCCTCGATCCCGGCGACGAGGTGGTGCTGTTCGAGCCGTTCTACGAGAATTACAATCCCGATACACAGCTTTGCGGGGCCGGGACGCGATATGTGACTCTGCACCCGCCCGACTGGAGTTTCGATCCGGACGAGCTGCGCGCCGCGTTCACGCGGCGCACCAAGGCCATCGTGGTGAACACGCCGAATAACCCGACGGGTAAGGTATTCACGCGGGCGGAACTGGAGTTCATTGCGAATCTCTGCCAGGAGTTTGATGCGTTAGCGATCACGGATGAGATCTATGAGCACATTCTCTACGATGGTGCGACCCATATCCCCATCGCCTCGCTGCCGGGAATGCGCGAGCGATCCGTTCTGGTGAACAGTATGTCGAAGACTTACTCGGTAACCGGATGGCGGGTGGGCTGGGTGCTTGCCCCGCCGGATCTCACCGACTCGATCCGGAAGGTGCACGATTTCCTCACCGTCGGGGCTGCCGCACCCCTGCAACAGGCGGGCGTGTATGCGCTCTCACAGGGTCCCGAATACTACGCCCACCTGTCGCACGAGTATTGCGCCCGGCGCGATTCTATCGTGACCAGCCTGGAATCAGCGGGTTTCCGATGTTTCGTCCCGCGAGGCGCTTATTATGTGATGACCGATATCTCACGTTTCGGATTCGCGAGCGACATAGAATTCGTGCAGCATATGATCAGCGCTATCGGTGTGGCGGCCGTGCCGGGATCGAGTTTTTATTCACGTCCCGGCGGTGGAAATCAACAGGTGCGCTTTTGTTTTTGCAAGAAATATGAGACTCTAGAGTTGGCTAGCCAACAATTGGGCAAACTAAAGTAAGGGTGCCGAGTTGTCGACTATCCGGGAATGCCATGCTTCCAGAGTTTCTCATTGAAGAAACCACGGTCCGTGAAGCCGGCACAGGACCCGCTGTGGACCTGGGCGAAGACCGTGTCGAAACCCTGATCCTTACCTTCGGAATTACTCGCATTATCGAGCAGGAAAGCATCGACCTCTCGATTCAGGGTTCCGCCGACGGCAAGGAATGGGGCGCCAAGCCAATTGCCGTATTTCCGCAAAAGTTCTATTGCGGCACCTATCAAATCCTGGTGGATTTGTCCGATCATCCCGAAGCCCGGTATCTGCGCGCGAAGTGGGGAGTCAATCGCTGGGGTAAAGGCGAGCCAAAGCCGCTCTTCACAATCTACGTGTTCGCGCAAGCGATGCGGGCCCAGGCCGCGGCCCTGTCCGCGTAAATCCCCGCGCCAGACCTATCCAAGCTGCTGGCCGCGAGCTTCGTCTTCCGTTTTCTCCACTAATCTTTCAACGTGCATGGAATAGATCGCCAGCTTGCCGTGGCGGTCGCTCTGAAAATAGACCCGCTGACTGTCCGGTGAGAACACCGGCGACACGGCTTCCGGATCGCTGGCTTTGTGCTCGCAGAGGGTGCGTTCGCGCTGCGTCACGCGCAGGAGCAGCAGCAGCGCGGGGGACGCGTTCCGGCTGGCGCCTGCGAATACCGACGCGTCGCGGTTGGCTGCGAAACAGGCAAACTGGCTGGTTTTTGCCAGCAGCTTGTCTGTATTGGCGTCGGGCGCCAGCTCCCGAATGTTGTTCAACTGGCGCTTGTCCTCGGGCAGATTCAGGTAGAGCAGCGTTCGGCCGTCGGCGGACCAGTTCGGCGAGCCGATGGCTCCTGCGGCGGTCTTCAGCTTGCGACTCTGCGCTCCATCCGAATTCACCAGCCAGAGCGAGTCGTTGCCCTGGCGGTAGAGGATTTGCGCCCGCATGGGGCGTGCTATCGGATGGCTCATGACGAAGGGGGATTCGATCACGGTGCGCGCGGCGCCCTGTCCGAGGGTGACCATACGCATGCGCGATGCCTCGCCCTTTCGCTCGACGAACGTGGCGTGAGTGCCATCGGGACCGACCGACATGCCGGGCGCACGCTCCCATTCGTCGGGAATCCGGTACAATTCCCGCTCTCGCCCGCCGGATATCGCGGCGATGGAAAGCGAACGCCCGGCAAAAAAACAGAACGAACGGTTGTCCGGCGTAAGGGTCAAGGTAGCGAAGTCAAGGTCCGCAGCCTGTGTCAGCTCGCGCATCTCTCCGTTTTTCAGGTCGAGGCGGTAGGGTTGGAGGGAGCCCGCACGGTCGCAGGCGATCAGCATCCAACTGCTGTTGCGGGCGATACCGCGGTTGTAGTACGCGGTCATTCGGCTGGTGTAGCTGGGGCTGGTCAGCCTATACACATCGAGTTCGGTAAGGGGATCGGAGTAGCGCTCGGCGTCGGAAGGGAAAATGGCTGATTTGGAGCTCTGGGGAAAGAGGCGTGGCGCGGAAACCCCCAAGAGGAGCCAGGTTCTGCGGGTGATACCGGCCATCTACTTGATGGTACCAATCCGGGAATCGGCCGATCCAGCGCGAGCGCAGGCGCGCGGCGCCATACTTGTTACGGGCCGACCCCCATTTCTGCGTGGAGGGAATGGAAAAATGCGCCGGCCGCCGCGCCCCCTGCCGCGACCGGGCCTGCCTGGCGGCGGCGCCGTCCCGAACGCGCATGGATCTATGCGCGATGTCCTGTGGGAGGCGCCGCCATGGCGGAGTTGAAATGCCGCAATGTCTTCAGGTGGCCCGTCGACGATGTGCGGCCGATTGGGGGCAGTTGAACAGCCACACCGGCTGTCAGCCGGCCGTTAGCTGGCCTGCGTGTTGGCGCTGGCGAGCTGGCTGTTGCTGGTGGTCCAGATACCCTTGATGCTGCCACCGGCACCCAGGAAAAGCGCCGCCGAAGCGAGAGCCACAAAAGCCATGAGCAGGGTGTATTCAATCAGGTCCTGCCCGGTTTCCTCATTCCAGAATCTGCGAAGAGCGTTCATCTTTGTTCCTCCTAAGTTGTTGGCGGACTCTGTGAGTCCGCTCTTGAGCGTAAGTCGAAAAAGAGCGAGGAACAAGAGGAGTTAGATAACGCTGCGGGCTATCTGTTTTGCCGATGTACTGTACCTGTATTAACCACGTGTTAACCGAAGTTAGCAGCGTCCGGGACAGGCCGATTTGCCGCAACCAGCCGCAATGGCGTAGCGTAATCAGCAGGTATATATGAAGCCGGCCGTAGCCGTGTGGCTGCTCGCGGCGGTGCTGGGCGCGCAGGCGCCCATCCGCGTGAACGTCAATCTGGTGAACGTGGGATTCAGCGTGCGCGATGAGCGGGGCAACCTGGTGACCGAGCTCAACCAGGAAGACTTCGAGGTTGCCGAAGACGGCGTGCCGCAGCACATTTCCTTTTTCGCCCGCAGCGGCGACGTGCCCCTCAACCTGGGACTCGTCATGGATATCAGCGGCAGCCAGCAGAGCTTTATCAAACCTCACCACAAGGACCTCCAGGTGTTTCTGAAGACCGTCCTCGGCAAGCAGGACAAAGCATTTCTGATTGCATTTGCGAACCGCATCGTGCTGGTGAGTGATTATACGGGCTCGATCCGCGACCTCATGGAAGGCCTGGATGCATTCGAGCACCAGAGGAACCATGCCGACTATCCGATCGTGGGACCGTCCGAGACCCGCATCCTGGGGACAGCCTTTTACGACGCGATCTATTATTCCTCGACGCAGATGATGCAGAATATCGACCGCGGACGCCGGGCCCTGATCGTCTTCAGCGACGGCGAAGACAATTCCAGCGCGCACCACATGCTGGACGCGATCGAGGCGGCGCAGGCGAACGATGTTCTGCTGTTCACGATCCGCTACACAGAAACCCGCAACGGCAGACTCAACGCGCGTAACAAGTACGGCATCTCGGTGATGGAGCGCCTGGCGCGCGAAACGGGGGGAAGCGATTTCGACGGCGAGGGCAAAGGGCTGAACGAGGGCTTCCGCCGGATCGGCGAGGAACTGCGCTCCTCCTACGAACTCGCATATCACACGTCAAATCCCCCCGGCGACAGAACGTTCCATAAGATCGCGATCCACTGCCGGCGGCCCGGGCTCACGGTCCGGGCGAAAACGGGCTATTACGCCCGGTGAGGCGCTAGAATCAAGAGCTATGGAACCGAGGGCCGACCTCACCTCGGCAGAAACCGTGGCTTCCAACAGCCTGGCGGGCGGCGCGTCGCCCGAGATATCGCGCGTCACCAGTGTCTCCGAAGACGAAGGCCGCTTCCTTCCCGGCACTCTGCTCGGCGGCCGCTACCGCATCCTTTCGCTGCTCGGACGCGGCGGCATGGGCGAGGTTTATCGCGCCATGGACCTGACCCTCGGCCAGTCGGTTGCGCTCAAGTTTCTGCCCGAAGAGGCGACGCGCAATCAGCGGCTGCTGGAGCGGTTCCACGGCGAGGTTCGCGTAGCTCGGCTGGTCTCGCATCCGAACGTCTGCCGCGTCTACGATATCGGCGAGATCGAAGGCATGCCCTTCATCTCGATGGAGTATGTGGACGGCGAAGATCTCGCCTCGCTGCTCACGCGCATCGGCCGGCTGCCGGCCGACAAGGCCGTCGATACCGCGCGCCGCCTCTGCGCGGGGCTTGCGGCTGCCCACGACCGCGGCGTCATCCACCGCGACCTGAAACCGCAGAACATCATGATGAACAAGCGCGGGGAAGTCGTCATCATGGATTTCGGGCTGGCCGCAATCGCCAGCGAGCTCACCGGAGCCGAGGTGCGTAACGGCACCCCGGGGTATACGTCGCCGGAGCAGCTCAAGGGCGCGGGAGTCACGGCCAAGAGCGATATCTATGCGCTCGGCCTCGTGCTGTACGAGCTGTTTACCGGCAAGCGGCCCTATGACGCCCAATCGATGCAGCAGCTCCTGGATCTCCAGGAAGCCGCGCATCTGACCAGCATGACTTCCGTGGCGGCGGATATCGACCCCGCGGTCGAGAAGATCATTCGCCGCTGCCTGGATCCGGATCCCGCGAAGAGACCCTCCGCCGCGCTGACCGTGCTCGCGGCTCTGCCAGGCGGTGACCCGCTGGCGGCGGCGCTCGCAGCCGGCGAGACGCCATCGCCCGAGATGGTAGCGGCTGCAGGAACCGTCGAAGGCATGCCGCGCCGCCACTCGGTGCCGTGCCTCGCGCTGGTGGTTGCCCTGCTGCTCTCCACGATTGCCATTCGCCAGGCGCGTACGGGCATGGTTCATGGCGGCCTGGACCAGCCGCCGGATGTTCTGGCGCACCAGGCGCGCGAGACCGCGGCCACTTTCGGGTATCCCGCGCGGCCGGCCGATAGCGCGGTGTGGATCGAGCACCGCGACGGTCTCCTGACCTACCTTCGCCACCTTCCGCCGCCGCACCGCTGGGACGATTGGCTCGGGTGGGAGCCGGCGATCCGCGCCATGTACCGCGAGAGCCCGCAGCCGCTGACGGCGCAGCCGGACGGCGGAGTCGATCAGGAAAGCCCGCCGCCTACGGTTCCCGGCATGGCGCACGCGGCGATCGACGGCAATGGGCGCCTTCTGGATTTCGGCGCGATTCCGCTGGACGGCCAGCCGGACCTGGCTCCGCCCGTTTCGCCGGAGACGATCTTCCGCGCGTTCCGGCTGGACCCGGCCGGGTTTTCAGAGGCCGCTCCCGTCCACGGAACTCCTCTGACGCCGTTCGATCAATGGCGGGCGTGGAAAGGCCCACACCCGCATCTGCCGAACACCGAATTACAGCTCGAGGCCGCCTGGTGGAAGGGCCGCGTCGTCAAGGCTCAGGTGTTCTACCCGTTTCAGACGCCGGGCGGGGATTCCGGCGGCGGTTCCTCGAGGCGATTTCGCGACATCTGGATTCCGTGCATGGTCGCACTGGCCGTACTCTTCGTAGTGCTGATGGCGCGACGCAACTGGATGCTGGAGCGCGCCGACCGGGTGGGCGCGTTTCACGTCGCGGTGGCAAGCTTCTTATTACAGGCAGTGGCATGGGCCGGGAGCTTCCATCCCGTGGCCAGCAGCGACATGCTCGGTCTCTTCACGGCGGCCGTCGCCGAGTGGCTTCTGGGCGCCGCCATCCTCTGGTTCGCGTACCTCGCGCTGGAGCCTGAGGTGCGCGCGCGCTGGCCGCATTCGATCGTCACATGGAATCGCGTGCTTGCCGGGAAGTGGCTCGATGCGCAGGTCGGTTCGCACATCCTGATCGGCGCAGCCGTCGGAGCGGGGAGCTGGGTCTTTTTCAAGGCGGTGACCATCTTCTTCTTCAACAACCGGGAACCCGGCAATTGGGACGTCACGCTCAGGTACCTGATGGGAGCCCGGCACTGGATCGGCGCGCACGCGGGCAACGCCAACGACGCCCTGGGCACCGGGTTGTTTGTCTTTCTGACAATCTTCGGCATGCGGCAGCTGCTGCGCAATCCCATCCTTGCGGCGCTGGCGGCGGCTGCGATCTTCACCTTCGCGCAAGGCGAGGTCGCGGGCCGCGACTGGTGGCTGATCGCCCTGCTCTACGGCTCGGTGATCGCGGGGCTGATTTTTGTGCTATTGCGCTGCGGGCTGGTCGCCACCGTCTCTGCCGCCTTTTTCATCAATGCCGTCAACGGAATGGCTCTCGGGACCGACTGGAACGGATGGTACATGCCTGCGAGCGTGGCGACGTTTCTGCTGCTGGCGGGGATCGCCGCATTCGCATTCTGGCGATCGCTCGGCGGCCGGGAATTGCTCGAAGCCGAGTGACCGCGGTGTGATATCCTGCCCCCATCGGAGGGACATTCCATGGAACGTAGGAAGGCATCCGACTATCCGCAGGAGCTGCTCAATCTCTTCGACAAGTATGTCCACGGCGACATCGACCGGCGCTCTTTTCTGGAAGGCGCGCAGCGCTTCGCCACCGGCACGCTCACCGCCGCGGCGATTTTTGAAAGCTTGCGGCCGAATTACGCGTGGGCGCAGCAGGTCGCCAAGGACGACCCGCGCATCATGGCGGGCTATCTCAACATCGATTCTCCGCAAGGCAACGGCACGATCCGCTGCTACGGTGCTCGCCCCGCCGGCGACAACAAGGTCCCCGGCGTTCTGGTGGTGCACGAAAACCGCGGTCTGAATCCGTATATCGAAGATGTGGCGCGCCGGCTGGCGGTGGCGGGCTTCGCGGCCGCGGCTCCGGATGGTTTGACCAGCGTCGGCGGCTATCCAGGCGACGACGAGAAGGGAGGCGCTCTTTTTGCGAAGGTCGATCGCGCCAAGATGACCGAAGACTTCATCGCCGTGGCGCGATATCTCAAGAATTATCCGACTTGCACGGGCAAGATCGGTGTAGTCGGCTTCTGTTTCGGCGGAGGGATTGCGAATACGCTGGCGGTCCGGCTCGGCGCCGACCTCAACGCCGCCGTGCCGTTTTACGGAGGACAGCCGGCCGCGGCCGACGTGGCCAAGATCAAGTGCCCCCTGCTCATTCACTACGCCGGGCTCGATGCGCGCGTCAACGCGGGCTGGCCGGCATACGAAGAAGCGCTGAAGGCCAATCAGGTGAAGTACACGGCGTATATTTACGAAGGCGCCAATCACGGCTTCCACAACGACACCACGCCGCGCTACGACGAGAAGGCCGCCAAGCTGGCCTGGCAGCGCACGCTCGATTTCTTCAATCAGAACTTGCGTTAGCGGGTTGCACGCAGGCTGCGTCCCTAGTATCGTCAGAACGTGACCATCTCAAGACGAAGTGTACTTGCCGCCGTGTCCGCGGCAGCCGCGGCGCAGGCCCAGAGGCAGCGCACGTTTCCCAATTGGCGGCCCAGGCTGGGCGTGCTGTGCCAGTACTCCGATGCCAATCTCGAGTTCGTCAAGGCGGAAGGCTTCACCAGCATGCAATTGCGGCTCGACCCCAACCGGCTCGACGATGCCGCCATCGCGTCCATCAAGGACAAGATCCAAAAGTCCGGCATCCACGTGTCCTCGCTCGCCGTGGATGGAAACCACATCGATCCCGATCCCGCCGCTCGCGACCGCCAGAACCAGTACACGGTGAAATGTCTGGAGCTTTGCGGCAAGCTGGGCATCCCCAACATCGGCGGACAAAGCGGCACAATCAAGGGCCGGCCGCTGCAGGAGCAGGTCGACGAAATCGTCCGGGTGTACACCGAAAAGTACTTCCCGCATTGCGAGAAGTACAAGGTGCGCATTCTTTGGGAGCCGTACGCAGGTGGTCCGAACATCGGTACCGGCCCTGTCGGCTGGGAAGCCCTGTTCAAGGCCTTCAAGGACAGCCCGCACGTCGGGCTGCAATTCGATCCTTCGCACCTGGTGTGGCAATTCATGGACCCGGTGGCAGCGGCGCGCGAGTTCGCCGACAAGATCTACGACGTGCACCTGAAGGATACGGAGATCCTGTGGCACGTTCTGCGGCGCACCGGCATCAACCCGTTGAACAACGCGCGCTGGTGGCGCTTCCGGATCCCCGGCCAGGGGTCCGTGGATTGGAAGGGCTTCTTCAGCATTCTCTCGGATGCCGGATACACCGGCGCCATGAACATCGAGAACGAGGACGAATTCTACTACCCCGCGTACAACCAGGGTAACTTCAGCGAGCAATACAAGCGCGGTTTCCGCTTAGCGCACGAATTCCTCAAAACCATGGTTCCGCCGCTGGCGGGTTGAGGGCGAGGCGGACGTCGGAAGGGCGCCGTCCGCCTCGGTTGTTCAGAAGTTGTAGTAAATCGCGAACTGGAAGACTCGCGGTCCGCCCGGACCCGTGCTCGTGATCTTACCGAACGTGGTCGAAGTAGCCGTCTGGTCTCCGATTGCAAAGGTCGGATGGTTGAAGAGGTTGCGCGCGTCCATGCGCAGCTGAATGTTGTTCCGCTCGGTGATGCGGATGAACTTGCTGGCGCCGAAGTCGAACGTCGTGTCCCACGGACCGTCGAACACCCGGCGGCCCAGGGTGCCGATGGTGCCCGCCGGCGGCATGAAGAACGCCTGTCCGGTGAATGCCGCCGACCCATCGGGAGCCACTGCGCGGCCGTCGGTGCCGATGGCGGAGGCAGCGAAGAAGTACGGACCGTTGCCCGTCATGCGGAACTGGAAAAGCTGCCGCAGTTGGTCCATCGTCAGGCTGCTATCCATGGTGTTGCCCTGGTTGGATTGCATGTTGCTCTGGCGGTTGAACGTGCCGCGCCCCGAGTACACGCTGAATGCCTCGCCGGACTGGCGGTTGAAGATGCCCGTGATCTGCCACCCGGAAAGCACGTACTTGTTGAGCGGCTTCCAGCCCATGCGGTGGCCGTCGCCGATGGGCAGGCGATACACGTAGCTGAACTTCATCACGTGGGTGAGATCGAACGGGGCGCGGGCGCGCTCCAGGCCCGGATTGTTGTTGTCCATCAGCGGCTCGTAGCGCCCTTGGTTGTTGTTGTCCACGCCGCTCACCGCGTCGCTCAGCACCTTGGAGTACGTGTAGTTGCCGAACAGTGTCAGGCCCTTGTGGTCGCGGGTGCGCACGTCGATCTGCAGGCCGTTGTACGACGAATTGGAGTAGTTGGTCATCATCCGCAGGCTGGCGGCGTTAGGATTGGGGAAGAAGTTGACCGGGCCGTTGGCTTTGGTCGATTGGTAGGTCCATGCCAGGTCCGCGACCGCGCCCTGCTGGATCATGGTGCGGTTTGTGGAGTTGGTCAGGCTGCCGCCGCTGGGCATGGTCGGAAACACGGTCAGCACCTGGCTGCCCTTGATGTTCGCGTTGTAGCTCGGGTCGAAGACGCCGGTCGCGGTCTGCGCCAGGAAACCGTTGCTCTGCGCGCGCTGGAAATCGGCCAGGAAGCCGCTGGCATTGATGTTGATCTGGTTGTAGTCCAGCGCGCGGAACAGCTTGGTGCCATGGTTGCCCACGTAGCGCACGTCGACCACGAAGCCCTTCAGGTCCTGCTCGATGCCGATATTCCACTGCTGGACATAAGGCGATCGCAGGTTGGGATCGGGAATCGCGAAGTTCGATGTCGGGCTCAGATTGTAATTGTCCAGGAAGGTGCGAGGCACCTGGAATGTCGGCGCGGTGATCGCCGGAAGGCCGTTGCGAACCAGCGACGCCAGCGCGGTGGGATTGGTCACCGTCTGCGAAAGGCCTGCGTTGGTGCCTACGTTGCCCGAAATTGCCACCAGGTACTCGTCATTGACGAAATTGACGCTGTATCCGCCGCGCACCGCGGTCTTACCGTTGCCAAACACGTCCCAAGCGAGACCGACATTGGGCGCGAAGTTGTTGCGGTCGGGATTGTACAAGGGCTGGCCAGATCCGGAAGCGAAGTTCAGCGTGCTATTGGACAGCAAGGTGGCGATCGGGTTGTTGTTGACGAGCTGCGGCAGGAGCGCGAGCCCATTCTGTTCCTTCACCGGGGTGAAATATTCATAGCGGATGCCAAGATTCAGCGTCAGCCGGCGCTCCACTCTCCAGTTGTCCTGCACATATCCGGAGTGATCGTCCACCATCCAGTTGCGCTGGTTGGTGGCGCCGTTGACGAAGCCGCTGGTCCGGCTGGTGACGTTGTAGGTTTGTGTGTACGAGGAGACGTAGCCCACCAGGTTGGAGAGCAGGTTGTTCGCGGCGGTGATGTCGCTCGAACTGGCGCCGGGCAGTTGCGCCGTGCTCAAGCCGTTGGGGTTGATCGAGCTGATGCCCAGCGTGTAGGTCGGCGTGATGCCGGCGTCGTTATACGGCTGCGTGTAGGCGCGCTGAAGCTGATAGCCGAACTGGATGTTGTGCTTGCCGCGGGTGTAGCTGGCGTTGTCGGCGAAGTTGTAGGTGTTGGTGAATCGCCCCTGGGCGCGGAACGTGTTCACCGGGTTGGCAAACACCAGTCCGCCGTAGAGCGCGGTGCCGAAGTTCTCGTTGGTAAGGAAGAGCGCCGGCGCGAAGTCTAACCCGAAGCGCACCTCGTTGGTCAGGTTCGGCTTGGGCACCGAGCGCCAGACGGTGGAGAGCAGCTTCACTTTGTCGTTGTTGCTGACGTTGGGAATGGTCGCGAAGTTGGTCGCGAGATCGGGGCGGTCCAGCAGGTCGGTGTTGTAGGCGAACGTCGCGGAAATGCTGTTTTTCGGCGAAATCACGTAGTCGCCTTTGCCGGTGACGTTGTTGCGAATCCGGTTGTTGCGGATGTTGAAGGCATAGCCGGCCGTATTGCGCAGCGCGCCGAGCGACGTGCTGTCGCCGGTGGTGGTCGTATTGATCGCGCTCGGCCCGGGGATCTGCTTGATCAGCCCGGCAATGCTCGGGTCCGGGGTCAGGCCCGTGACCTGGTAGAGGTTGACCTTTTGCAGTGCGCCGCTGGCGTTGGGATAGGTGAAGATTCCGTTAGCGGCGTCGGCCGTGAGGATGGTGCGTGTTGCCGGCGACTGCGTATGCTGCCGAAAGGCCTCGAAATTCGCATAGAAGAATAGCTTGTCCCGCTTGATCGGCCCGCCGATCTTGCCGCCGAGCTGGTTCACGTTCAGGAACGAGCGGCCGACGCCGCTCTGGTTGTTGAACCAACTGTTGGCTCCGAAGTGGCTGTTGCGGTTGTGCTCGAATAATCCGCCGTGGAACTGGTTCGTGCCCGACGGCGTGACGAACGTGATCTGCGACGCTCCCACGCCGAACGCGGGGTTGGTGTTCGACGTCGAAATCGTCATCTCGGAGACCTGGTCCAGCAGCAGCAGGTTGGGCGAAAAATCCACCGCGTTCGTCCGAATGAAATTGTCCTGGATGTTGATGCCGTCCAGCGTCATGTTGGTGAACGACGTGCGCTGGCCGTTGATGATGCTATCGCCGGCGCGGCCGTTGGATACACCGGCCAACGCGGTCACCAGGCCCAGAGGGCTGCGGTTGAGCAGCGGCAGGTCCTTGATCTGCGTGCGGCTCATGTTCATCGCCACCTCGGCATTGGTGGTTTGCACCGTGGTGGCCGATTCCGTCACCTCCACCGTGTCGGTGACGCTGCCCACTTCGAGCTTGGTTGCGGGCATCGCGGTCTCGACGCCGGCGGTCAGCACCACCCCGCGTTCGGTCTGCTTGCGAAAGCCCGCCGCCGTAACGATGACGTCGTATGTCCCGGCCGGCACGCTTGTAAAGGCAAACAGCCCGTCGGATGTCGTGGGCATGCTCACGACGGGTTTCGCGCCGCCGGGTAAATACACGTCGACGACGGCCCCCGGCACGGCGGCGCCGGAGGGATCCGTGACGGAACCCGTTAATCTGGAAGTGACTTGCGCGGAAAGGCCGGCCGCCAGCACGGCTGCCGCAAGGACGCAACGGTGAATTCGCATGTTGACCCCTCGGGTGTGATTTTTGACCCAGTGGAGGGAATTATACACCAGTTCGCGAACTGCAAGTTGTAAACGGTACCAGAGGGAATTTACGACAGTAAAGAGGCTAACCGATGCCGGCGTGCCGCTTGAAGATCATCAGCATGTTCTGCGAAAACGCCGACCGTGCGAGCACCATGTCGCAACCGGCATCCTGAGCCTTCACCTTGAGCTCGCTCTGCAGGTGCGACAGGTATCCGAGCAGGCTCACGCTCTTGGTTTCCGTGCTGGCCTTGAGCTTGGTGATCAGCTCCAGCGGCTCGACCGCTTCGAAGTTGAGATCGAAAACGATCAGGCTGGGTCTGCCTTTGGCCTTCTCGAGCACTTCCCCGGATTCCTTCACGAACTCCAGGGCAAGTCCATTGCGCTTGGCGGCTTCGCTGATCTTGACGGAAAAGAAAAGATCATTCACTACCGCGAGGACTCTCTTCGGTTCCTGCTTAGGCATAGCTTGTTTTTTGACGAGTTCCCGACTCAGAACTAGGAGGATGGGACAACTGAATTCTATCATGAATCCATGGACATCCACTCGTTCGCCAGCCCGGAGTGCGCCCGCGTCCGGCACATCGTGCTCGATCTGCAAGTCGATTTTGACCGGAAGGTCCTGGAAGGCTCGGCCGAGCTGCAGTTCGACCTGTTCGCCGGCACGGAGCTGGCTCTCGATACTCGCGGGCTTGCCATCCGCGCCATAGAGAATGCCGATTCCTGGGAGCTTGGACCGGAGCACGCCATTCTTGGCCGTCCTTTATTCATCCGGGTAGGGCAGGGAACAGGATCGGTGAAAGTCCACTACTCGACCTCGCCCTACGCCAGCGGCCTGCAGTGGCTCGATCCGCCGCAGACCGCCGGCAAGCAGCATCCGTTCCTGTTTACGCAGTCGCAGGCCATCCATGCACGGAGCTGGATTCCGTTGCAGGATACGCCGAGCGTGCGCGTCACGTTCGAGGCGCGGGTAAAGGTCCCCGCCCCGCTGCGCGCCGTGGTGGGCGCGGTGGCCCAGGATGGCGTGTTTCGCATGGATCATCCGATTCCGTCGTATCTCATCTCGCTGGCGGCCGGCGACATCGCGCATCGCGCGATCGGCCCGCGGTCAGCCGTATATGCCGAGCCGGCGTTGGTCGATGCGGCGGCGGAGGAATTCGCAGACACCGAGAGCATGATTCAATCGGTCGAAGCCCTCTACGGTCCATACCGGTGGGGCCGGTATGACATCCTGGTGCTGCCGCCGAGCTTTCCATTCGGCGGAATGGAGAACCCCTGCCTCACCTTTGCGACACCCACCGTGCTTGCGGGCGACAAGAGCCTCGTCTCGTTGGTGGCTCATGAGCTCGCCCATTCCTGGAGCGGCAACCTGGTGACCAACGCCACCTGGAGCGACTTCTGGCTCAACGAGGGTTTCACGGTCTACGTGGAACGGCGCGTTCTGGAGAAGGTCTATGGACGGCGCCGCGCGGAGATGGAGGCCGTGCTTGGCCGGGGCGAACTGGAAAAGGAGTTTGCGCGCTTGCCGGAGGGCGATCGCGTCTTGTATGTCAACCTCGCCGGCCGCGATCCCGACGATGGCTGCACGCTCGTGCCTTACGAAAAAGGCGCGCTGCTGTTGCGCACCATCGAGGAATCGGTGGGCCGCGACCGCTTCGACGCGTTCCTGCGCGCCTATTTCGAGCGCTTTGCTTTCCAGAGCATTACCACCGGACAGTTTCAGAACTACCTGCGCGATGCCCTGCCCAATCCGGTTCCGGTCGAAGAATGGATCACGCGTCCCGGACTCCCGGCAGGCGCAGCCGAGCCGCACTCCGATGCCTTCGACCATCTCACTTGGCCGGCGCCCGGCTGGTCGACGCAGGAGTGGCTGCACTTCCTGCGGTCGCAGTCCGCTCCCGACATGCCGCGCCTCGACCGCGAGTTTCGCCTGAGCCATGCCGGCAATTCGGAAATCCTGCATCAATGGCTGCTCATGAGCGTGCAGCACGGCTACCGGCCGGGGATCGAAGCGGTTGAGTCATTCCTGTGCTCGGTGGGCCGGCGCAAGTTTCTCAAGCCGCTGTACACGGAGTTGATGAAGACGGAAGACGGCCGGGAG
>Ga0335080_10003287_pt1 | contig 16324 bp, 18 predicted proteins | sample Lox_Sample_34_FD_206720 | JGI IMG/M metagenome (GOLD analysis project Ga0335080, IMG submission 206720) | Soil microbial communities from Loxahatchee National Wildlife Refuge, Florida, United States - Lox_Sample_3.4 | ecosystem: Environmental > Terrestrial > Soil > Wetlands | place: USA...
TGTTCCCCTGTGACCTCTGTGGTCAAATGACTCTGCCTCACAGAGGTCACAGGGGAACACAGGAAAACGCAAAAGTCGTAGCGCCTACGCCCGTCCGGCAAACGGCAACAGGGCAATATTGCGGGCCTGCTTGATAGCCGTAGACAAACGCCGCTGGTGCGGCGTGCAGACGCCAGTCAAGCGCCGGGGAACGATCTTGCCGCTCTCCGCCACGAACTGTCCCAGCAACCGGACATCTTTGTAGTTGATCGACTCGATCTTCTCGACACAAAATTTGCAAACTTTCTTGCGGCGGAAATACTTCCGGCCACCGCCGCCTTCGCGTGGCCCACCGCCGGGGCGGCCGCCTCCGCGCGGTCCGCGCGATTCACTTCCTCCGGATGATTCTCCGCCGGGCCCGGATGTTCTGGTTTCGTCAGCCATGATGCTCCTTGATAACTCCTAAGTTTGCGGAGAATAAGCGGCCTTACCCGTCCAAGGGGGGACGCCCAGCCTCCAAGATTCCTATGCCGTTACCGCAGCAGTCTCCCCGGCTCCGGCTGGCTCGGCCGACGGCGCAGGCGCGGTTGGCCTCTTCTGGCGCTCCCCGCGAAGCTTCTTGATTTTATCGAGCCGCTTCTGCTCCTCGTCGACGCGCACCGTCAGGAACTTGATCACCGGTTCGGTGACCCGCAGGCGGCGCTCCAGTTCGTGAACCATGGCACCCGTGCCTTCCACCGTGAGCAGGATGTACATGCCATCCTGAAAACGACGTACCACGTAGGCCAGGCGGCGCTTGCCCATGCGCTCGACGCTTTTCACGGTTCCGCTTGCCGAAGTCACGACCGACTCCAGGGTGGAGATCAGCTTGTCCAGCTCTTCTTCCACCATGTCGGGACGAACGATGAACATCAATTCATAAGTACGATTCATTGGTTTCTCCAAAACCTGTGCCACCGATTTCGCGGATTAGCACTGATAAGAATCCACGGCCCGATCAATCCGCGCCCATCCGTGGCTAATCTTCCAGCTTGCGGTTGAAGCGATTCATCGCCGCCGCCGCGCCCTCGGCCAAAATCACCTTCACCGCATCCGCAGCCTTGTCGAGAACCTCATCCACGGTCTTAAGCTGCGCCTTGCGCATGGGCGCCAGCACATAACGGATGCTGTCGTCGACCTTGCGGTCGGGCGCGATGCCCAGCCGGATGCGCAACAGTTCCTGCGTCCCCAGCGCGCCAATGATCGACTCCATGCCGTTGTGCCCCGCCGAGCTGCCCCGCTGGCGCACCCGGATCGCGCCCAACGGCAAATCCAGTTCGTCGTAGATCAACACCAGATCGGCTTCCGGCTTGATCTCATACTTCTGTACCAGCTCTCGCACCGACAGGCCGCTCAGGTTCATGAAGGTCTCTGGCTTGGCCAGAAGAACCTCTTCAGTACCAATCGTAGCCCGCGCCGTAAGCGCCCGGCAGTGCCGGTTTCTGACCTCTACACCGCATTCGTTAGCGATGCGGTCAACCGCCAGAAACCCCAGGTTGTGCGGCGTGAACTGATATTCGATGCCCGGGTTTCCCAGCCCGACGATCAGTTTCACGAAAGCAGCTCTTAGCCTCTAGCGGTTAGCGCTTCAGCGTCGGTTTCCTGTACAGCACACGAACCACGCTAGAACAACCAACGGCCACCCAGCTATTTCTTCTCTTTCTTCTCTGCCTTTTCGGGCTTCTCGGCAGCGGCTTCGGCACCTTCCTCGCCTTCGACCTCCTGCTTGCCCTTCTTGATGACCTCGGGCTCGGCGGGGGTCGCAGCGGCTTCGGCTGCAACCGCTTCCGGAGCAGCAACCACCTCTTCCTTGATCGAGATGATGTGCGCCACCGGCTGGTTCGCGTCGCTCAGAACCTTGACCTTATCGAGTCTCGGCAGGTCCGAGACGCGCAACACTTTGCCGAACACCAGTTCGGATACGTCAGCATCCACGTGCGTCGGAATGTCACCCGGCAGGCACTCGACCTGCACCTCACGCAGAATCTGTTCCATGATTCCGCCTTGCTGCTTCACCCCGGTCGCTTCGCCCTTGAGCAGGATCGGCACCGTGACCCGCAGCTTTTGGTCCATGGCAATGCGCTTCAGGTCGATGTGCAGCAGCTTGCCCTTGATGGGCTCGTACTGCCAGTCGATGATCATGGCCTTGGTGCGTTCGCCGCCATCGAGGGCTAGATCGAAAATGGTGTTGTGCCCGGTTTCCGAGTGCAAAATGCGCTGTACCTGGCGGGGATCGATGCTGACCGACACCGCATCCTTGCCGGCGCCATACACTACGCCCGGAATCTTGCCGTCGCGGCGTACGCGGCGAGCGGCATTCTTGTTGCCGGAGGTCCGTGGCTGGGCTTCTAGAACTGCGTTTTCCGTTGCGGTAGCCATAATTTATTCCCTGTCTACAAAAACAATTTGCTGACGGACGTCTCTTCGTGAATCGACTGGATCGCGCGTCCGATCAAACCAGCGATGGTCAAAACTTTGATCTTGGCCTCCCGCTGCGCGCCCTGGCTCAGCGGGATGGTATTCGTGACAACCACTTCGGTGATCGGCGAATCGTGCAGATTCTCAACCGCCGGATCAGAAAGCACCGCATGCGAAGCGCAGGCATAGATCGCGCTGGCACCGCTCTCCAGCAGCGCATTGGCGGTCTTGACCAGGGTTCCTGCCGTATCGATCAGATCGTCGATCAGCAAGCAAGTGCGGCCCCTTACGTCGCCGATGACGTGCATGACCTCGGCTACGTTCATCTCCACACGACGTTTATCGACGATGGCCAGCGCTGAATCCATTTTCTTGGCAAAGAAACGCGCCCGCTCCACCCCGCCCGCATCCGGCGAAACCACCGTGAGATTCGGTAAATTCAGCTTCTTGAAGTAATCCACCAGCACCGGCGATGCGAACAGGTGGTCCACCGGAATATTGAAAAAACCCTGCAGCTGCGGCGCGTGCAGATCCACCACCAGCGCGCGGTCCGTTCCAGCCGTGGTCAGCAGATCCGCCACCAGCTTGGAGGAAATTGGAACCCTCGGCTTATCTTTGCGGTCCTGGCGCGCGTAGCCAAAGTACGGGATCACTGCGGTAATGCGTCGCGCGGACGCGCGCTTGAGCGCGTCGATCATCAACAGCAGCTCCATCAGGTGCTCATCCACCCGGCGGCAAGTTGGTTGAATCACGAACACATCACAGCCCCGGACATTTTCCTGGATCTGGATGTAAGCCTCGCCGTCCTTGAAGCGCGTCACCATGGCCTGGCCGCGCGCAAAGCCGAGAAAGGCGCAAACCTCGTCGGCCAAGGCCTCGTTGGCCGAGCCAGAGAAGATCTTGAATTTGTCGTCTCCGCGGGCGCGTTGTGGCTTACGTTCCGGTTTTTCGTCCGGGCTCATCCGAGCTTTCTTCTCCGTCACTGTCGCAAGAGTGGCCATTTTTTTAACTCTTAGCCCTTGGCTCTTAGCGGTTAGCCTGAACCCTTCACTCCCAGCCTCGTTTCACAAGCTAAGCGCTAAAAGCTGGTTTTCTGGCTGGGCCGCTAGGATTCGAACCTAGACAAAGTGCTCCAAAGGCACTTGACCTACCATTAGTCGACGGCCCAGTAGCACCAGTGTCCAGTTTCGGGTCTTCAGTTTCAAGCAAAACCTTTCGTCGTCCGCTTGAAACTAGAAACCGGAAACTCGAAACTGCTTCCAGTACTTCCGCCTGGTCAGAGTAGTGGTGGCCTGCGCCGTGATGCCCTGCTTGCGCAATCGTGACGCTGCCCTCTCAGCCCGCGTCCCCGAATCGAACAGTCCATACACGGCGGAACCAGAGCCGGAGAGCGACGTATACAACGCGCCTGCTTTCTCGAAGACACTTTTCACGTCACGCAGTGCGGGATACTGAGGAAAGACGACCCTTTCGAAGTCGTTTTCGATCCCGGTACGGACAAGGTCGAGAAGCGGGGTCTCGGCCCGGCCCCCACGCCTGGCAGGGACACCGGATAAAAGCCGCCCAGACTTGCTGGTTTTCTGGGAGTAACCACTCAGCCACGCAGAAACCGTGCGGCCGAACTCCAACATTCTATCGGACGGAGAGAAGGCCGTCAATTTGGCCGGAGCCCCTGTGGGACCGGGCCTCAGACCCGGTCGGGCCGAGCAAAGTTCGGCATGGGATTGGCCTGCACCCGAGGCGCTCTCGACGTCCGCGCGGGCAGGAGTACCCGCGCCACACATCATGAGGTCCCAGTCGGCGAACGCTTTGGGGGTGGATACTCCGATTTCAGGCGTGGCGACGACGCAAGACATCGGCGGCAGGTCCGGCAGGGGGTAGACTTCTTCGCCACGACCTCGACCCAGCACGGTTCCCCCGATCAGAAACAGCGGCAGATCCGAGCCGACCTCGGAGGAAAGAAGGAACTTCTCCGTTCCGGAGAGATTTTTCTTGAAGGCCTGCTCCAGCGCCAGCATACAAGCCACCGCATTGCCCGAAGCGCCCCCCAGTCCCCCTTGGACCGGCAACCGCTTCTCAATCTCAATGACGACTCGACCAGTCGCGCCCATCCCCCGCATTGCCCGTTCGACGATGCGATAGCAGGTATTCGATTCGTTGCTCGGCACCCCGGGATCTTCGCAGCGAATTTCTATCCCTGTTCCGGGGGTGACTGCGACACGGATGACGTCATGCAAGGCAATGGTCTGATAAACCGTGAGCAGTTCGTGAAAGCCGTCTGGTCGGATTGCGCCGATGCGAAGACCTAGATTGATCTTGGCGAAGGATCGAACGGTGACGGGCATGTCATTTAATCAGAGTGGCTAGTGGCCAGTGGCTAGGGCCAGTCAGGTTTTCCGCTAACCATTACCCACGGGCCATCGCTACTGGCGCCTTTTGTAGTAAATCGCGAACTCATACCCCGGATTCGCCGGGAACAACTCGGCTACCTTCCGTAATCTTTCAGAGAGGGGGCCGGGCACAAGCAATGGGTAGTCGCGCTCGCGCAGATCGTAATAATCCACGTCAAGAAACAAGCTCAGGAGGTAAATCGAAATCGCGTCGGCGAACGTGGCCGCAAAATATTCGTTCTTATATTTTTCCGCCTCGGGCCCAGGAGCAGTGGCCAGTTTGCGCGAGTCCCAGGCGTCGAGCGAGGTTTCGCCGCGGACGCCGCTCTCCACCTGCTTCCAGACCAGGTCGGCAAATGCCTCGGAGACTCCGGCGCGGTCGACGACGGCGTGGCCGACATTGATATAGAACTCGAACGCCACCGAGAATTTGTCGTCCATCAGGCGAGTGGAGATAAAGACGTACTGCGAGTCGCCGAGTTCGAGATTACGGTGGCAGACCGCATTGTCGCTCAGAGCGATGTCGTAACGGTCGGCGATCACGGTTTCATCGCCCTGGCTGACCGTGAGCGGGACAAAATAGTACGCTTTGCGATCGAGCGCGGCCGCAGCTGTGCGGGGCACAGCGGCCACCATGCGGTCGACATCGGACTCGGAGATCGTCATCTCGCCGGCCACGGCATAACAGATACCGTTCGGGGCCTGCGCAACCGGCGTCTGGCGCACGACCTCCGCTGGCGCGCGCGTGATGACGGGAGCAGCTTGCGACATGCTGGTTATTGTATAGCACCTTCGGCGTGGTACTGGGCGTTGCTGCGGAGACCGGGGCGGATGTTGTAGGTTAGAAGAGGAATGTCACAGGCGAATCCAGCCCGCCGCCCGAGTATCGCGCTTGTTCCGGTCCGCATTCTGCTGGTCACATTTCTCCTCACTTTACTTTCGGCGGCTATGAGTCTGCTGTTGGGTATTGTTGGAATCCTGATCTCCGCAAAGTTGCGAGGCTCGGTTCCCAACATGACGCTGGCATACCGCTACATTGCCTTGCCCATTGCCATGGCAGTAGCGTCGATCACTCTGGTCTCGGCCACCGTTCTCGAAGTGCGTACCTACCGGCAAAACAAGGCTCTGTCCGAGATCGAAAGGGCCGCCTAGGCCCGTGGAGGACGGGCGTCTCCCCGTCCGAGCAGAATTCTGCTGTCAGGTTTACTAGCACCAGTCCGGAGGCGAGCCCGGGCTCCGCCTGGCCGGGCCTAAGCCCGTCCCGATACGAGTCGGCACGATACAATCGAGGTATGCGACCTCGCATCGCAATTCCTGTCCCCCACGGCGATTCTGAATATGCCGGGCGCGCGCTGCCGCAGTACGAGCGGGCGATCGAGATGGCGGGCGGGGAACCGGTAAGCATTCCCTTGGATAAGACTCCGGCGCAGGTCATGCAGATCATCGAGCGCTGCGATGGCGTGCTGCTGCCGGGAAGCCGCGCGGATGTCGATCCCGCCAAGTACGACGCGCGGCGGCATCCCGAGACCGCAGCCTCTGATCCGAAGCGCGACACCGTGGATGAGCTTTTGCTGCAGGACGCTTACAACATGCGTAAGCCGATCCTCGGTATCTGCTACGGCCTGCAGATTCTGAACGTGTATCGCACCGGCTCTCTGCTCCAGCATATCGAGTCGCCAATCAACCATGCCGCCGGGCGGAAGGTTCCGGTGGCGCACTCCGTCGAGATTGATGCCGGATCTCAGCTGGCGCAGATTGTGAATGGGACGCAACGCAAGCTGGGCGGGACTCTGCCCGTGAATTCCAGTCATCATCAATCCGCGGAACTCGTTGGTGACGGGCTGCGTCCGGTGGCGCGTTGCGCAGAGGATGGAATCATCGAAGCCATCGAAGGCACCTCGCCGGATCACTTCGTCCTGGCCGTCCAGTGGCACCCGGAACGATCGGCGGATGATGACGAGCCTTCACGGGCGATCTTTCGCGCTTTAGTCCAAGCCGCCAGGGTCAGACACGAGAAGCTGGTGGGTGAGTTCGAAGGACTGTGAGCAAGCCACCAGCGCTAGTCTCTGGCAGCGCTACTTGCCTTTGCGCGCCGACTGGCGCTTTCTTTCTTGTAGTAGCACGACAACGTGCGCTATGGCGGCGTTGTCCGTGCCCATCCCCTCAGGAGTCTTGGCTTTCAGCCCGATGCGGTCTGGCGCGAGTCCCAGCACCTCGGAGAGGTGGCTTCGAATCGCTGCCGCGTGGGGACCGATCTTGGGCGCGGCGAGAATCAGTGTCGAGTCTAGATTGGCAATTGAGTATCCCGCAGCGCGCACTCGTTTGAGGGCTTCCTCAAGAAACACGGCCGAGTTCACGCCCTTCCATTTTGAATCCGACGGCGGGAAAAGGGATCCGATGTCCGGGGCGGCAACCGCACCCAGCAGCGCGTCGGTAATGGCATGCAGCAGCACGTCGCCGTCGGAGTGGCCGCCAAGGCCCTTGCCGTGCGGCAAAGTCACCCCGCCGATCTTCAGCGGAATGCCGGCTTGGAACTCGTGCGAGTCCCAGCCGTAGCCAATGCGGATGGTCGGTTGTGCGTCGTTGGTTCTTGGCATCAGGGTTGACGGTGGAAGACGGGCGTCACCGCCCTCCAGCCTGGCGCTGCTCACTTCGTAAATAGAACTCCGCCAGTTCCAAATCTGCCGGCGTAGTGATCTTGATGTTGCGCGGCGAGCCCATCACCACGGCGATCTGGTGGCCGGAGCGTTCCACGAGCGAGGCTTCGTCGGTGCCGAGAAATTCATCTCGCGTGGCCTCGTCGAAGGCTTTCTTGATCACTTCGTAACGGAATCCCTGCGGAGTTTGCGCCATCACCACGCGCTCCCGCGGTATGGTCGTCGTGATGAGAGCTCCTTCCGCAGTGCGTTCCACCTGCTTTACGGTATCCACTGCGGGCCATCCTGCGATGGCGGCGCCATATTTTTCCGCCGCGCGAATCACGTTAGTGATGATCTCCTGATCGACAAAAGGCCTCACCGCATCATGAACCAGAATGATGTCGTCGGGCACCGCGGAAATAGCATCGAGCGCGTGCGCCACCGACTGCTGCCGGTGCTCGCCGCCCTCGGCGAACTGCAGCGTCTTTCTGAGAATGTCCTTCCCCTCCTTTTCCAGGCGATCGCGGAATCCTGCGACTTCATTGGGGCGCAGCGCGATGCAGATCCCCGCAATCTCCGGGACCGCCGCGAACCTGCGAAGAGTATGAATCAGGATCGGCGTTCCTCCAAGCTCGGTGAATTGTTTGGAGGGCGCGCCCTTCTTCCCCTTGGCCTCGGGCGCCGACGCCATGCGCGTCCCCAGACCCGCCGCGGGAATGATCACCACCACTTTCATGGGAGGGCGTCAAGTATAAGTGGGGGGAGCGCGATTATTCAAACCGCGTGCGCTGACGGCCCAGCGTAGGACGGGCGGGAAGGCCGTCCTCCATCATTGCTTCGGCAGCTCCCACGGCTAGATACGCTTGCCGTCGGGTCCATGATCCAGGCGAAGCGGCCATAGTCGTGGTCTTCGCGGTGAGGATCGATCTGGACACCTTCGGTCTTCAGTACTTCAGCATCGCGTCCTGATCCTCGACGCGATAGTTGATCATGAAGCCTGACGGGTTGGGATCGAAGTACTTGCCGCGCGGGGGGATCGACCAGACGGTCATCCCCTTCTTCGCGGATCTTCGGCCTCCCGCCAATCAAGCATGGCTGAGCCGACCGGTGCTCGCCATATGCCCAGGTGCTTTTCGTACCATCGATAGAGTCCTTCCCGGCTCTGAGACTTAAACAAACTCCGCCGATGCCGGTTGCACGCTTTACGGTTGCTTCTTTTCGCAGCTGAATCCGGACGCGAAGTATATGGCCGAAAAACCTGCAAGCCGCCGTCTCTCCATTGTTTGAAAACCACTTCAAGAGTTTTCCATCGCTAACGGCATAGCTCGTGCCAACAAACCGCCGACCTATTTCGCACATCTCAATGCGCGGAGAAACGATGACTCAGAACCGTTCCTGGCTCGGCCTGATTGCCCTTTGTGCCTGCATTGCTCTGGCGTTGGCTTTAGGATTAGCGATCTTTGGCGCAACCGTCGAGTTAGCCTTCGCGCGGGCTCGAATGTCGCCCGATGACGCGGCCCAAGCGGGCGCTCAACCCTACATTGGGGTCGTCACCGATTCCATCTGCGGCGCCAAGCACGAGACCGACTCCAATCGCACTTCGGCGGAATGCACTCAACTGTGCGTAAAGAAGGGTGGGAAATACGTACTGGTAAATGGGGATAAGGTCCTTACTTTAACCGGTGATTCTTCCAAACTCTCTCAAATGGCGGGTCTGCGGGTGAAGGTCTGGGGCATTCTGAGCGGCGATACCCTGCAAGTGAAATCCGCAGTTGTCGCACACTAATCGCCACCGTCTGGGCTGCCGTGACGTGTCCGAAGCAAACACACGCCGCTTCGAGGCGCCGGCGGACCCGCATAGGCCCACCGCCTTTGCTATTCCGGTCCGATGCCCTGCCGGTCCGCCATAATCGGCTGCGGTTTCTTGGCCTCAGGTCCGGCAGCCGGCGCGGACACTGCTGCGACCGGCGGACGTGGCTCCACGCGCACTGTTACCCGCTCATCCCACTTGCCGAAGATCATCTTTCCCGCGGTCGTCTGCAGCACTGAGGTGACCGAGATGTCGATGGTTTTGCCGATCATCTTGCGAGCGTTGTCCACTACCACCATGGTGCCGTCGTCCAGATAGGCCACGCCCTGGTTGTACTCTTTGCCTTCTTTCAGGATGAAGACTTTCATGGTCTCGCCAGGAAGCACGATGGGCTTCAACGAGTTGGCCAGTTCGTTGATGTTCAGAACCTCGACACCCTGCAGTTGCGCAACCTTGTTGAGATTGAAGTCGTTGGTGATGATCTTGCCCTCATAAAGCTTGGCCAGTTCGATTAACTTCATATCTACTTCGCGGACCGCCGGAAAGTCATCCTCCACGATCTGGATCTGCAGGGTTGCGACTTTTTGCAGTCGCTGCAGGATATCGAGACCGCGGCGGCCGCGGTTGCGCTTGAGCGAGTCGGCGGAATCGGCTACCAACTGCAGTTCGCGCAGCACGAACTGCGGGATGACAATGGTGCCGTCGAGGAAGCCGGTCTCGGCGATGTCAGCGATACGCCCGTCGATAATGACGCTTGTATCCAGAATCTTGTAGCTCTTCTTGCCCTGCTTCTCGCCGCCGAAGATACCACCGAGCGCGGCCAGGTTCAGCAGGTCACCTTTGTTCGCTCCCACCGCCAGGCCGACGTACGCCATGAGCAACATCACCATGAGCATCAGGAAGCTCTGGGTGTGTCCCGGCGGAATGCTGTTGCGGATGACCAGCGCGAAGAGGTATGCGCCGATGATCCCCAGCACGCTGCCGATGGCAGAGCCAATCAGGCGCTTCAGGCTGACCCGGCGCAGGCGCCATTCAAAGATGATGATGCCAATGCCAAAAAAAACGCCGACTGCAGCGTCCAGGTTGGCGGGCAGTCCGAACGGCTGGATCAGGTAGCAAGTAAGAGCAACAAAAATAATAAATAGCAAACGAATAGCAATGACGTCCACAGGGGACCTCCTCGGGATCAGCCATAAAACGAAAGTGATCGTAGATCCCGCACTGGCTGCCCCAATGCCGATGGATCGGCAGCCAGTGAATCAATGCCGGAGCCTATGAATAGTGAATGAAACGACGCTCCAGCCGGCTCAACCAGGTTGAGCCACTACCGAAAGTACTGCACGGGAAGTATATACCCAAGGGTGGAAGGCAGCGGCAGGGAAAATCGGCAGCGGTCTTGGTTCTTGAGCGAATGCCGCGCTGCGCGAAAGTCTGTGTAAACTGCTGTGTATGAAGGCTCTGGTCATCAGCCGGCTGGGTGGTCCCGAAGTGCTCGAGGTCCGCGAGATGCCGTCGCCCGTCGCGGAAACAGGACAGGTCTCGGTTCAGGTAAAGGCCGGCGGCTTGAATTTTGCCGACCTCATGACGGTGCAAGGAGGATATCCGGGCGCGCCCAAGCCGCCGCTGATCGCCGGGCGGGAATTTGCCGGCGTGCGAACCGACACCGGAGAACCGGTGATGGGCTACACCCAGTGGGCGGCCTTCGCCGAAATCGTCGCCACCAAACCGGAGTTGCTCTGGCGGGTTCCGCAGGGTTGGAGCATGAGCGAGGCCGCCGCCTTTCCGGTGAACTACTTCACCGCGTATTTTGCGTTTTGGAAAGCTGGATTTCTGGCGAAGCCGGGTGAGGGTTCGAATCCGGATGGAGCGAGTCCCGTCTCGACCGGGCGGCGCGTCCTGATTCACGCGGTCGCCGGCGGCGTGGGCACGGCGGCGGTGAAGATCGGCAAACTGCTCGGGATTGAAATGTATGGAACCTCATCGTCAGACGACAAACTGGCCCGGGTGAAAGCGCTGGGCCTGCAGCACAGCATCAACTACAAGCGGCAGGACTACGAAGAAGCCATTAAAGAACTGACGGGCGGCGAAGGCGTCGACGCGGTATTCGAGATGTTGGGAGGAGAACACACAGCCAAGAGCACGCGCTGCCTGCGCGATTTTGGACGGGTGATCGTCTACGGATCCGCCACCGGCAAGCGGGCAGAATTGGACACGCGCGCCTTATATGCCAAGGGCGCCAGCGTTCACGGCCTGTGGCTCACCTATCTGTCGGCCAAACGCAATTTGATGAGTGCGGCGTGGAAACAGCTTTCGGCCTGGATGGCTCAGGGCGACCTGCGTCCGGTTATAGGACATGTTGTCCCGATAGAAGAGGCCGGACAGGCCTATCGCTTGCTCGCGGAAGGTAAGAATTTCGGGAAAGTGGTATTAACGATATAGTCGCATAGCTGGATGACGGCCCTTCACTTCTGCGCGGTGGACTAAAATCTCCAGAATTGACAGCCCGCTTCTTGCCGTGCGACTCCTCCGCACGCATCCAGTGATCTCCGAGCGATCCCTCCTGCGGCCGCCAAGGAACTGTGCCCTGCTTCGGCTTCACTTCAGTGCCAGACAACTAAACTGTTGTAGATGTGTCGCTCAAGACAAAGACAAACTTACTTTGTCCCTGGCGGCAAGATTGGGGAGCCTCCGCTTACTATCCCGACCGGCTCCCGTCCAATACCCTAATCGCGAGACCAACGGAACTTTCCGACTTGCAGAAGCGTATCTCGACGGGACATGAAACCGAACAGAACATCCCTTCGGTTTCACTGAAAAGATCAGGGGTTAACGGGAGTGTTTCACCGCAGGTTTGGCGGCCGAGGTGAAACAATCCCGAGCACCGAGCGCGCGATCTTGCGACCGTCGCTCTTTTGGCTTAACCCCGAGGCAGCATTTTAGGCCTTCCAGCAAGGAACGCAAGCGCTTTCCCTGCGGTTGGGCGAAATCGAGGGCCGCCCAGAACCGCTTCCCGACGGAACTCGGGAAAGAAAAAGGAGTGTCATGAAATCGTCGAAGCTATACAAGAGCCTGTTCCTCGGACTGGCGCTGCTGCTTGCGGCCAATGCTTTCGCCTTGAGCAAGGGATCGTTGCAGGTGAGCGATATGGTCACTGTCGCCGGCACCCAACTGCAACCGGGCGACTACACCGTAAAGTGGGATGGAAACGGTCCCAGCGTCGAACTGAGCATCCTGCAGGGCAAGAAAGTTGTGGCGACCGTTCCCGCGCGATTGATCGATCTGAGCCAATCGCAGTCCAGCGATGCGGCGGTGGTAAAAGTCAACGGCGACGGAAGCAAGTCGCTCGCCGAGATCCGCTTTGGCGGCAAGAAATTCGCGCTCGCAGTCGGGTCCGAATCAGCCCAAGCCGACGAGAGCAAGTAAGTACTCCCGATTGCCAGCGAAAGCGGGAGGCTGAGAGGCTTCCCGCTTTTCTTTGTGGTTCCTGGCCTTAGAGCGCCCTCGCCACATCGCCTTGATTGCCTTAGTTGGTGATCGCCAGCACATCGTCGTCGTAGTTGAGCACGGCGCGGCGCGGCGCGTCTTTCAATCCTTTTAGGGCAAGTTTTTGCTGTATGGAGTTGTTTCCGATGATCGAGGCACGCCCTAAATTGATGAAGTGGCCGTCCGCCAGCTCCAGATAAAGCGGCACCAGCATGCGGAAGTGTTCGTCCACATTCGACTGCGAGACTTTAAAGTTGAAGACGATATCGCCGGCGGAATCCCGGTCGAACGAAGACTCCAGCTTGTAGCTGGGAAGCGCGGTGCCGTAGACGTATTCGTTGAAGAACCAGTCCATGCGGTGGTTGCGCTCCATGTCCATCTCGGGCGTCATGTGCTTTTCCACGACTGCCTTGAAGTCCTCGGTGGTGGCCGCCCGGTTGGAGTAGGTTTTGACGAAGTCCTGCATGGTCTCTTTGAAGGTCTGGTCGCCGGTCTTGCGGTCCCACATCATCATGCGGATCATGTGCAGAACGTATGCGCCTTTGGGATAGATCAGGTTGCGATAAATGTCAAAGCCCGCTTTGCTGTTGTTCAGGCGATATCCCATGACGAGTGGGCCTACATCGATGGGCCGGAATCCCTGGGCATTGCGCTCCACGATGGACTGCCGCTCGTCGTCCCAGAATTTCAGAAACTTTTTGGCACTCTTGTCACCGTAGGCGCTTTGCAGGAACAAAGACGCGGAAAAATCGGCGAAGCCCTCGCTCATCCACTGGTCGCGGTAAGACCCGAACCCTACGAGTTGTCCCCACCACTGATGCGCGACTTCGTGCGGCGTAACCACGTCCCAGTAACCGCGGTCGGCCCAGTCGAGGCCCAGTTGATGCCGGACCGTAGTGTCGTAGAAAGAGCAGATGGGCAACCAGACCAGCCCCGGCCAGGATTGGCCATAGTTGCAGGCGGTCTGCTGAGTCATCGAAAGACGCTTGTAGGGCAGCGGTCCAAAATATGAGGTGTAGAGCCCGATGGCAAACTGGGCCTCGGAGAGCGGGCCTTTCATCATGCTGACCGTGCTCAGGCTGCCCATGGTGCCGCCTTGGAACATCTTCGCCCAATCGGGAGGATCTTCGTTGGCATAGGCGGCCACCAGAAAATCCGGGGAGGTCAGCTTGACCTCCTGCTCTTTCATCCGCCCGAACTGAAATCCGGCCAGCGGCTGGGCCACGTCGCTCTTCCAGACCGACACGCTCTGGCCGCCATCGACGCTCTCGCTGATCAAGCTGCCGGTGGCCGCCATCTTCATCCCCTTCGGAATGCGGAAGGTCATGTCGAAATTGGCATAGTCGCTGAGCCCGGCCGTGGCGTTGCCCGGATACCAGTCGTCCCGCGCAATGGGATAGTAGTTGCCATTGCCTTCGTTGACGACCGCATCCTTCCCACTGTAGGTAGAAACGATGGCAGAGCGCCCGCCGCGTTCCAGCGGCTTGGGCAGAATTACATAGAAATCCGGATCGTCGTTCTTGTCCTCTTGAATGAACGAGAGCCCTTGGCCGTCCAGCGTTGTGACCGTTTGCACCCGCAGAGTGGAATGCAAATCGAACGGTATGACCCGGACCTGGTTGGAAGACGCCACGAACGTGGTCGTGGCTTTCCCGATCAGGTTCCCACTCTTTTCGATGGTGGTATCCAGTTGCTGATGCTCAATGTGAATGCGGGTGGTGGCGCCGGAGGCGCCACTGTTGGGAGAGTGGAAGGCTGTCCACACCCCCGATTTGTTTTCGTCGTAGGTCATCAATGCGACTTCGTCGGGAGCGGCGCCGGGAGCTCCGTTGGGATCGATCACGAACAGCAGCTTACTGTTGTAGCGCTTGCCGTGAATAAAGGCCACGAACAGCCCGCCTGGCTGATCCCGCAGAACGTCCTGCAGAATGCGCGCACTCAGGTTGTAATTCAGAATCTTGCGGGTGGTGTGCTGGCTATCCTGCAGAAGGCCAGGATCGCATGCGCCGGCTGCGTCGGTCCCGGACTTCTTCAACTCGTCGTAAGTCGAGTCGGTGAAGCGCAACACGAGTTGGCTGAAATTTTCGCTGAACTCGTCCTCCTTGGTGAGCAGCTTGAGGCTGCCCTGCTCCGAAGCCGAGGGCGGAGTTAGCACCATGTTGCCGTCGCCGACGAAAACTGCTCCAGTCACCCGCCCTTGGATGGGCGTGAGGAAACACATCGTTCCAGACCGCAGATGGAAGGTCGCTGCATCGCGTCTGAGGGTGAGATTGCTGATCCCGATCGATCCGCCTCCTATTCCCACATTGCGCAACTGCTGGTACACAGGATCGGAATTCGGAGCAGGGGCCGTGGCATTCTGAGCCCGAACCGAGGGCAGGGCTGACAAAAAAGACACAACTGCGCATACGCGCAGGGCGCGCCGGACAAGTGGCATAGGTCCTCCCGTGGGGGAAGAGGAACGGGTAATTATGAACGGATGCGAGGGAAATGCAATAGTCAGATGTTTGATTTTCGGCTACCCGCGTCGCTTGCGGAGCAAAGCGGGAATGTAACGCGGTCATGGCGCCCGTGGACAACGCGCGGGAAGTTCTCGGCGCCCTCCGCGATTCGAGAATTTGAAGTGCACGCCCTTAATCGCAAAGCTCGCCGAGAGTCTCCCGCTAAGAACGCCGAGCAAATCTCCCCACTGGAGTCATACTCCTCGGCTGACAAACGACTGCCATTCCTGAACTACTCCTTCTTGCCGGCAACCGCCGGGCCGTCGGCCTCGGGTTTGGGCTCGGCGCTCGCAGCTTTGTTGACCTGTCTTGGCCAATCGGAGACGATCGCGGCGCACGCGTCCTTGACCGCATTTCCCAGGATGCGGGTGGCGTGGCTCATGATGGAGTCTCCATCGCGGTTGAAGACCACGACCTTGTTATCCCGAAGCACCAGCTCCTTGCCGCCCTCGTGGTCGAGCAGCACTACGTAGTCCGCCTTTTCCTTTTTGTTGTTGACCACCACGGACGGGCAGCGCTCGCCAAAAGTCTTGATGATTTCCGCGGTCTGGGGACGGTCGCCGCCGCCGCTGCCGCCGCCAAACCCATCCGATGTCCCACCGAAGCCGCCCGAAACTTCCCAGGACTTGCTGTCGGTGACATAGACGCGCGGCTTCTCAGCCGCCGCACTCCAGATCGTTGAACTCAACACAAACAGGCACAATCCCAGGACTCTCATGACCCCTTCTCCTGTAAAGCTCGCGGCTGGACTACGCTAGGTTGGAACCATAGGGGTGCGGCGCGGGTTGCATGGAGGCAACTCTTGGGAGACGAGGTTACGCACCGTGACCTGAAAAGGGGAACGATCTGGCCGGCAGCGGTCTTATTGGGCGAGGACCCGGTCAAGGGACGCTTTGAGCTCGCCGTAACTCATGGCGCCCGGATGGTAGAGACGGACGGCTCCCTTCCTGTCCAACAAGACCAGGGTCGGGGTGGTGCTGGCGCCGTAAACTTGAAAATTCTTCTGGCTGACGGGCACCGGCACTTCGGTTAGCCCGGAGTAAAAGCGCTTGCGGACTTCTTCGA
>Ga0335080_10003290_pt1 | contig 16323 bp, 7 predicted proteins | sample Lox_Sample_34_FD_206720 | JGI IMG/M metagenome (GOLD analysis project Ga0335080, IMG submission 206720) | Soil microbial communities from Loxahatchee National Wildlife Refuge, Florida, United States - Lox_Sample_3.4 | ecosystem: Environmental > Terrestrial > Soil > Wetlands | place: USA: Florida...
CGCAGGGCACGACCGCGCCGCGCTACCTCTACGTCGTATGTTACGACGCTTCCTCGCTCGACGTCGTCGATCTCACCTCCGCCACCTTCGCCACCACCAGCGTCACCCTCGCCGCCAAGCCGCAGGGCGTCGCGGTCGGATTCAACGGCAAGGTCCTCATCAGCACCATCGGAACCGGGACCGGCGCCGACGTCCTCGTCACCTACGATCCCTCGGCTGCCGCATCGCAGGCCCTCGCCGCCGTTACCGTCACCCCTCCGGCCCCCGTCGCACCCACGCTCCCGCCTCCTAATGGCATCATGGCCTTCGCCGCCAAAAGCCGCCTCCAGGCCTCCGCCGACGGGACCAAGATCATCGGCGTCCACATGCAGGCCGCGACCCGCTCCGTCTGGGTCTTCGATGTCGCTTCCTCCACGGTCCTCGCCGCCCGTACCGTCACCGGTATCTCCTCCGCTCTCGCCGTCTCGCCCGACGCCAGCCGGTTCCTCTCCGGCTCCATGCTCTTTGAAACCGCCACTCTGCTCGTGCTCGCCCAGCAGAACACGACCAACTCGCCCTACACTTTCCCCGCCGGCGCCAACTTCGCAACGCAGACCGCCCAGGGCGGCGCCGTGTTCACCCCGGACGGCAGCGGACTCCTCGCGGCCTACAACATCGTCCCCGTTCTCAACCCCGCCGCCAAGACCAACGCCGCCCAATTGACCGTCAATACGCCCGACACACTCCTCATCCAGTTGGGCATCATGCTCCCCGAGAACCTCGGCGCCCGTATGATCATCACCAGCGACGGCGCCACGGCCTACGCCATCTCCCAATCCGGATTCATCGTGCTGCCCATCGGCACCGTCCGCAATCAGCCCCTGGCCATGCCTGATTCCAACGTGGCCCTGCTCGGCAGCGACCAGTGCGGGGTCACCGCGGCCATCAATTCGGCCGTGATTCCGGTGCGCAACATCGGCGGCGGCAGCCGTATGACCGTCACCGCGCAGGTGCTCGCCCCCGCCTCCACGTCCGCGACCGTCACCGCGGCCGCGAAATCCTACGGCGCCGACGTCACCGCGAAATTCAACTCCGCCGCCGCGCGCAACCTCGGCACCGCGGCTGCCGATCAAATCCTGCTTCAGTCGAACGAGGCCATCAACATCGTCCCCGCAGTGCGCGTCTTCCAGAACAACCGCAATGCCGAAGCGCGTGGCAGCATCGTCCCCATCGATTGGGGCGCCAGCGCCACCGGTCTCGCCGACCTGCTGGTCGATTCCACCCGCCAGCGCCTCTATATCGCCAACCCCGGTCTCAATCGCCTGGAAGTCTTCGACATGCAGAAGCAGACTTTCCTTGCGCCCATCCCGGTGGGCCAGTTGCCTCGCTCCATGGCCTTCGGCAACGACGGCCAGACGCTCTACGTGGCCAGCGGCGGTGGCGAAACCATCAGCGTAGTGGACCTCACCCTCAGCAAGACCACCGGCCGTGTGGCCTATCCCGCGCTGCCATTCAACTCCACCGCCGCCGTGGTGACCCCCGCGCTCATGGCCTCCAGCCAGCGCGGCGTGCAGCTCATCATGAGCGACGGCACGCTCTGGCGCATCGTCGGCAACAACGTCGTCCCGCGCCTGCTCAATCCCAATATCTTCGGCACGCTCCGCTCCGTGCCCGCTCCGCAAACCATGGCGTCCACGCCTGAAGGCGCGTACGTCCTCATCCTCGGCGGCAATGGCACGGCCTTCCTCTACAGCTCGTCCGACGACGATTTCGTCGCCGCCCGCTCCGTGATTCCCACTCCCATCCAAGGCTATTACGGTCCCATCGCCGCCGCCCCGAACGGCCAGTATTATCTCGTCAACGACCAGGTGCTCAACCAGGCGCTCACGCCCATCGGTTCCTCTGCCACCGGACCCGTGGGCGGCGGCGGCCTTCCTTCGCCGGGCGGACCTTCCGGAACCGGCCGGCCCGTGTCTGCCGTCGCTGCCGTCACCGGCCAGCTCTTCGCGCGCTATTCGACCCCGGTAACCGCCGGTAACGCCGCTCCAACCGATGCCGGCCTCGCGGAAGTCGTCGATGTCACCAGCTTCCAGACCGCCGCTTCCGCCGCCGGCCTCGAATCTCCCGCCACCATCGCGCGTACCGGCCAGCGTGTCAATGTCCTCGGCCGCTCCATGGCGGTCGATCCCGCGGGCGCCAACGCGTTCGTCATCACCGCCTCCGGCCTCAGCATCGTTCCCATGGGCAACTCCTCCACTCCGGCTCCTTCGGTTCCCGCCAGTGGCGTGGTCAATGTCGCCAATTTCCAGCCGGCCGTCGCGCCCAACGGTCTGATCGCCATCATCGGCCGCAACCTGGCAACCACGGCATCTGCCGCCTCCACCACCCTCCCCACCATCCTCGGTGGAACCTGCGTGACACTGAACAATTCCCCGCTTCCGTTGATCGCCACCTCCGCCGGACAGATCAACGCGCAGTTGCCGACCACCCTCGCCGCCGGCCGCTATCCGCTCGTTGTGCGCTCCATTGCAGGACAGGCCGCCTCTTCCTCGGTCAACGTGACCGTCGCCAAGTACGCGCCCGCCATTTTCGTGGATTCCGACGGCCCCGCCATCTATCACAGCGACGGCACCCGCGTCGACAAAGACCACCCCGGCCACCGCGACGAGAAGCTCACCATCTACGCCACCGGGATGGGAACCACCACCGGCGGCAAAGTCACCGCCGGCACGCCTTCGCCTGCCAGTCCCCTGGCCGTGACCGGTCCCGTCAATCTCTACTTCGGCAACCCGCTCATCAAGGAGGCCGCCATCATCGTGAACTGGAGCGGCCTGCTCCCCGGAAGCATCGGCGTCTACCAGGTGACCTGTACCATTCCCGGCGCCCACATCAACGGCGACTCCCTCCCCGTGACCCTGAAAATCGGCGGCGTGAGCAGTCCGACGTCGGGCGCCAATGTGCCGTTTGTGGCGGTGCAATGAAGGCATCAGGCATCAGGCATTAGGCTTCAGCCGTCAGCCCAGTGGGTGTATGATCGCGGTTTGTCGTCCGCCAAAGCCTGACCGGCACTCATCCGGCTGCGTCTCGCAACGCTTTTCGCTGATGCCTGACGCCTGAAAGCTGATGCCTTGTTCTCAGGCTTCAGCTAACTGCCGTTACAGGGCGTCGCCATGTAATAATCTAGAAGCGAGATTGCAGCGACTGGCGCTCAGCGCAACGTTCTTGCTGATGCCTGACGCCTGAATGCTGATGCCTTGTCTACGAGGAACGCATGCGTACATTTCGTCTGCCGGCCGTGATTCTGGCAGTGCTTCTCGGCCTGGTGTCTTGCAGCCGCGACCCTAACGTCGTCAAGAAGCACTATTACGAGAGCGGAAACAAATACTTTGACAAGGGACGGTATAAAGAGGCGTCGATCCAGTACCGCAATGCTCTCAAGCAGGATCCCAAGTACGGCCCCGCGCACTACAAGCTGGCCCTCACCTACCTCAAGATTCCCGATATCGGCGGCGCTGTGGGTTCTTTCCGCCGCGCCCTCGACACCCTGCCCCAGGATTCGCCCGACCGCTGGGACGCCATGGTCCGGCTCTCCGAAATCTACCTCCAGGTCGCCCGCGGCGACAAGACCTACATGACCCAGGTCGAGGACTTCACCAAACAGCTCCTCAAGCACGACCCCAACTCCTTCGACGGCCACCGCCTCGTCGGCGACCTTAACTACTCGCGCGCCACCGCCGCCTTTCGCGACCGGCACGCCGACGAAGGAGTGAAATTCCTCGACGCCGCCATCCAGGAATACCGCCGCGCCGACCAGATCAAGCCCGGCCAGACCGGCGTGATGATGCAGCTCGCCCATTCCCTCACTTTCAAGCAACAGTATGACGAGGCCGAGAAGCTGTACCGCGCCGTCATCGACAAAGACAAGACGTACCAGTGGGCGTACGGCGACCTCTACCGCATGTACCTGTACCAGCAGAAGCCCGACCAGGCGGAACAGGTGCTCAAGCTCGCCTACCAGAACAATCCCAAGCAGTACGGCTTCCTCACCCTGCTCGCCATGCACTACTACGCGCAGCGGCGCCCCGGCGACATGGTCAAGGTGCTCGATCAGATCAAGTCGCACGCCAAGGATTATCCCGAAGCCTACCTGACCGTCGGCGACTTCTACCTCCGCATGGGCGACGGCGATTCCGCCATCCGCGAATACAAGGACGGTCTCGTCAAGGATCCCAAGAAGAAATCCACGTATCAGAAGCGCGTCATCGAAGTCCTCATGCGCCAGGGCAAGCGTTCCGAAGCGGCCGAGGTCAATAACGAGATTCTCAAAGCCGATCCCAGCGACAACGATTCGCGCGGGCTCGCCGCCACCTTCCTGCTCGACAAAGGCGACGTCGCCAAAGCGCTCGCCGAACTGCAGGCCGTGGTCACCCGTGCTCCCGATAATCCGGTAGCCCGCTTCAATCTCGGCCGCGCCCATGCCGCGCGCGGCGAGTGGGAACAGGCCCGGCAGCAGTTCGCCAAGGCCATCGAGCTTCGTCCCGATTACCTCATGGCGCGCCTCGCCCTGGCTCAGTTGCAGATCCAGCGCGGTGAATTCGACGCCGCCCTCAAAACCGCCGAGGCCATTCTCCAGCTCGACCGCGGCAACATCAATGCGCGCCTCATCGAATCGGCCGCGCTGTTGGGCCAGAGAAAGTTCAACGACTCCCGCGCCATCCTCGACGGTATGCTCAAGGCCAACCCCAGCTCGCCCGACGCGCTCTACCAGTTGGGCGTCGTCAACCTGGCCGAGGGTAAGTTCAAGGAAGCCGACGAGGCCTTCCGCCGCTCCTACCAGTTGAACCCCGCCAATTCCCGCGGCCTGATGGGCATGGTCGAAACCCAGATGGCGCAGGGCAAGAACGACGACGCCATGAAGCTTCTCGAGGCCGAGAGCAGTAAGGCCCCGAACCGTCTCGACCTCCTGCTCGCCATGGGCAACACCGCCGTGCGCGCCGGCAAGTATGACTTCGCCATCGAGACCTTCAACAAGGTGCTCGCCGGCGTGGATAAGGGCAAGGCCCAGGGCGATCTCTACCTGCGCATCGGCGAAACCTACCGCCGCAAGGGCGACCTGAACAACGCCGTCCAGGCATTGCAGAAAGCCCGCGAGACCCTGCCCGACAACATCGTGGTGCTGAGCACCCTGGCGCTCGTGCTCGATGGCGCCGGCCGCCGCCAGGAGGCGCGCCAGGTTTACGAAGCCACCCTTCGCCTCGACCCCAACAACGCCGTCTCGCTCAACAATCTCGCCTTCCTGCTGGCCGAAAGCGGCGGCGACCTCGACGACGCGCTCACCAAGGCGCAGCGCGCCAAGCAGCTCATGCCGAACCTCCTGGAAATCTCCGATACGCTTGGCTGGATCTATCTCAAGAAGAACCTCTCCGAGCAGGCCATCGACATCTTCAAGGATCTCGTAAGCAAGCAACCGAATCACTCCACCTATCACTTCCACCTGGGCATGGCTTACTCGCTGAAAGGCGACAAGACCAAGGCCGTCGAGCAGCTCAAGGAAGCCCTGAAATACAACCCGGGCAAGGAAGAGAAGGACAAAATTCAACAGCTCATCACCAAGCTGGGGTAGCATGCATGAACAACCAACTCGATCGCCGCGGATTCTTTAAGACCACCGGTGCCGGAATCGCCGCCGCCGGCGTGGCCCTCAATACCACTGCCGCCGCCGCTCCTCTCACCGAAAAGCAGAAGCTCGACCGGATCGCGTCCAACACCTGGCCCATCCGCTTCATCTTCAAAAGCCGCACCGGCTTCGGCCGCAATCCGAAGCGCGAAGAGCTTACCAAAAAGTACGGGGAGATCACCATGCTCGATTTCCCCCAGTTCACAAAGGACACATTTCCCGGCGTGACCCACATGGACCTGTTCAGCGGCCTCTTCGGCGACATCACCGACGACAGCATGTACGTGAGCGTCCCGCTGACGGTCGGCGCCGCCACGCGCGTTACGCAGGAATTCGATCCGTCGAGCGCCTCCGGCAAGCGCTGGCTGGAGAAAATGGCCTCCAAGATGGCCGCTACCGGCACCAAGTGCCAGCACGTCTCCAACAATGCGCCGCGCGACATCTGCGAGCCCGATGACGAAAAGCGCAAGGCCGGAATCGAGGTAGCGAAGAAATGGCTCGACGGCGCCGCCATGCTGGGCGCCAAATCGATGCGCGTCAATAGCGGCGGCCCGCGCATCGCGCCCTCCGCCGTGGCCACGGCCGACTATCCCAAGGCAGACGAGCTCGCCGGATATCTGAGGCGCTGCATCGACAGTTTCAAGGAGATGGCCGATCACGGCGGCAAAGTCGGCGTCAAGGTCACGCTCGAAAATCACTGGGGTCTCACGGCCAACCCCATCAACATCCGCATCATCGTCGACGAAGTGCGCAATCCGTTCTGCGAAGCCTCGCCCGATTTCTGCAACTGGGAGCACGAGTACCTGATGTACAACGGGCTCAAGGCGCTCGCGCCCTACGCCCACACCAATGTGCATGCCAAGTACTGGAATCGCTGGAAGGACAACGATGTGCGCCGTTCGGTCAAGATCATGACCGACTCGGGTTTCCAGGGCACCTTCGCGCTCGAGTACGAAGACGGCCCCTGGGACGGCGTCGAAGGCGCGAAATACCTCTACAAGGAAGTCCTCGCCGCGCTATAGCCCTACTGATCCGAGTCGTAGCGCGGTCCGGCGCCCACACATCGCCCCAGCTCGTTTACCACCAGGCACGGTGTGCCCGGCGGCAGCACCTGCAGCGACTTTAGGAATTCGATCACTTCGTCCTGTTGGAACGGCGTGAGCGCCTGAAACCCCAGTCGCGACGTGTTGCCTTCGCCGTGATGCCCGAGTGTGATGGCTTCCCGCATCGTGGTAAAAGATCCGGCGTGGCCGAACGGCCCTGAGTTGTAAAGCCCCCAGAGCTTCCGCGTGATGAACTGCATGTTGCCCGCGAAGAAGGCGGGCGATCCCGCCGGCTGGTTCTGGTCCAGCGGCTCGGCATTCGGATCCGTCGGACCGTCGCACAGGGTGTGCAGCTTCAGGTCGGTGTAAGCGGGCACCATCACCACGCCGTTCGCTGCCTTCAGCCGCGGCCTCGGCAGCGTATCGCTGGTGAGGTCCACCGTGATGGGTGGAGCGGTCACCGGGTACTTCGCGGGACCCGGCAGCAGGTTCGGTGTGTTCGGTCCCGTCGTCGGATTGTACGGGTTCGGCTCCGTGTACATCCAGCCGTTATTGGTCAGCGGCAGCGCGGGGATGTGACACGCCGCGCAGCCGATCTGGCTGAAGAGCTGCTGCCCCGCCGAGATCGCCGCCTGAATCTCCGGATTGTGCGGGATCACCTGGCCCGGAACGTTCAGTGTGACCTGGAACAGCGTGACCGCCGTCATGTCGGCGGTAGTCAGCTCGTTCACCATGCCATCGCCGTCGGCGTCCACTCCCAGGCCAAAGCGCTCTTCGCTCTGGATTCCGTGGTGCTGGTTGAACGCGTTGTTGGTGAACTGCCGGATCGACACGATGTTGCCGGCCTGGTGAAACGGGCGCAAGACCAGGCTGGGCGGGGCGCCGGCGGCCGTAGTCAAGCTGGGGGCTGCCAGTCCGGTCACGCGCGACACGTCCCAACTCCCGTCGGCGTTGTGAATCAGCGTGCCGAAGAAAACACCCTTCGAGGTGAGGCTCACGCTCTGGCCGGCCGGCGTCGCGTCGCGCAGCCTCTCGAGGTCCGCGGTCATCTGGCGCGCCAGCATCTCGATGAAGCCCGACCCGTTCATGCCGATCGTCTTGCGATCGTTGAACGCCGTGGCCATCGTGGTGATGTTTCCGCGCTCGTCGGCGATGCCCCGGGTGGGCGTGACGTTGGCCCGGTCGAAATCCAGGAAATCGAACCGCTGGCCGAGCACGAAGACGTTGGTGATGCGGTCGCCGCCTCCGCCGTCGAACGGCAGGTTGTGGCAGCCTGAGCACGAGTTCGAGTCCGGTCCCGAGAGACGGTTGAAGCTGCGGGGGAAATTCAGTGGCGACGATGGATCCGACAGTGGACTTCCCGTGCCCTTGGACATCGGCCGCCCCTGGCCCTCCTGCACGGTCCACCGCGCCTTGAAAAGCTGCTGCCCGAAGGAGACCAGGTCGGGGATCCGCATCTCCAGCTCCTCGCCGTCTCTGAGATGCTGGGGAACGGAAACTTCCTTGCCGATCGTATTGTTCGATTGCGCCGCCAGCGGAAGAACACCCGCGAGCAGCAGTACGACCTTCCCGGTATTCATACGCTGGAAGCCAGAATACACCTTCCGGCGTATACATTCAGACGTCGATGTCCGTTTTGATACCTGGTACTAGAGCACGCGGCTCGGGCGGTACCCCAGGCGGCTCTTGATGCGCCACTTCTTGCCGGGATCGTTAGTCGCTTCGATGGTGATCTTGCGGAAACCTTCGTTCGGGTTCGGCTTGGGATAGTAGGTGACGGTGTACGAGTTTCCCAGGTCTTCGCGGATATCCTCGAACGCCTCCACCTGCTTCTGCCACGTCTTGGCCCAATAGGCCTTGCCGCCGGTGCGCTGCGTCATGCGGCGGAACACGCCGCTGGAGATCGGGTCCTTGTTCACTTCGCTGGTGGAGATCACGTAGATCGGAATCCCCTCGTCCTCCGCCACCGCGCGCACGTCGTCGGGCGCCACCATGCTGGCGTTGTCCGGACCGTTCGAGAACACGATCACCACCTTGCGGCCCGGCACTTTGGACGCGTCGCGCAGCGCCAGCAGCAAAGCGTTGTAAAGCGCCGTGTCGTCGCCGGCCACGCTCTTGCGCAGGCCGCTGATGGCCTCGTTGTGATCGTGCGTCAGCGACGCCGCGCGCGAAAGGTTCCGGCTGAAGGTGTAAATCGCGACCGAATCGGCGCGGTCCAGCCCACGTACGAAATCGGCAATGGCGTCTTCGGCGTACACGAAGCCCCGGTACATGAAGTTGCTCGTATCGAACAGCACGAAGACGTTGGTGCCTACGAAGGCGTCGGGCTTCTCCATGCCGGGCAGGGCGTCCTTGTTGCCCTCCACCAGGGAACGAGTCGCGCCGTCCGCGTCCACCGCCATCGGTGCTTTGGCGCCCTCGGCAAAGGTGGAGATCGATTGCAGAATGCCGTCCTCGTAGACCTTGAAATCGGTCGGCTTGAGTCCGTTGACGTAGTGCCCCTTGTTGTCGGTCACCTGGAAGCTGAGAACCACCATGTCCACCTTGACGCGGAACACGGTGCGGGGACTATCCTGCGCCCGAAGCAGCGCTCCGGCGGCGGTCATTCCAAAAAAACCACGTCGCGTGATGATCATGTTCCTGTACCAGTCCTCCTACTGCAACAAAGCCTTCGTGTCCGCGTTTCCCGCCCGTGCGCGCGTGCGCACGTCTTCGCCGACCGCGCGCAGCGATTTTAGCACGGCCGGCCAGTCCTCCAGGTGCGAGGCGAAAATCTGTTCCACCAGGCGCCGCGTCCACTCCGGAATGCGCACGTTCAGCTCGGGAGGCGTCACACTCAGCTCATCGGCCAGGGCAACCCAATACAGCGTATTGGATTCCCAGCTCTCGGCCATGATGCGGCTGGAGTATCCCATCAGGGTCGGGAAGGTCCGCAGGTTCAGGATCTCGGGCTCGTACGAGTTCGCCAGCGTCGGCTTTGGGGTGCCGAACGCCCTGGAGATCGCCTCGTAGTTGATCTTCCCGGGCAATCTCGCGGTCATCTCTTTCAGCTCGGCCAGCACGCAGGACGACTCCGGGCTGCGCTTGGGGCCGACTTCGCGCGCGATCAAAAACAGCTCCGACGGCGTCACCCGGTCCAGGGCGCGGTGTACCGCCCCGGCCTCCAGCAGCGCGGCAACCTGCCGCGTGCGCGCGGGCGCGGCCAGCAGCCCCAGAGCGGCGATCACATCGGTACGGACATTACTGTCCAGCGACGCTTCCGCCAGCAGTTCCCGGCCGTAGCGCAGGTGCAGTCCGGTCCAATGCATCAGCTCGGGCGACACGTCGGACCACCGCGGGATTTTGGCGCTCAGGATCATCTGCGGCACCAGGTCGCCCCAGATCAGCGCTTGCGTCTGCGTCGGAACCAGGAAATTCTGTTCGGCCTCCGCCAGCGCGTAGGGCAGGGAAGAGAGCGACCCTACCAGCCGTCCGCCGCCATTGGAGGGCCATCCCGTGCCGTATAGCTCCGTGGGCCGCCAGGTGTGGTCGGTGCCCTGCATGCCGAGAAAATCGTGGCTGCGCACGAACACCGGGTTGGTGTACAGAATCTGTGCCCCCGGCGGCGCGTAATGCGCGTAATTATAGGCCAAGAGTGTGTCGCGCAGCAGCGGCGCCAGCAGGCCGCGCACTTCCTTCACCTTCTCGGGGTCGGCGCCCGCCTTCTCGATCGCTGCGCGCAGGTTCACGCGGCGCTCCGCCTCGATATGCCGCTCGGTCCAGAAGCCGAAGCCCATGGCGTTCTTCTCGCTGGTGGTGAGCGATGCGCGCGGCAACTGGATTTCGGAAATGCGGCTGGCCAGCCGGTTGACTACCTTCGGATCCATCTTCCCGCCCTTGGCAATGGTGTCGATGTGATCCGCCAGCTCGAACAGCGAATCCAGCGAAACGATGCGCTGCGCTTCCAGAATGCGCAGGTTCTCCTGCACCATCTGCTCATGGGTGTCATCCGTGGCGGTGCCGGCCAATAGCTCCATCATCTTGAGCTGCGACTCGCCGGCGTTCCCTGATGTGCCCAGCAGCAGTTTCGCTCCGCTCCGCCCGGCATCGAACAGCTCGCGGCTGTTCTTCACCGTGGCGAACGGCGTGACGATAGCCGTGAACACACCGTCGGCCTGGGCCCCGGGAATCGAGTGTTGCCGCGCCAGAATCTGCCACAACCCGACCAGCGACTGGAACGTGCCCGACAGGTCCATGTGGAACGCGGGCTCTTTCTGCTTGCCGATGGCCGCCGCCGTATCCAGGAACAGCACCATGTTCTTGCCGCTCAGCGTTCGCACCTCGCTGAAGATCGGATACTGCGAGCCGTACGTGTGATAGTCGCGCGCCAGCCGGTCTACCGTAGCCGCGTCCAGCGGCGTGGGCCGCCCCCGATCGATATCGCTGATGGCCATGAAGATCTTCAGCGGCTCGTTTTCCACCGTCTTGCGGCATAGCGCGAACAGCGCTTCCAGCACGTCGTCCGGCTCCCTCCACCCCGAGGCCAGCTTGGTCAACTTGCCGTCGTACTTGCCCTGCGGATGGTTCAGGAAGAGGTTCTTCCACACATCCATGCTGCCCGGAATGTGAGGCTTGCCGTTGGAATCGAGCTGCAGCCTCGTGGTGAACAGCATCATGTCGGTGTTGGCGCGGAAGACCGGGCGCGCCGGGCCGGGACTCGTGATGCGGCCGCGCACGGCGCTGTAAAAGCGCTTCAGCCGCGCCGGATCGGTAAGGTACTCCTTAACGGGACCGCGGATGCGCGCCAGCGCGTCGTACATGCTGGCCATCCACCCGTCGTCCTTGGCGATGAGCTTGTCGAAGAATGCGGCGCCCTGGTCCGGCGACACGCCCACCATCTCGCCCCAGGCCGCGGCGGTACGCTGCCCGCCGGGCACCACGGCCTTGCCTTCGCGGACCTCGAACATGCCGCCGAAGAAGTCCAGCACGTGCGAGTAGGCTTTCAGGCGCGTCAGCGTGGCCACCTTCTTCAGACCATCGGCGGTCTCCGGATCCAGCTTGGAGAATCCCAGGTAGAGCCGGCACATCGAAGGATCGGAAATGAAGGCCTCCACGAAGTTTGCCGTGTCGCTTCCCTTGGCGCCGCCGAGCCAGTACTCCGGCCCGAACAGCACGGGCACGGGCGTGGGGGCGAATTCGTAAGTGAACGGCCGGTTGGTGCGCAGCGCCTGCTCCAGATCGTTCACCGGGAAACCGGAGTCGGTGGTCAGAAACGCGCGCGTCTGGTTCACGGTCTCCAGAACCACTTCGCTGCCGCAGCCCCCGCGCATGCGGAAGCCCATGATGCGCAGCAGCTCGCCCGCTGCCGGTGAATCGCAGTTGGGAATCTTGATCGCCTTGGCGTCGCCGGCGAGCTTTTCGAGCTCGCGCGCCTGCGACAGGTAGCGGTGTACGAGCTTGAGATACTCGGTCTGCTCGAGCGCTTCATTATTGTGCGAGGCCTGATATCCGTTGGTGACCACGTTGCGCGCCAGCGCGGGTAGAATGTCCTCTGGGCTGGCATCAGGCGAGAGCGCCGCCATGCGCGCAAACGAACGCAGCGGCCCGGGAATCAGTGTCGTGGGCCACGAATCGGCGGCCGCCGCGCGCGCTCCGGATGCGCTGCCCGAGAGCAGGTCAAACAGCTTCAGGCGGTGCTCCACACTGGCTGCTCTCGCGTTGTCGCCTGAGTTGCGCGCGGCATCGAGCAGGTGCGTGTACGCTTCGCGCGCTCCGGGGTCGCCGTACCGGTCCAGGAATTCCGCATAGGCCGTCTGCGCCGCGACATTGTTGGGATTGGAGCGCGCGGATTGCGCCAGCGCGGCGCGATCGGGTTTCTCGCCCGAATTCTGGGCGAAACCAGGGACAAGACTGAAGATCACGACTAGACTGGCGGAAACCAGTGACGCCTTCATGAGGCCCTCCGTTCGGCTGACTCACTCTATCACGTACGACTTGATTTTCGTGATTCTAAATCAAACAAAACACGGAACGCAACCGTCAGGGTGTTACAAAAGCTGCAAGCTCGTCGGGCTTATGGTCGGTTTTTGCCGTCCACCCAAGTGCCGCTGATCAAGCTCTGCGGGACGGCAGACGACGACCGGTCTGGCACACGTGTCCCCCAAGCGGAATAAATTCGCGCCCCCGCCGGTATGGCATTGTTAGGTAAGGTGACTCAGTCCGGCGATCCCATCAAGCTCGCCCGCTTCGAGCGGGTCATGCTGCCGCATCTCGACGCGGCCTACAATCTCGCCCGTTGGCTGCTGGGAAGTGCCCAGGACGCCGACGACGTGGTGCAGGAGGCCTGTCTTCGCGCGCTCGAGTTGTTCGACGGATTCCGCGGCGACGAGGGCCGCGCCTGGCTGCTCACCATTCTGCGCAACACTCCGGCGATCTCGCGCGAGAGGTAGTCGACGCGCATGTACGCTCGCTCCTGGCCGATCACCTGATGGACGTGGTTTCCTCCGACCGCCACACCGTCAAGCCGTGGTTTGCCGGGAAGCTGGATTTCGCTCCGGAGGTCCGCGACCTGGCAACCGCCGGCTTCACGCTGGCCGGCGGCCGCCTGGATTACCTCCACGGGCGCACCGTGGCCGCGCTGGTCTACCGCCGCCGGCAGCACACCATCAATCTGTTCGTCTGGCCGGCGCATGACAGTGACCGCCCGCCGCGCGCGGAAACCCACGAAGGGTTCCATGTCGAGAGCTGGATTCACGGCGGCATGAACTGGTGGGCCGTGTCGGATCTCGCCGCGGACGAGCTCGCGGAGTTGCCTCGCGTCCTGATGTGATCTCGCCGCCATCGGCATCGGGAACCCCTGCCCGGTTGCGGCGGGCCGGTCCCTATTGCGATCCGGCCACCAGGCCATGGTCGCGCTACGCACTGCTGCTGACCGGCACCAGTTCCGGAAACACCTCCTATGAGGCAGTGATCGCGCGCTATGAGCACCGCATGAGAAATCTCTCGCGGTGGTGCGTGAGGTGACGAGGATACAGTTGCGGGCCGAAATGTTCAACGCGTGGAACCATGCCGAATTCGGGCAACCCAACGGAAATTCGGGAGCCGGCGCGAACTTCGGCCGCATCAGTTCGCTGCGGACGCCGCGCGTGATACAACTGGCATTCAAGGTCCTTTTGGTGAAGACAACGATCAAGGTTCTGACGGCCCTAATCCTGCTCTGCCGTTGCGCCAACGCCGCTGACGCGTTGATCAGGCTTCCGGTGATTGACCGCACCGACGTCCGGTTCTCCCCGGTCGCCGGCGGAGGCGAGGTGCTGAAGCGGTGGGTGTTCGGCATCGCCCAGGACCGCCGCGGCTTCATTTGGATAGCCACCAACGGCGGACTCTACCGCTTTGACGGCTACAGCCTCAAGCACTATGAGCACGATCCCTCCGATCCCGGCAGCCTGGCCGACGATACGGTACGCTCGGTGTTCGGCGACCGCGCCGGGAATCTCTGGGTGGGTACAAACTCCGCCGGGCTCGACAAACTCGAGCCTGGGCGTGAGACCTTCATCCATTACCGGCACGATCCCGTGAACGACGCCCGTGGCCCAATCGGCAATCTGGTGTCGTGCATTTACGAGGATCGCAGCGGAGTGCTGTGGGTGGGAAGCGAGGGCCTCGATCGCTTCGATCCGGCCACTGGAACGTTCATCCACTACCGGAATGATCCGAAAGACCCGGCCAGCCTCAATGCCGACGGCGTCAACCGCATCCTCGAAGATCGGGAAGGCAACCTCTGGGTTGCCACCTATCGAGGCTTGAACAAGCTGGACCGGACTACCGGCCGGTTTACGCGATATGTCCACGATCCAAAAGACCCGCGCAGTCCTCTGCTCGACAACGCGGTCTCTCTCTGTGAGGACCGGAAAGGAGTGCTGTGGGCCGGCGCCGGGAATATTCTGGAGGCGCTCGACCCGAAAACCGGGATATTCACGCACTATTCGTACCACTCCGAGCAGCCGGGCAGCGAAGCGTTGGCCGGCGTGACAAGCATCCTCGAAGACCCGGACGGAGCACTTTGGCTGGGCACGAACAACAACGGACTGCTCAAGCTGGATCAGGAACGCAGAACGTTCAGCCGGTATCTGAGCGACCCGGCCGATCCCAGCCGGTTGCGCGATAACGGCGTGGACGCCCTGTTCAAAGATGCGGAAGGCAATATCTGGGCAGGAACGAAGTCCGGCGTGAGCCGGTTTCTTGCACGGCCGGCGGGATTCGCGCGCTACCAGCGCGAGCCGGGCGGGACCGGAGGCCTGCGCGACAACACGATCTGGTCACTGCAGGAGGATAGCCTGGGCTTCCTCTGGATCGGTACGCGTATGGGCGTCCACCGGCTGGATCGCAGGACCGGACAGATCACCCTTTACCAGCACCATCCCGAAGATCTCCACAGCCTCTCCTACGACACCGTCTCCGCGGTGCGCGAGGATCGCACCGGAACGCTCTGGTTCGGCACCTACGGCGGAGGTCTAGACCGGTTCGACCGGGCGACCGGGCACTTCACCGCGTACCGGCACGAGCCCGACAATCCCGACAGCCTGAGCAACGACCGCGTGCTGAGCCTGTTGGTGGACCGCGCCGGAGTTCTGTGGATCGGTACCGGCGGCGGCGGCTTGAATCGCATGGACCCCCAAGCCGGCAAGTTCAAGTCCTGGATGAGGGAGCCCGGAACTCCGCCGGACAGCGACATCAAGGTGATCGTTGAGGATCGCGAAGGAATGATCTGGGCGGGCAGCAACGGCGGCCTTCGAAGATTCGACCCTCGGACGGAGCGGGTCGCGATCTACCGCAATAGCGCCGATCCCGGCAGCATCGGCGCCGGTCCCGTGAATGCGATTCACGAAGACCGCGAGGGTACGCTCTGGGTCGGCACGCGCAGCGGCCTGAACCGGATGGACCGGGTTCGCGGAACGTTCGCGCATTTCACCGACAAGGATGGTTTGCCGGATGCGAGCGTCGAAGCGATCCTGGAAGACGCGCGTGGAGATCTCTGGTTGGCCACGCACTACGGCCTGTCGCACTTCGACCCGCGGACGAAGACCTTCCGCAACTACACCGAAACCGACGGGCTGGCCGGCAACAATATGAACTCGTACGGAACCGAGGCGAGCTGCCTGATGCGCAGCGGCGAAATGGCCTTCGGCTCCACCGACGGCGTCACCGTGTTTCATCCCGGCCGCCTGGTGTCCAACACCTACGTTCCCCCCGTGGTGCTGACGGGCTTCCTCCTGTTCAACGTGCCCGTCGCGGCAGGGGCCAATTCGCCTCTGAAGGCGTCGATTGACGCGTTGGACGCCCTGACCCTCGATCACAGGCAGAGCATCTTCACCTTCCAGTTTGCTGCGCTGAGTTTCGCTGCGCCGGAAAATAACCGGTACCGTTACCGTCTGGAAGGCCTGGAACAGAACTGGAACGAAGTGGACAGCTTGCGCCGCACCGCAACTTACACCAGTCTTCCACCTCGCAAGTACGTATTTCGCGTGCAGGCTTCCAACAACGACGGCGTGTGGAACGAGCACGGCGCTGCCGTCGCGATTACCATCCTGCCGCCGTGGTGGGCGACGTGGTGGTTCCGAACGGCGCTGGCGATATCCGTCGCCG
>Ga0335080_10003291_pt1 | contig 16321 bp, 37 predicted proteins | sample Lox_Sample_34_FD_206720 | JGI IMG/M metagenome (GOLD analysis project Ga0335080, IMG submission 206720) | Soil microbial communities from Loxahatchee National Wildlife Refuge, Florida, United States - Lox_Sample_3.4 | ecosystem: Environmental > Terrestrial > Soil > Wetlands | place: USA...
TCGTGATGCGAGTCCTGACGATGGCCGTCAGAAACGAGAGAGGGCAATCATGCGAGATCACCTGTTTTTAGCATCGGACGGCGATTTGTTCGATACCAGAGACCCGCAATGGTCCGGGAAGGCGCCGTTGCGCGCGAAGTATAGCTTTCACCATGCTGATATCCGCACCGTCGCGCAATTCAAGGCCGCGCTGCGCGCTGGCGCCTATGCGTGGCCGGGCGGATATGAGTGCTCTTTCGTCACGAGCGACGGCGCGGCGATTTGCTTCAAATGCGCGCGGCAAGAGGCGCGGAATATCTTCGATTCAATCCGCCATGATCTCCGCGACGGCTGGCGCGTCATGGCCTGCGATTGCAGCGCGAATTACGACGACGTGCAGATTTGCGACCATTGCAGCGAAACGATTGGATGAAATATGACAGACGTGCAGGTGCGCCGATTGCTCATTGCCTTGTGCAATGCTGCGGGCGGGATTCGCCCATGGGCAAATGCGCACGGGTTACACCCGTCGATTGTCGATAAGTTTATAGCCGGGCAACGCGGACCTGCACCGCAATTGCTCAAAGCCATGGGCCTGGCGAAACGAATCGTGTTCGTGCGGGACAAGTAGGCCGAAACGGCGCACCCGCGCCGTCGAGTCGTATGGCGACTCCTGACGATGGCCGTCAGTAACACAAACGAGAGGATGGCAATGCGAGATTTTCCCAATATCGAAAAGAGCGGCTTTCGGCCGCGCGAATATGTCGGCTACGCGAATGGCGTGTGGCGAATCAGAAAGCGGAGCGGCAAACAGGGCTGGCGCGCGGATCAAGGCGCGCACGTCATCTGCGGCACCACGCTTGCGGACATCTCGCAACAACTCGCGAACATTGCCGCCCGTCATCGCGCCGCAGCGGTGTGCGCCAGCCTGCCGAATCCATGGGCGGCGCAATGACGGAATCATTGAACCGCGCCAACGAAGAAAGGCGACAATTGCGCGAATGCTTGCGCGATTTCGTGGCCATGGTTGAGGCAGAAACGGCCTATGTCCGGACGGGTAAACATCGCGGCCGACCTATGCGCGACGTGATCGGACAATGGGAAAGCCTTTGCCGCGACGCGACGAATATCCTCAATCGCGAGGACAATTCATATGGCAAGGCGACAAAGTCATGAGCGACGACCAAATCGAAACCCTGGTCTGTCGCATGTACGACGACGTGGACGCGCGCTTTCTGGCGTCCAATAGCATGACAGCGGCCGAATACACCAAACTGTGCCGCGCGATCGATCAATGGGCCGAAGATCAATACGCGCGGCGATACCCGCAATGGAGGCGAGCATGAATCAAGCGGAAAAGATTCGATTTGTCGACTCCCTGATCGCCAACGTTGCGCGCGATATCGTCGCCAATGTTCCGCGCATGCCAGAAGATTGGGACGGGCACGAATTGCGCCGGTACATCGCGGACAAGTTTGAAGAGTCTGCGATGACAATCGGGAAAGACAAGCAATATCGGCGCCGGTTCCTCGCATATCGCAACGAGGTGATAGTTCGCAATCTATAGGCCGAAACGGGCATTCGTGCCCGTCGTGCGGTATGGCCGCGCCTGACGATGGCCGTCAGTAAACACGAGAGGATTTCATGAGTCACAAATATGACAGCGTGGAAGCGCTGCTAAAGGCCGGTATTGGCTTCGAAGACGCGAAGGCGTTGCGCCGCATTTCGATGACCCTGCAACGCTGGTTTGAACTGGAATGCGGCAATTCGAACAACTATGGCGATTGGGCGATCGTGCGCGGCCGGAAGGAAGGCCGCGAATTCGTGCATGACGATGACGGCGCGGCCTACATGGAACGCCACCATTACATGCACGGCAAGGGGCAGGATTACACCACGCACACCAAAATCCGCGATGCCGAAAAGGGCGCACGCACCCGGCTTGCCGTCATCATGACGCGGTACGAAGGCTTCCACGCGTATGTGCAGACCAATCCGCGCGGGGCGGCGCTCTATATCCTACGGCCTGGTGATCTGCGGGACGGCGATCAGATCGATTGCGTCTACACGCGCGGCATTTGTGTTTGCAAATAGGGGAACCATGATCACGAATCAAAACGAGCTGCGCCGACTCTTTTGGGCAGAGCACCCGCGATTGAGCCGAAAGAAGCGGAAAGACGCCTTCGGCAATGGCATGCATTACCCGCCCGATACGCGCGTGACGTGGTGCGATTGGCTAGACGCCATGGCCCGGAATGGCCAAATCACCACGGAAATGGCAGACAAGGCGACGCTGGATTAACGAGAGGAACGGCAATGCAGCGCGAATGGGAAAATAATAAGGAAATCCATGGATCGGCCCGCGACCTTGGATTGCGGGCCGATTTGAAAGTGTCGAAATGGAGAGATCCCGGCAAAAACTGGTTTCGTTGCGGGAAGTGCGATGAAATGCAGCCGGATGATTCATGGCACGTCTGGGTCCGCCGGAATGGCAGCGTAAGCGCATGGTGCGTTGCCTGCGCGAAACGCCTGCGACGGCGGTAAAAATCGGCAGCCCGCCCGGAATGGCGTCCGGGCGGGCCTATCGCCATCAGCCCAGCGCTCCCGAGAGGGGGAAGCACCGCAAACTGTGGCGAATAAGATACCCTTAACCAAAAACGAGATCGCAGGGAACGTAATGGTATACCGTCAAACCGAGAAAGTGCGCGCCCAAATCGATGGCCGCAAGCGCATGATTGTCGCGGCTACAATCGACATTATTGCCCGCGAAGGATGGGACGCCGTAACCGCGCGCTACGTCGCCCTACGCGCCGACATCTCGCCCGGCTTAGTTGTCCACCATTTCGCCGATATGCGCGAATTACGCGCCCATGTCGAGATCGTTCTCACGAACCGTTCGATTGACGCCTTGCGCGGCGCGGCCAATGATGCCGACACGCCCATGCGCGCCCTCGTGGCCGGCATAAGGGCGCTGCACCATCAGCACGACTCGCGACCCGCCGCACGCGCCATGCTGCACATCGATGGCTATCACCTCGCGATCCGAACCGAGCTGGAATGCCTGATCCGCGCCGCCTTCGATCTCGACATACAGGCCGCCAGGCTTGCGTCCCGGGCCGCCTTGGGCGTTATCTGCGAGATGGCCGCAGGGACAGGCCCGGCTGACAAACGCCTATCCTACGCCGTCCTATTCGTCCTGCGTGGCCTCGGGATGACGGAAACGGTCGCTCGGAAGGCCCTCGCTTTCGCCGGTTAGCTCTTTCGGCGGTATGTAGACGATCAAGGCCCGCCAGTCGCGGGCCTTTTTTACGATCAAATTTCCAACCAGAAACGCAGGAAACCAAAGTAGAGCACAAATCAGCCAGTACATTGCCTACCACATTGTGAAATATAAAACCGCGAAAGCGAAAGAGATGTAAATAAAAGCGAGAACCAACCATTCCAAATCATTGTCTTCCTGCATTCACCATGCCTCGCTTGAGAAATATTCCGCCGCTTCACGTTCCGTCGCTGGTCGATAGTCCCACCTACCCGCGCGCCATCGGCGCATAAGCAGGTCGCCCCCTCGCGGGTGCGCATACCAATTCCCATCGCGTTCCCAGAAGATGAGCTTGTACAAAAACCGGATCATGACGACTCCGCGATCAATGCACCGGGCTGCAATGGCCAGAAAAACGGGCGGGCGGTTAACCGATCGCGCACCAGGAGATGCCCGCCCCCATCGCGCAATGCGCGGTGCTCCCTAACGTCTTCCGGCGGAACTGCGCCAAGCCACAATGCGAGGGATGCTAGACACTGCACTTCCATGTTGGCTTTCCCGCCCATTCGCCCGCCGTCGCTTCAGCTCCGCGCGCAATTCAACGTCCGTGTAATCTGAGATCGGCCGAATGGCCGGAAAACGAAACGGATATGCCCATTCTTGGCACCTGCACCCGTCCGGCCCTTGGCATTCTGGCCTAATACAATCCGTCATTTTTTATACTCGCATTTTATCGATTCACAACCAAACTTCCATGATAACTGGATCGTCTTGCCTACTGCGTTCAAGCCGGACTAGGCCGCGCTGCATAAAGTAGGCGTGTAATTCCTCGATCGTCTCTGCCAAAAGGCACGTCCCGGTGGGCTGATCGAGATGGAACAGCCTCGCGACATAGAACTGCGGGTAATCCTTCGGATGATCGTACACCGTCCAGATTTCGAGCTGCGTCATGTGCCGTCCATTGTGAGAGATCGGGAAGGGCGGTTTGGGGCTCCTCGCCATCCGCCAGCGCGGACTCGACGATCAGCCAGGCGATAAAATGCTTGATCGGGATCGAAAGCATTTCGCTCTGCTTCACGCCGACATCGCCGCAAAAGCGGATGAAGCTCTCCAATTTGTCGCTCGCATTGACATACGAATTGAAGTCCCGCACGCGATTCGCGCGATACGTCACCTTGGCGTCGCTGTCCTCGATCGTGAACGAGCCATCGGCCTTGACGTCGATGATGCTCCCGTCAGGGAGATTGACCTTGGCGCTCTGCCCGTCGCGGATCGTGACGTCGCTAAGCGGACCCGGATAATCGTCCGGCACCCACCATGCAGGCGGCTGCTGCCCTTGCGGGAGCCATAGGGGCACGGACGTAGTGCCGGTTCCTTGTAGGGACTGATAGACCGTCGCGTTCGTGGCCGTGGCGCAGGTCGTCTGCGTGCAGTTCACATATGCCCGGGCCACTGCCTGCTGCGCCTGTTGCTGATACAACGCCATGGTTGCCTGGTGGCTAGCCCGTGCCAACTGTCGCGCCTTCGCCTGTACCGTCATCTGTTGCGGCCTCTTCAATGCAACGACCGTTCCAGCCAGCGTTGACGGATAAATTCCGCCGCAGATGACGTGCGCGCCGGCAATGCATCGGCCTTCCACACGCGGCGCGGCCGGATCGCGTCTCTATCCTTGTCCGATCCGTGCCGTGACGACCATCGATCGTCCGTGATCCTGCCGTCGATGATGACGCGGCAATGCTCGTGTCCACAATGCGCGCATTCAATGATGTGATTGCCGTTCACCGTGAAATCGAGCAGCGCCACAAACTCTTTATTGCATTCATGGCAGTAGAGGGTGGTTTTCGTTTCTTTGTCGTGCGTCAGATGATCTGTCGACATGTCTCTTTTTATACCCTGCTGTTACAGGCTCGCGCCGATAGTCGCTTACGACCCACCAAATCACCAACGCGGCCGGTCCGACGAAAAACAGAATCCAAAGCATGGCAATCTCCTATGCTGCCATGTCGCATTACGCGAAACCAATCGCGACAGTGAAATCACTTTCCGAGTTCGGCCAGCGCCCGGGATAGCTTGTCCCAAATGCCGCCAGAGCGGCGCACCACCGTTTCAGCGCGGTGTCCAAGATCACGGGATATGCGCTCTCCACGCAGCCGCAGGCTCTCAGCGACGCGCGCCGCCGCGCTCAACGTATCTTCTGCGCTCACATCGCGCGGGCCATCCTCGGCACCCGCCTTGATGACGCGGTCCCATGGAAACGGGGTCTTGTCGTGCCAGGTCCAGATCACGCCAGGTGCACCGCCGTCGTCGTCATCGGCGTCATAGGAAAAGGTTTTCTCGAAAATCGCCTTCGGCATTGCATCACGGTATTCGACCGGCTTGCTCTTCGAGAGATCGAACATTGAATAGATGACGCGATCGCCCTCCGTGCTCTCAACGAGAATCAGGCTTCCATCATCGTGTTCGGCCCAGCAGCCCATGGCCAGCTCGTCATTGTTCGCCGGGTTGGCGCCCGGGACATCGTTGGTTGACATGCAATCTCCTGTCTAAAAAAGTACCCCCGGGCCAGGGGGCTTTGGGAGCGAGGGCCCGGGGGCTCCCGGAATGCGATTGCCCGACCTGGGGAGATGGGCAATCGCGGGACTCAGTTTGGGAGGTAGTACGCAGTCACGCCACAGCCGCTTCCGGTGCGACGCTCTCAATCAGCGTAACAAAGCTACGCTGAACTCTTTGATCTTCGATTCGGTGGTAGGCACGCAATAGCCGAATGCTGAAACTGGCATCGAGCGCGAGCAGGCTTTGAACCTCCTGCTCCTGCTTGGTGCTGTCCTTGAAGAAAAACGTCAGGGGGACTTCGAGCGCCTTGGCGATCTGGTTCATCCGCGTCGTGCTGATCCGATTGGTGCCCTTCTCGTACTTCTGCACTTGCTGGAACGACACGCCAAGCCTGTCGCCCAACTCCATTTGCGACATCTTCAGTTCAACGCGCCGCACGCGAATGCGGTGCCCCATTTCCACGTCTTCTTTGCCCGCTGCGCGGACTCGAGTCTTCTTCATCAACCTGTCCTTTGCTACTTCTTGTGGCCATTGCTGCGTTTCTTCTTCAAATAATCGTAGTACGTTTTACGCTCTTGCCGCGCCTTCGGAATCTCGATTTCATAATCCGGCTTCTCGTCCCTCTGAAGCGTGTATTTGAAGTTCAGGCCAGCGGCGAGCTTCGCGAACGTGGAATGACGGGCATACCGCGTCTTCCCTTCTGCCAGATTGGTAACTGTCGTTACGGCCAAGCCGGTAAGCGCGGCAACATCGCTGTACTTTTGCTTTTCCTTAGCCAGGATCGACATGAAGCGATCGCATTCCGGGTCGCGATCCAAATCATTGTAAACACGGGACATCCAGAGACGTCCCGTGTTGTGTCCCATTGCAGTTTTAGCCATTGATGGTTGACTCCGCAGCCGGATGCGCCGCGCCGTTTGCCTTCACCGGAGCCATCCGAGCCTTTCCTTTTGAGGGTTTGGGTTTACGTTTTAACGGCGCGTAGATTCCCGGCTCAATCTTCTTCAGCAGCTTGTCGCCTACTAGCCGCACTATCAGCGGCGAAACCGACTTCCAATTGCGGCGATCCGCCTTGAACGCCTTCTGCATGTCGGTGGTCTTAAACTGCTTCTTTTTCCCGATGATTTTAAACATGAAATCGACATTCGGGACTTTGTAGGGGCGGCGGTTGCGCTCTCCGGCCGATCGCTGTCGCGGGTTTCCGATTTTCGTTACCGGCGATTCAGTCGCGCGCACGTCGGTGCGCTGATAGTTGCCATCGCCGAGGCTCCGGAGCACTTTCTTCTCGACGAGAACGCGGAGGGCAGTATACGCCGATGCGTTGGTGCGGCCATTCTCGACGAAATGTGCGACCGCATCCTTCGCCCTGAACGTCGGATTGGATTCAATCCATTCCATGGCGAAGTCTTCCGCCTTCACATCGAAGGTGCGCTTTTTCTTGTAGCTGTGAACGTCGGTGATCAGTTCGTAACTGACCTGCGTGATTCCCATCCGCGCCAAATCGGCCAGAACCGCACCTAATAGGTCCCGGGGAATCTCAAATCCAACACTGAACCTATCGCTTGTCTCAACCTGTCCCTTTGCCATTCCTGTCCTCTCTTTCGCACGTCAAGAGCCTGTCCCAATAGAAGTGCCAAAAAGCCAAAGTGCCCCACCACAGATAAAATGGGTGCTCCGGACCAATCCGCGTTGTCCGGTCAAATTCGCGGATCATGAAAATCATCTGGATGAGAACTCCCTGATAGCCGCCCAAATCCGGTCTTCCTCGGACTGGCCCTCGGGGTCCTCGCAATACCCCATCAGCGATAAATCGACATAAACGCGCTTGAGAGGCGACCGCCAACCAGGGAAGGAGACCCCCTCATAATGCGTAATACGAAGGTGCGCGTCGGTGAATTGCTTGCGCATGTCCGCGTTGATTACATTCAAAAGCGCCGCGCGACTGCTCACCGTCACCACGGGATCAGTACCGCCAGGAAGCGCATAGAGCCGCCTAAACTTGACCGGCCAGCTCATTGAAGCGCCGTGTAGCTGACGACCGCGACCGAGCCGTTCGGCGTGTCGATCCATTCCACGCGCGGGAGAACAAGGCCAAGCCAAGTGATCTCCCAACGGATGACGTCAAGCGGGAACGTGCAATCGCAGATGGAGCCTGTATCTTTTTTGACACCGTGCAACGCACAACGGCCTGCAATCGGGTCCGGGCGAATGCTGAATAAGAATGCGTGGATCGGTCTCTGGCGGGCCAGCCCGCGCTCGTCGCAATAGCCGTAGTCCCAACTCCTGGGATGCTCGGCAAGGCGGAAGTAGTCCAAGTGATCTGCCGCAACCAAGCGGGCTGTGGCGTCGCGGTGGCCCTCGCTCTCAACCTCATCGACAGTGCGGGCGGCGGGATCGATCACGATCGTTCGGTACATGCCCAAACCATGGCCCTCCGTTATTCTTAATATCGGACAGGGTGAGTCTAGAAAAGGACACCCCTTCCCTCAAAACGCGCGGCACGCTAAATCCGGCTTCATGCTTTTGCAAGCATGTCTATAAAAATCTTCTCGGGATATGGCAACTTTATGCCGCACCCTGTGCGCGAGGGCGGTACCACACAACCGACAGGTGCTTTTTTGTTAATGCGTACGGAAGAGGCGGCGGAAATGCCCACATTCGACAGTATGTCCTTCCTCGCGGCCGGCGGGGAAGGCAACATGATCAACTCGTACCGGCCGAACGAAACCATCTTCAAACAAGGAGACGACGCCAACACGATTTACTTCCTTCAGAACGGCCGGGCCAAAGAGTCAGTAGTGTTGACCGGCGGCAGAAACGCCGTGGTCAGCGTGATCGAAAACGGCCGGTTTTTCGGCATAAATGGCCTGTTTTACGATAGGCGTCGGACATCGACAGTACAGGCAGTGACAAGGTGCACCGCCCTCGCAATCCGCAGGGATGCGATGACCCAGGCGCTGCTGGATCAGCCAGACTTCGCGCAATTCTTCATGGCGATGCTGGTTGAGCAGATCGGGCGGGCCGACGCCGAGAAAATCGATCTGATGCTTAGCTCTAGTGAAAGACGGGTCGCACACAAGCTGTTGGCCCTCGCAGAATGCGGGGACGGGCGCAACATAGGCCCAGAGATTAACCAGGAATTATTGGCCTCGATCATCGGCACGACCAGGCCGCGTATTAACTACTTTCTCAACGATTTCCGGCGGCGCGGGCTGATCCGATACAACGACACGGGGATCACTATATTGCCGGGGCTGCTATCTCTCTAAAAAAAGAACGGCCCGCCATGCGCAGCGGGCCGTTCCCTCAAGGCGATGCCTTCCAAGGCATCCGTGGTCTGCCTGACTGCGTCAGCCCCTTAAGGCAATCGCCTCGATTCGATCCGCCATTTCTGCGTTGGAGATGCTTCCACCGCAGTCGCATGAAAACTCGTGTAGTTCGTCATCGGCGCTGGGACGGCCTAAATCACATGCACCGCCACGCAGTTCGAAGAAGTTAATAGAGTCGAGCAAATTCTGGGGTTCGTGCCCCAGTGCCTGGAAAACGGGATCGGCAGCCGCCAGTTCGAACGCCGTGCTATTGATGCACTTCATCGCGAAGTGGACGCGATGTTGGTATTCGAGTCCGTTGTAAACAAAAAGGTTCCCGCTGTACTCCCGAACAAGCTTGGCCAGCCGCAGCAGCTTGTCCTTCTTGTTCATCACATTGATTTTGGGGTCGACCGTATCCGGGTCCACTCTGACATTCATTTATTAGACTCCTCTCAAAGAACTGGCCATCTGGCCGCGCGCAATGTTTGTCAGAGCGATGGAACTGTCAATCAGCGCAGAAAATTTATTTGGTTTCGCGGTGTACAAAAAAGGACTCAGCGGCCGTTCATTCGCCGCCACCGAAGCTTGCATTGTTCGCAGGTGATATCGTCGATCGTGCCGGCCCAACGCACCCGGACCTTCATTCCGCTTTCTGCGGACTTGATCCCGAGCAGTGTCCCGATCTCATCGCGCATCCAGATCAGCGGGACGCCGCACAACGTCTTATGGCATGCACCTGACGACGCATCAGGCACCCGATGGACCTTGGGGCGTCTGTCCCGATTGACACAGCCAGTGCTCATGCAGGGGCGGATGGAATGCCCCTGCATCGCTGGTGTCAATGGGTGTGTAAAAGTGGACTACGCCGCGATACTCTTCGCGCGGCGGCCATTGGCCCGCTTCAGCGTCTGCACCGAGATGCCAAGCGCCGTCGACAGCCGCCGGAAGTTCTTCGGCAGGATGCGATCGGAATTTTCCCATTGGAAATAACGGGAGCGGGATATTTCACACATCGCCGCCACGTCTTCGGGGGCGAGGCCTTTCTTCAGACGCGCCCTTTTCAGGACGTCACCAATTTTGGGTTTCTCTTTGCTATCGGTCATGACGCGAATGTTGCCCGCGAAATATGTCATGCCGTTGACCTAAGAAACTACTGGCGTGGTCGCCAGGGGTGCGGGCCTGTTTAATTTTAGACAGTTTGCGCTTTTTGGTTTCCGGCGCGAGCGCGATCCATTAGCCGCCGCCAAAACGTCCATCGGGATACCGAGCGCTAGACTCAGCGGCGCGAAATTTTTCGGCAGGACATAGGCTTCCTTTTCCCACTGATGGTAGCGGCCTCTCGTAACATTGCAGCGCTTCGCGACTTCCCCGGACAGATAGCCCTTTAACTTTCCTCAGGTCCTTTAAGAATTGACCTATATGCTTCTTGGCTCCCAACGTCTTTTCCCCAGATCGAAATTACCCCCAAAGAGTTACACCGTCTGATAGCAAGCATTCCATGAAACCTGCGTAAATTTTGCTTGCTGCGTCAAAAAGTCTAATAGTTGACCTGGGGATAAGTTTGATTTCGGTCAAAATTGGCGAGATTAGGCGGCTTCAAGCCACCTTCCCAAGAGCACAGGAGGTTTCAATTCCGTCAATGACGGCACAACGGCATTGTCCATATTGATATTCGCAACATGCTGATTTTTTTGAGGATTATTTTCGACCCTGGGGAAGAGCGGCAGTTCACCGACATAGACCGCGTGCCGAGCAAGCAGGCTGATTTCGTATGGTTGATTGACGCCGGTAGGGTGCACCAGCACCCGCTCTATGAGGTTTCCGAGCGCGAGGCGACATTCCGCGCAATCGGGATTGTCCTTTAGCATTTCGTGCAGCGTATCGACGTCGCGCGCGAGGGCTTTGATCGCGCTCGGATGGAGCGCTGCCCCGGTCGTTTTTGCGTCGAGCAGGGTGATGCGCTGTAACAGCCCGCGCTGCTCAACCCGCAGCTCTTTGAGCCTCTTTATGACGTCCGGCGGGACGTCTTCACTGTCGTCATCCTCGGTCAAGCGGATGATCTTTTTTATCCTGAGTTCAACCCGGTCCAGTTCCCGTTGCGTCGTATCCCTCTCGCTGTTCGCTTCGTGCTCCAAGCGCGCGAGTTCTTTGGCCCGTTCCTTGGCGCGCTCATTGACGAAGTCAGGATCAGTCAGGTGCGCGTGCATCTTATCGATCGCAAACTTGGTAAGCCGGGCAAGGCTGTAAGACTTGCGATGCGTGCAGGTCTGTCGCCACCACGCCGTTGAACACACAAGGCTACGATCGCCGCGCTTACCAGAGCCGCAGATGATCAGCTTGCTCCCGCATTCTGAACAACGGAATAGTCCGGCGAAGGGATGAAGTTTCCTGGTTATGGTAGATCGGTCGCCTTGCTTCCAAAACGATTTGGTAGAGCGATCCCGCCGCACCCTTTGGACAGTGTCCCAAAGGTCTGCATCGACGATACGAAGATGCGGCACATCAAGCGTGACCAGATCGTCAGGCGACGCGGGTCGCGCATCGCGCTTTCCGGTGTTGTAGTTTCTGACCCGGCGTATGCGGTTCCTGACATAGACGCCATTGTAGATTTGATTTTGCAATATCTGGTTGATCGTCTGGAACGTCCATGCCGAGTCGCCTCTCGGCGAGAGGATGCCATCGCGGGTCAGATCGCGTGCGATGTTGCGCGCGGACTTCAGACTGGCACATTCACGGAAGATGCGCACGACGATGACGGCTTGCTCTGGGTTGATGACCTTTTCGCCTGGCTTGTCCTTGACGTTGTCGTAACCGTACCCGAGCCCGTGGGGTATCCGCCCATCGCGAATGGCATCGTTGTGGCCACTTCGGACGCGGCCCGCCAAAAGGATGCTGAATTGTTCGTTCTGATAGCTTTCGAAGGTCAGCCTGAGAGGATCAACTTCGCCGCCAGGGGTGAAAATTTTGATACCGAGAAGTTTGAACTGTTCCGCCAACCAAAACATGTCCGCCTGTTTGCGAGCAAGCCGGTCGGTGTGCTCAACCAGTATAACGTCGAAAAGCCTTCGCTCTGCGGCACCCAGGAGATGCCGGGTCAACCCGGGCCGTTCAAACAACGTCGTGGCCGTTGTTCCCCGGTCCTCGAAATAGAGCCGCGTATCGAGCTTTAGGTCGAGACGTGGCGCGACCTTTTCGAGGTCGGCGGTTTGCCTCTCAATGGAACGCTCGTTCTGGACGTCGCTGGAAAAGCGGCGATATAGCGCCGCCCTAAGTGGTTCGTCTTTTGCGTGCACGAGCTTTAGTTTTGAAGCGGTCATCAGGCGTCCCTTCCGGCAATCGACCGTGGATAGCCTCGAAGTCTTTCCGAGCATCCATGCGGCCTAATACTCTCGCCAATTCCAGCCACTGTTCACGATGACTCGGATGATCCGGATGCTGGGGGTCAGACGGATCAAGGGGGCGGATGACCCCCTTTGGCGGGATTCGGGTACGCATATACTAACCGCTGAGTCTAATTTTGCACAGGGAACAAACGAGAACAAAAGCTTACACGGACGGCAGCAGGGGCTGGGCCCGGGCGACATACCGGGCCAAATCCGCCAGGGCCTCCGGGCCATCCTTGCGGGCTTCTGCCTCTAATATCGGCAGGCCGGTGCGGATCGATTCATCGATCTCAGCCCGCGTCGCGGTGCGGCCTTCGGCGAACCACAGCACCTGTTCAGGATCGCCGACGCGGAAGAGGACGCCATTGTCGACCCGCATCAGTTTGTAACTCTTCGTGAAGTACAAAGCGACGGCACCAGGATTGCGCATGATGCCGGTGCCGGACATCGCATGGCCCTTCGGCATATCGACTTCGTTCCGGCGCATCCGTGGCTTCGTCAGGAACGGACACGCCCTGGCGCTGTAGTCCGCACAGTCGCGATGGCACGGTGGCTCGGCCGTCGTACGATTAATGACGCACATCGGTCCAAGCACGAAGACCATGTTGACGCCCAGCGGCTGCCCGCAGACCCAGCACAACTTGCGTTTGATCGCGGCGATGCGCTTGTTGGCGTCGACAATGCGCAGGTCCTGCCGGCTTCCGTTGATCTCGGCGACGAACCACGGCGTCGGATATCCGGTGTCGGAGATCGGATTGCGCCGGATTTTTTCCGGGATGGTGATACCAAGAATGGATGTGTTGAGCGGTCTCTTGCTCATCTCTCTCTCCTATACGGCGACGATCGGATCGCGATGTGCCGTCGACCCGTAGGTCACGTTGAAATCGAAGTATTCGCCCCGATCGTCCCGGCCGCTGCTGGCGATAGTAATCGTGACCACGCGCAGGCCAAGGCGGCGGGCTCCCCTCTGCGCCAGTTCATTGATCGGGTCGATCTTGTCGCTCTTCCCGAACCACGACGGGTAAATCCGATATTTCCCGATCATGGTGCTCTCCTCTTTAGGACGTAGTCCGCATCAGCACCCGCATAAGGCACCAGATAGCGGCGCACCCGTGCGACCTGCTTGGGCGCTTTCGCCACAGGCTTCGGCGGCCAAGTCACAGAGCAAAAGCGACAGCCGTTGCATTTCACGTGGCCGATGAACGGCTTTCGCCATTTCGGCCGCGATGGCTTTTTCTCTAAACGGCCAAGAGCGAAGAGCACCGTCGTGTGATCCCGCCGAACGATGATGCCTATCTGCGTCGAGGAATAGCGGCCTGTCGCATCGAGACGGCGTATGACCTCACGACGGGCCTGAACAACGCAATCCACCCGCGACGACGAGAGGATACGGCGCACCGCCACACCGGTTTCGGCGGCCACGGCTTCTATGATACTCCTAGTTTCAGGCATCATGACTTGTCAGCCCAGATTTCCCGGCGCGGACGTAGTCCAAGTTTCTTTGCGCGCCGCCGCAGCCCACTGCGGCTAATTCCAAGTAGCTGTGCGAGTGTAATATCGGACAACCGCGACGACCATAACGCGGCCAACCTTACGTCACTGATCTTCTTGCGGGGGCGTGCCTTTGCCACGTCGCCATTCCCATCCGCCGCCGATCTTCATCTTGATGCCGCTGTCCCGCGAGCCGGGTATCGGCCGGCTCTTCCGTTTCTTGATCCCGAGATGCCTTAAACGCACGCGATAGTTCTTGGATTTCTGCGCGACGTCGGCCGGCGTTTTGACCTTGCGATCGCAGTGCTCACAAATAGCACGGAGATTGCTTTCTCGATTCTCGCCGCCGTTGATGAGCGCGATCTCGTGATCACAAATCCACCCGCCTCTGATCCCGGCGGTGCAAATCCCGCAGACGCCACGGCTCTTTTCGAAGACGCGAACCTTGACCCGGTCCGGGACCGGATCATCGTCCGTCTTCCCGATCCACTCCGGAAGCGAGCGACTCATAATCAGCATCACTCTGTTTTGCGGCGGCCATCAGCGTCGCGACGTAGACACCTACAACAGTGCCGAGAACGATTCCTCCGACAAGTATTAAAAACACACCCATCACACACTCCTACACGTTGATACGAACCCATCGGAAAAGAGCACCGCGCCCTCTCTTCGTCGCCTTGATCTGAAAGCCTTCATCCTCGATGCGCTGGTTGAGCGACCTGATCGTCGCTATGATAGCGTTCCTGGCATGCAGCGGACCGCCGCTCTCATCATCCCCGTACACGTAGCTGATGAGAGCAGGCATCCCGATCCCGTTCTTCGCCTCCCTGATCGCGATGAGCACCTTGTAATGGACAGTTGGCAGGGTGACCTCGCTCAACACGCCGCTGCCACGGCATTTTGGGCAGCGGACTTTCATCCGGACGGCTCCGTATTACTGGCCGCACCGTCCGTGTGGGGAGACCCGGACGGTGCGGCAGCCGACGTCGGGGACAGGCCGGCGTCGTGACCGGTGGCGTGCGGCGCATCACCGGTTTTCTTTTTCTTGTCCTGCGGCGTCGCTTCGGCGATCGCCGCGTCGATGGACGAAATGCCGGCGAAGCCCTCGCCAGTCTGGCCACGCAGCCGTTCGCGCAAGCGCGGCGACATATCGGTGGGCTGCGTTACGTCCTCAAATCCGGCATCGTTCAGCTCGTCCCGGCTATAGGCGCCAGCAACAATGTCGGCGCAGTACATGCGCGCCCAGTCACGGGACATGTCGTAGAATAGCTGCAGCTCGGGCTTGGTCTCCCAAAGTGGCGAGCCCTTGAGATATCCCTTTTCATTCCGGCCTGGACGTCGCTTGCCCAGGGTGAAGTTCTTGTATTGCCCCCTCGGTGGGAACTCCCTGGCCTCGCTCTCGCCCTTGAACGTGGTGTAAACGATGCAGACCAGATCGTCGCCTTCGCCTTCATACCGGGACTGCAGGCGATGTTTGATCGGCGCGAACTTCTCGACCATCATGCGGAAGTACACGGAGTCATAGCCCAGGCGCTGCACGCCGCCCTTCTCGGTGATGAACGTCATCTGCGCGAGAGTCAGCGGCGGGACGTCCAGTTCGTTGGACCGCAGCAGGATGCCCCAGCAGCCGCCGACGTTGCCCTGAAGCCATGGCGGCAGCATAGGCCCGCATGTCGCCATGATCTTCGCCGCCTCGGCGATCTGGAACGCGTTCTCAAACTTCAGGCCGCTGGTCACCTGCACCAGGCCGGTGCGCTCCGGATCGAGAACCTTGCCGATCTTTCCTTCGACAAGGTCGCGGCGGGTTACGCGATCCGGTGGTGTGATGTCGATTGCGTCGTCGGTCATTTTTTATACTCACGCTACCTGATGATGGGTTTCTTGGCTTCATTGGCTCGCTAGGACACTGTGGGTTTCTGATCGACGGTGGCACGCTAACCCTGCATGGGTTACTCGTTCTTAATGGCACGCTACCTGATGGTGGGTTTCTCAAGGGTTTTGGCACGCTGATGCACCTTGGGTTCCTAGACTAGTGTGGCACGCTGTCATTCTCTGGGTTGCTGTAGGCTTATGGCTCGCTAGAGCGTGATGGGGTCCTGCGATATCTCGGCTCGCTACGCAATTTTGGGTTTCTGGTACACATTGGCATTTGGCGCGCTTGGATAGTTTGGGTTTCTGCCGCTCTATGGCTCGCTGAGTCGTGATGGGTTTCTACTTCGACATGGCCCGCTATGCGCGTTTGGGTTTCTCGACTACATTGGCACGCTAGAACGTTTTGGTTTTCTTTGCTGTTTTGGCTCGCTGTATCGGCGTGGGTTTCTATGGTGATTTGGCCCGCTAATCTT
>Ga0335080_10003292_pt1 | contig 16316 bp, 12 predicted proteins | sample Lox_Sample_34_FD_206720 | JGI IMG/M metagenome (GOLD analysis project Ga0335080, IMG submission 206720) | Soil microbial communities from Loxahatchee National Wildlife Refuge, Florida, United States - Lox_Sample_3.4 | ecosystem: Environmental > Terrestrial > Soil > Wetlands | place: USA...
CGCCAGAAGCGGCACTGGGGCCGGGTGATTGTGATTCTGCTTGTGCTTGCCGCGCTGATCGGGGGAGCTATCTACCTGCTTGCGCCGCGCATTCGCAAGCTGTCGCGGTCCAGCAGGCAGGTAACCGGATCGAGCCGCGTAATGGTCGCGCAGAGCGCGGGTTGCCCCTTCGTGCAGTCGTAGCGGACGGCTGTGCTCAGCGCGGCGCCGTCGCGCGAAGCAGGTCTTCCGTCTCCCGCTCGTTCAGCACGGCTTCGAGTTCCTTCACCAGGTCCGGATCCCACCAGCCGCGCTTCACTTCCTGCTGCATCGTGTCCATGGCCTGCTCGCGGGAGAAGGCCTTGCGGTACGGGCGGTCGGTGGTGAGCGCGTCATAGATGTCCACAGCGCTCAGGATCCTCGCGGTCAGGGGGATGGCGCTTCCCTTCAATCCGTCGGGGTAGCCGCTGCCATCCATCTTTTCGTGGTGATGGCGGATGATGGGCAGTACGTTGCGGAATGACTTGAGCGGCGCGCAGATGCGTTCTCCCGCGGCAGGGTGCTCTTCCATGATCTTGCGCTCTTCGGGCGTAAGCGGCCCGGGCTTGCGCAGGATATGCTCGGGCACAGCGACCTTGCCGAGGTCGTGGACGATGCCGCCACGGCGCAACGCGATCAACAGGTCAGAATGCAAACCTACGCTTTTTCCCAGGGCTTCCGCGTAAACGGACAGGCGGTCGCAATGGCCCACGGTGTAGGGGTCCTTGGCCTCGATGCTGATGGCCAGGCTGCACAGCACGGATTCCGCGCTTTCCAATTCGTCAGTGAACAGCTTCAGACGCAGGAGTGAGCGTACGCGCGCCAGCAGTTCCGCACGGTCCACCGGCTTGCTCAGAAAATCGTCCGCACCGCCCTCGATGCCTTTGATGCGGTCTTCGCTGCGGTTCAACCCTGTAACCAGAACAATGGGCGTCAGGCGCGTGGCCGGGTCGGATTTCGCTTCGTGACAAACGGCGAAGCCCGTCCGGCCAGGCATCATCACATCCAGGAGGGCCAGGTCAACGCGCCGCGCCCGCAGCAATTCGAGCGCGCCCAACCCGTCTTCCGCCTGGACCGTGAGGTACCCCTCCCGTTCCAGCAGCTCGGAGAGGATTTCCCGGTTGGCCGGCTCGTCGTCCGCAATCAAAATGGTCGGCTGGCTTTGGCTCATGGCGATTCCCCGACGCCCCGGTCGGAGACACGACGCCGGGCGCGCAGCAAATTGTGAGCGTGTCCTAGTGGATATCGGCAGGAGGAGTGGGAACTTCAGTGCCTCGTCGGCTGCGCCTCTGCCACCTGCTGCAGCGCGTGGCGCGTCACGTACCAGCAAGGCGCCACTCCGAGATGCGGGAACACAGTGTGCAGGCACGCCTCGGTGCGCGGCTGGTCGAAGTAATACTCGACCCGCCCGCCCTTTACCTCTCCGGCCTGGTACACGGGAACGTCGCTGAAAAGCGACGCGGCCTGTTTGTGTGAGACGCGGTAGCGCACCATGAGATCTTCGACGCAATAGGCCGCCGCGACCAGGACCAACAGTGCCAGCAAGCAGCGCGCCGCCAGGCGGAGGACGGGATGCATACACACATCTTAGCGCCACTACGCGTCACGGCGCCGGAGTGAACCTGCTGGGTCGTGACGGCGTCGCGGCCGTCTAGAAGCTCAGTCGCGCCATGAACTGCATCTGGCGGCCGGGGGCGACGTTCGCGATTCCGCCGACCGGCGCGCCGAAGGTGGCCGGAGGCGTCGCGGCGTTGCCGTAGGTGCCGCTGCGGCCGTAGAAGTTCGAGTGGTTCAGGGTGTTGTACGACTCCGCGCGTAGATCGAGAAGCAGGTGCTCGGTGACGTGGAAGCGCTTCTGCAACGACATGTCCCACGTGTACGTGGCAGTGCCTTGGCCGAAGTTGCGCGGAATGACCTGCCCGTTCAGTACGGGACGGTCTGCGTTCACCCCGTCTCCGTTGTTGTCCGTGCCGGTGGTCACGTTGTAAGGCAGGCCGGCAGCGAGGGTTGCCGCGCTGGCGAACGTGAACCCGTAGGGCATGTCGTACCACCCGCTCAGGACGGCGCGATGCCGCTGGTCGAGCAAGCTGGTGGCCTTCTCCGCCGCGCCGAGAAAGTTCCAATCGTTCGCGTTCTGGTTGGCCGCGTCAGGCTCCACGGTGTCTATCGCATGCGAGTAGGTGTAGCTCAGCAGCAGTGAGAAGTGATTTGAGAGCTGCTTCTGCAGCCGCAACTGCAGGCCGTTATAGGTGCCCGAGCCGAGGTTCACGATGGCAGTGATCTGCCTGTAGTTGTTGAAGCAGTTGTTGATCGCGGGATTGTAGTTCGGGCTGTTCAGCCGGCACGTCGCCGCCGGCTGCACCGGGCGCGTGGCGTTGGCCGCGGTGATGGAGCGCGTTTGCCCCTGCGCGGTGCGCACAAAGGGGGCGGGCGCGTTCAGGTCGTCAGGCCGCTCCAGCCTAATGGAATGCGAGCCGACGTAGTCGGCGGAAACGATCCAGCCCTTTGCCACTTCATCCTGCACGCCCAACGTCCACTGCTGCGTGTATGGGTTCACCAGGCCGTCGGGATAGAAGTGCAGCTTCGAGACGTCGAAGAACTGGTTCAGGAAGGCCGCGTCGCCCAACTGCACCGTAATGTCGCGGATCGGCACGGCCGTGCCCTGCGCGGAGGTACAGCCCGGCGACGCCAGCAGCGTCGAGAGCGACGCCCATGGTGTGAAGGTCGAAGGGTACCCGCACGCTCCGGGCGCCGCGCTGAACGAAAAGATCCCCTGGGGATTCCCCAGCTCGTAGCCGGCGGCCAGGTCAGCACGGATTTCAGAGAAGTAGATGCCGTAGCTCGAGCGCAGCACCGCGCTGTTGGTATGCGGCAGGCGCCAGGCCAGTCCGATGCGCGGGCCGACGTTGTTCGTATCGTCGAGAAAGGTCTGCCCCTCGTAACGCAGGCCGAGATTGAGTGTCAAGTCCTGGCGGATACGCCAGTCGTCCTGCAGAAAGACGCCCCAAACGACTTCCTTGATGTTGTACGTCTGGTTGCCGAAGGCCTGGGCATAACTCGACGCGAGCGGCGGCGTCCCGGTACAGGCGGGCGCGCCGGGCGGCGGCGGTGCGGGCGGCGGCAGGCCAGGGTTCAGCGTGACCAGCGTGGACAGGGGAATCGTGGCGTAGCACGGGTTGATGGTGAACTGTCCGTCGATAAATCCGCTGCCGAACTCCTGTCCAAATCCTCCAGAAGACGATTCCACGAGATCAAAGCCCATTTTGAGCGTGTGGCGTCCACGGACGAGCGTCAGCGTGTCGGCTTCCTCAAACTGATGATTGCCCAGATCGGCGAAGAGCGATGTGCCCTGTGTGTAGAACCCCGAAGCCGCGAATTGCGGGCCGGGGTCCGCGGGAATGAACCGCGTAATCGGAGTGCCAATAGCCACCTGGAAGCGCGCCTCGTTCAGCGTGCGCGGGCCAATGGTCCACGTGTCGCCCAGCACCAGGGAATACGTGCCCTTTTCAAAGGTGCGCGCCGCTGATGGAAACGTATTGCCGCTGACGGTGTCCTGCGGGTTCGTGTCCGTAAAGTGATCCAGGTTCGCCCGGAACGTCAGTCCGTTCTTGCTCGTAATCTGGTGATCCAGGCGGAACAGGTAGAGTTCCTGCTTGAAGTCGCCGGTGAAGATGTCGCCTGGGTCGAGCGGCGACGTAATCACGGCGTCGCGGTTGCCGTTGTTGTACTCCGCGGAGATTAGGAAGTGCGTGCGATCGGTCACCAGCGGCCCGGAGAACGCACCACTGCCTTCGGCGAACGTGTCCTCAGCCTTCTCCGTGGCCAGTGGAGAGACGAGCGGCGCGCTCGCTTCCGAGAACCCCGGCCTGCCCATGCCCACGAAGTCGCCATGGAAGGCGTTCGTCCCCGATTTGGTGACGACGTTGATGGCCGACGCCGTAGACCTGCCGTATTCCGCCGACGTCGCGTTCGGGATGATGGTGAATTCCTGCACCGAGGCAAACGGCAGCGTGGTGAAGATGGTCTGGCGGCCCCAGCTGTCGTTGGCGTCGGCATTGTCGATGGAATACGTGGTCTGGCGGCGGCCCCCGCCGTTGATCACGAAGAGCGTTTCGTTCGTAAACAGGTCGCCGGTGGTCCGCGAAGGCCGTACAGACGAGTCCAGAAGCGCGAGGTTGGTGAGCTTGTTGCTCAGAATCGGCGTGTTCTCGATCTTCGGCAGCCCGAGCCGCACGTCAATCTGGGCATTGTCCGTGCTGACGCTCGTTGTGGTGCCGTAGACGGTGATCTCGCTATTTTGGCCGGAGACGTTCAGCGTGAAGTCGACAGTGGCCGTTTCGCCCCCCTGGAGCTCCAGGTCCTGGCGCTCGGCTCGTGCGAACCTGGGCGCAACGACAATGACCGTGTAACGGCCCGTCAGCGCGATGCCCAGGAACGCGTAGTTGCCCTGGCCGTCCGTGTGCGAAATCCGCTCGCTGCCCGTGGCCGCATTCTTCAAGCTCACCTCGGCCCCAGGGATCGCGCCGCCCTGCGCGTCCTGCACGTGGCCTTGCAGAGCGGCCAGGTCGCGCGTCTGAGCCACACCGACCGCCGGCATGAGCAGCAGGCAGGCCCCGAGGAAGGCAAAAAGTGCGCTTCGAAACACACCGATTCCCGCACGACTGCGGGTCGTTCCAGTAGTCATGAGTTTCGGTCCTTTGTTCGTTCCTAGTCTGGGGCGGCGAAAAGGCTAACGGGCGGCCCGGATTACTACCAGCCCTAGTACCGCGCCGGCAACGCGGGGGGCTTTCGCTTAGCGGACGAGGTCTTCCAGCAGGCGATAAATGGACGGCATCACAGAGGGCAGCAGGGACGCGGAGAATACCAGCACGGCGCAGGACAACGCTGCGACCCCCGCGAACACCCGGAAGCGCGGACCGGAGTCCGCAGGGTGCGCGGCTGGCCCGCGCTGTTCGACGCGCAGCAGACGCTCGACCCGGGCTTCCAGGTCCAGGCCTCCGCTCGTGAAGGAGGAGGTCAGCGCCAACACCGGCGGGCGGCCCAATTTCGCTACACAAACCAGCGCCGAGGCCAGCGCGAGCGCCCGAAAGGGATCGCCGGCTGCAGCTTCGTCGTCAGCAGCCCATTCGGCAAATCTGGCCCAGCGGCCCTCCAGAGCCCGAAACGGCCCGCGCAGAAAAAGCACGTCAGGAGCGAGGAGCAACAGCAAACGTGCCAGGTTGTCGTGCGCGGCCCAGTGCGCGCGTTCGTGGCACAGCGCGGCATCCATTTGATCCGGAGAAAGCGTCTCGAGCACCGCTCGCGAAACCAGCAGAGTCGGACGAAACACGCCGCAGAGCGCCAGCAGCGCCGACGGGTGCTCGATAGCGAGCGCAGGCATGCGCGCCCCTGTGCCTCCGATGGTTGTGGCGCGCCCGACGCAGCGGCAGCGGCCGGCATAGCGGCTGGACCCAGCCACGGCGCGGACGACGCGCGTGAACGAGAGCACCCAGGCCAGCAGTCCCAGCAGACCGGCGCCGGCGCACAGCAAACCCATATCTTCGTGCGTGGCCTGCGGCTCAAACCAGAGGTAGCTCGGGATGCACAGCGCGAAGACCACAAACAGGCCGAACAATGCGGGACCGAGCCGCACCGCCAGCAGCAGCCGCCCCGCGGCGCGAGGCTCCATTCGTTCCGCCGTCCTTATGGCGAGGGGGATGCAAGCGAGCGCGATCAGCCCGCAGAAGGCGTTCACAAGGAAAAATGATGCGAAGCAGAGCCCGGCCAGCCGGAGAAGATAGGAAGCGTCCATCAGCCACCTGCCCGGGAAAGCTCTTTTCGCTTCGCCCGTATCTTCTGCGCCAACTCTTCCAGAAGCGGGGCGTCCTGCTCGCCGACAGCTTCGAGAAAGCACGACAGCAGTAGATCGCGCGACGGCTGCGGGCCGGCAAGGAATCCGGCCACCAGTTCGCCCGCCCTGCGGCGTTGCCACTCGGGCTGCGTGAACCGAGGAGAATAGACAAACGCGCGGTCTTCCTTGCGGCGGCCGAGCAGCCCCTTCTTGAACAAGCGATCGAGAGTGGTCATCACGGTGGTGTAGGCGAGCCTGCGGTTCAGCGTCTCCACCACATCCTGCACGCGGCTGTCGCCGCGCGACCAGAGCACTTCCATCACTTCGTTTTCCAGACGGCCCAAGGGCCCCCGATGCGCAGACCGGTTATCCGGGGAACCGTCCTTCAAAAAGCGAAGCATCCCCATCCTTTCCCACCTCGGCGGGCCCGAGGGAAGGAAGGATTCTATGCCTTCGCCCGGGGCCGGCAAAGAGGGCTTTTGGCGCCTTCGCCCTCAGGGCGGCTCATCCAGCATGGCGCGAATCTGCTGGCCCAGCATCACGGTGCCGTAGGGCTTCTGCAGGATGGCCACGCCTGCGCGCCGCGTAGCCGCCAGCGAATCCGCCTCATTCGCGTAGCCTGTGGTGAAAATAGCCCGCAGGCCGGGACGCAAGGCCGTCATGGCCGCCAGCGCTTCGGTGCCGTTCATACGGGGCATGACGACGTCAAGCAGCACCATGTCCACCTTCGTGCTGTTTTCCGTGAACACGCACACAGCCTCTTCGCCGTCGCGCGCCAGGAGCACCCGGTAGCCGAGCGCCTCGATCATTTCCCGCGCGGCTTCGCGCAGGTCGTCGTTGTCCTCTGCGATCAGGATCGTCTCCGTGCCGCCCCGCACGTCCGATACATGCCGCTTTTCGCGCGCAGCCACGGCGCCAGTGCCCACGGGCAGGTAGACGCGGAACCTCGTGCCGCGCCCCGGCTCGCTTTCCACATCGATGATGCCATTGTGCTGCTTCACGATACCGTACACGGTGGCCAGGCCCAGACCGGTTCCCTTCCCCGGCTCCTTGGTCGTAAAAAACGGCTCGAAAATGTGCTCCAGCGTGGCTGTATCCATCCCGGTGCCCGTGTCGGCCACGGTTAGCATGATGTAGCGCCCGGGCTTGTAGTAGGGACGGTACTCCTCGGCGTTAGGCTTCACCTCGGCGGGCTCGGTGGAAATGGTCAATTGGCCGCCGCCCGCCATGGCGTCGCGCGCGTTGATGCACAAATTCATCACGATCTGCTCGATCTGGCTGGCATCCGCCCACGCGGGGGGGAGAGCGGGCGCGAGGCTGAGCGCCATGTGCACGTTTTCTCCGATGACCTTGCCCATCAGGCTCACGCATTCGGAGACAAGCGCGTTCACGTCCAGGTTCTGTGGCTGCAGCACCTGCCGCCGCGCAAAGGCCAGTAACTGCCGTGTGAGGGCTGCGGCGCGTTCCGCCTGCGTCCGAATCTTCAGCAGGCGCTCGCGTGCGCGATGCCCTTCCGGCAGGTCGGACTGCCCCAGTTCAGCCCAGCCGAGAATCGATCCCAGCACATTGTTGAAATCGTGCGCGATGCCGCCGGCCAGGCGGCCGATGGCTTCAAAGCGCGCGAGCTGATTCACCTGCGTTTCCAGCCGCCGCCGGTCCCGCCGCCCCTCCGCTTCGTGCAGCGCTCGCTCCACCGCGCTTAGCAGCCGCTTCAGGTTGCCCTTCAGCAGGTAGTCCTGCGCCCCGGACTTCAGCGCACTCACCGCCATCTCTTCTCCGATCGTGCCGGAAACGAAGATGAACGGGATGTCCACATTCCGCGCGCGGAGCAGAGACAAGGCCTCGGTGCCGGAAAACCCGGGCATGGAGTAGTCGGAAAGGACGATGTCCCACCGCCCCGAGTCCAGGGCGGAATGCAGCGAGGCGGCGGAATCCACGCGCTGGGGTTGCACGTCGTAGCCGCCACGCTTGAGCTCGCGGATCAGCAACAGGGCGTCGTCTTCCGAATCCTCGACCAGCAGCGCTCGAAGAGGGACCGCCATCACATCCTCCCGGGCGGGGCATTCTGGTTCAGCAGCAGCCAGTAGAGCCCCAGTTGCTTCACTGCCTGGATGAATTCCGTGAACTCGACCGGCTTGCGCACGTAACTGTTGGCGCCGAGCCCGTAGCCCTTCAGGCGGTCCATCTCTTCATTCGAGGTGGTGAGAATCACCACCGGCAGATAACGCGTGCGCTCGTCGGAGCGGATGCGCTTGAGCACCTCGAAGCCGTCGAGCTTCGGGAGCTTCAAGTCGAGAAGGATGACCTGCGGCATGTGCTCGAGGTCGCGCCCGGCGTAATCTCCTTCTCCGAACAGGTATTGCACGGCCTGCAGGCCGTCGCGCGCGACGATCACCTCGTTCTTGATCTGGTTATGCTTCAACGCGCGCAGGGTCAGCGCCTCATCGTCCGCGTTGTCTTCCACCAACAGAATTGCGTCGTCGTTCACGCCATCCTCCTTCGGGCGCGCTCACACCACGAAATAAAAGGTCGCGCCTTTTTCCACTTCCGCTTCCGCCCAGATGCGGCCGCCGTGGCGCTGCAGGATTCGGTGTACCGTCGCCAGGCCCACACCGGTGCCGGGAAAGTCCGCCGCACCGTGCAGTCGCTGGAAGGCACCGAACAGTTTCCCGGCGTATGCCGGATCGAATCCCGCGCCGTCGTCCCTTACAAAGAGGACAGGCCTCCCGCCGTTCATCTGTGTCTGGCCGAACTCGATCCGCGCCGTCGGATGCTTCGACGTGTACTTCCAGGCGTTGCGCAGCAGGTTGTCCATCACCACGCGGAGCAGGCGGGGATCGCCTTCGGCCTCGATTCCGTCGCCGATGACGCACTCGACCCTCCGCTCTCCATCGGACTTGCGGATATCGGCCGCCACCGACCGGGCGATGGCGCTCAAATCGACCGGCTCGCGGCGCATGTCCGCGCGCGTAACCTGCGCGAGGTTCAAGAGGTCGTCGATCAGCACGCCCATGCGGCGGGTGGCGGCGCGTATGCGCTCGAAATGCCCGCGCGCTTCCGCGTCGAACTTGTCGCCGTAGTCCTCGAGAAGCGCCTGGCTGAATCCGTCGATGCTGCGAAGCGGCGCGCGCAAGTCGTGCGAAACCGAGTAGGAGAAAGACTCGAGTTCCTTGTTGGCGGCGGCCAGTTCCGCCGTGCGCTGCTCGACCCGCAGTTCCAGATGGTCTCGCGCCGCGAGCAGCTCGCGGTCCCGCCGTTCGATCTGGTCGAGCATGTTGTTGAAGGCATCGCCCATCATGGCCAGTTCGTTCAGCGGGCCTGTCGTGTCCACGCGCACCGGGCAGTCCTTCCTCAGGGCCACGGCTCGCGCCGCCTCAGCGAGCGCGGAGATGGGCTTCACGACGGCATCGGTCAGCGCCGCCGAAGCAGCAGATGCGGCGGCCATTGAGCCCAGCAGAACCAGCGCAGAAATAAACAGGTAGCGCCTCAGGCGGCTGTTGAGCGCCTCCAAGTCGGATTCGATGAAGATGAATCCCATGGGCTGGCCCTGGAAAAAGATGCGGCGCACCAACTTGAGCGTGCCCGCGGAATACCAGTGGCGCTCGAGCTCGTTGCCGACCGTTTCCGCTGTCATGGGGACCGGCACGGCGCGGTCGCGCCGGTATGCGGCGAACATCTTGCCGTCGCCCGAGTAGACCGCGGCCGCAACAACGGTGGGCGCCTCGCGCAGCGCCGCCAGTGTGCTCTCCGCCGAGTTCGGGTCTGCGAACATGATGGCGGCCACGCTGTTCGACCCCAACATTTGCGCCTGCACAGAGAGGTTTCGCGTGATCACGTCGCGAAACGTGGCCAGGTCGTAGATCACGAACGCCGCGCAGGCCATCAGCAGCGCCATGGCGCTCACCAGCAGGTTCATGCGCATGAGCCTCTGCGACAGCGAAACTCGCCCGCCGTTCCGCATAGGTTCTACGACCCCGCCTGCGCGACCCTCCGCACTGCGGTCGCCACTTTCAGCAGGTCAGCGCTCAGCCTGAGCCCCGCACCGGCTGCGCTGGTCAGGTTGACTTCGAACCGCACCCGGTCGCCCTGCAACACAAACTGAATCATTCCCCCGCGCTGCGAGAACCTGGGAATGTCGCTGACCGTCAGCATGCTCGCCCTGTCGAATACGGCCAGAATCTCCTTGAGCCGGCCCTCTTCCGACGTCGAGATGTAGACGATGCGGCAGCCGGCCGCCTCCTCCGCCTGGCTGACCCGCCGCGCCACCACGCTCTTGCCGCCGACGCTTTCTCCCGCCAGCGCCGCGTCCAGCGCGGCGCCGAACGGGTCTCTGCCCAGCACGCAGATGGCAAAGGCCGAGTCTGTCGACACCTGCTGCGGCCAGCCGACGAACCTGCTGAAGTTGAACAGATACACAGCCTTCACCTGGTACTCGCTGGGCCGCCCAACTTGCGCCGCGGCGCTCGCCACGAGAGCCAGCGTCGCGACAGCGGAAATGAACGCGCGACGCACCTATCTCCTCCACACCAGCTTGGCGTACACCTCGCGCCGGATGCCTACCAGTGGGCCTGGATTGCCGCCGAATTCGTCGTGCCATGGCTGCAGCAGGTTGCGGCCAACGATCGAGAACTCCAGGCGCTCGCCCACGTGCCAGCCCAACCGCAGATCAGCGGTCGTGTATGCGTCCACCAGTTGCGCGGGCAGTGCGCTCACGAATCGAAAAGTGCCGTCCAGCTCGAACCGGCGGGGCAGGTCTATTTGCGACTGGAAGACCACGGAGTGTCGCGGACTCGACCCCTCGTAGTTCGGCAGCAGGTTCCCCACATCGGTAAAGCCGGGCGCGTCTCGAAACCCGATGTGCAGGAACGAATACGAGCCGCGAATCTGCCACCACGGCGTGATGCGGAAGTCGGGAGCGATTTCCGCGCCCGCCGTGTTGCCCTGAATCACATTCGCGTAGGGAATGTTGATGTTGACCCGCAGGGGATTCTGCGCCACGGCCACGGAGAGCGGGCCATAACCCTGGACGTTGTTGTACAGGTTGTAGAAGGACGTAAAGTCCACATACAAGCGCTTGTTGACCAGCGCCCGGTAGCCGGCTTCGTAACCGATCAGGCGCTCGGCCGCCATGTTCGGATTGCCCGTAATGACGAAGTAGACGGGCGGCGGTGGCGCCGGCTGCACCAGGATGTTGAATTGCACGTCTTCATCCACCCGCGACGGCGTGCGGACCGCGCGCGTAACCGCGGCCCAGAAAGAATGGTGCTCGGAGGGGCCCCACAGGACGCGGGCGTTGGGCTGGTACTCGAATCCGCTGAAATTATTGTGTTCGAGCTTAGTGCCCCCGGTAACGATCAGCTTATCGTGCAGCAGCGGAAGGTCGTACTGGACGAACCCGCTGTAAATCGAATCGGTTTGCGAGCGCGGCGTAAAGATGACGCCGGCGGAGCTTTGCAGGAAGTTGCTGGGGCTTACGCGGGCGCCAAGCCCCCAGGTAAGTTCCTGGTGGCCAAACGTGCGCAGGTGGTGCACAAAATCCGCGTCGAACGTGTCGCGGGTCTCTCCCAGCTCCAGGTTCCGCAGGTTTGTCCGGTCGAAGTACACCTGGAGCTGGACGTCGGAGCGTCCGCTGGTGTGCTGCCAGAGCGCGAGCAGGTTGCCGCCGGAGAAAACGGCGTCGTCGTCCACGATGGACTCCGCCGGGGGATTGAACGACGCGAGGATGACGCGCTCGCCGGACTCGCCGCGATATATGTCGCCCTGAACGGTGAACAAGTCGTGGTCGCCCCTCTTCCAGTCCGTCCGGAAGCCAGCCTGGCCGATGCGCCAGTCGTCGTAATTGTCGCCGTCGGGGTGATACTCCGGTCCGCGGACGAATCCCATTCCATAGACGCGATAGGTGAAGTTGCCTTGTGTGCCCCCGTAACGCGCGGCACCTGTGCCCTGGTCCACACTTCCGCCACCTGCGGCCACCAGCGTTCCCTGCGTGTCTCGGGAGTTCTTCGTAATGATATTGATCACTCCGTCTACGGCGTTGGCTCCCCAGATCGTGCCGCCCGGGCCCCGAATCACCTCGATGCGGTCCACGTCCTCCATCACCACGTTCTGCAAGTTCCAGTAAACGCCGGAGAACAAAGGTGTGTACACGCTGCGCCCGTCGATCAGCACCAGCAGTTGCTTCGAGAACTGGCCCGCGAAGCCGCGGATCGAAATGGACCACTGGTCGGAACTGACCCGCGCCACATCCACACCGGGCACCAGCCGGAGCGCCTCGGGGATGCTGGTCACGCCGGAGCGGCGGATGTCTTCGTTGGTCAGCACGAAGATGGCGGCAGCGGTCTTGCTCACCAGCTCCGGCTCCTTCGCGACGCTGGTCACCTCGACGTTGCCCAAGTCTGCGAGGCTCATTTGCTTGAGCTGCGTATCTGCCTTCCGTTCGCCGTTCTTCTCCGTGTCGTCCACCGGGCCGGGCGGTAGCGGTCCGGCTGCGATGGCCGCCGGTAACAGGCCACAGAGCGCAACCCAGCCTGCGCCACGGCGCAGAGCGGCTCTTCGTCCAGTGTTTCGCAATGACTGGCTGAGTGACAGCATGGCGTCTCCACACACCACCACCGAAGTCGCCTCCGGTGTTTTCAGGAGGTCCTTAATCGGTCCTATCGGCGGGAGGGGAGAAACGCAGTAGTCGCTTGCAGCGAAGTGGTCACCCTGTGCGGTGGCCGCCCGAAGTCGCGCGCCACAGGCCCCCGGGCACACAATTCCCTCGGAACACTGTGTTCTGGGGCAGGTTATTGGTATGCTCTTGCCCGAAAAAATCCCCGGGTCAGGGCGGCTTGGCGCCTCTGACAATCCCAGACGAAGGACACAACGCCGTGAAAAAACACACCGCTGCGAAGACCGTCAAGAACGTGCTGGTTCTGGATATCGGCGGCACCAACGTCAAGGTCGCGGCCACCGGACATCCTGAGCCGCTGAAGATTCCCTCAGGACCGGAACTGACCGCCGCGCGCATGGTTGCGGAAGTGAAGAAGGCCACCAAGGGCTGGAACTATGACGCCGTGTCGATTGGCTATCCCGGCATGGTCGCGGCGGACTGTCCGGTCCACGAACCGCGCAACCTCGGTCCGGGCTGGATGGGTTTTGACTTCAAGAAGGCGTTCGGCCGTCCCATCCGGCTGATCAACGACGCCGCCATGCAGGCGCTGGGGAGCTACGAGGGTGGGCGCATGCTCTTCCTGGGCCTCGGCACCGGGCTTGGCTCGGCCATCGTTTCGGACGGCGTGCTCTCCCCCCTGGAACTCGCGCACCTGCCCTACCGCAAGCACAAGTCGTTCGAAGACTTCGTAGGTTTGCGCGGGCTGGAAAAGCTCGGCCGCAAGAAGTGGGAGAAGCACGTGCACCGCATCGTGAAATACTTTGCCAACGCGGTAGATGCGGACTATATCGTGCTTGGCGGGGGCAACGCGAAAAAACTGAAGGCCGTGCCCGCAAAGTGCCGCCTGGGAGACAACTCAAACGCCATCAAGGGCGGCCTGCGCATGTGGGCGAAGGTCTGACCCGCGGGTAACGGCGCGCTCCCCTCAACAACGGTTCGAACGGACACACTTCAGTCCGGCAGCGCCATTTCCCCGCGGATTGTAAACTCCGTTTTCGCGCCGTTCGGCTTCGGCAGGCCGGAGCGGCCGACGGGTTGGCCTCCGCCGGTCCACACTTCCACCTTTCCCGCCATGATGCGCCGGTTCCCTTCCGGGTCCACGACGCTCAGATCACGCGCCCCCAGCCGGAATTTCACCGTCCCCGTCTCTCCTCGGGCCAAAGGCACGCGCGTAAAGCCCGCCAGTGCCCGCAGCGGGGCTCCGGCGGCGCCGGCATGTGTCAGGTAAAGCTGCACGACTTCGTCGCCCGCCATGCTTCCGCTGTTGGTCACGTCCACGGAAACCGTCACCTCGCTACCGGCAGCGACCTCCTTCGGCTCGACCCGCGCTGCGCCGTATCGAAAAGACGTGTAGCTCAGCCCATAGCCGAACGGGTAGAGCGGCTCGCCGTCGAAATACCGGTAAGTTCGCTTCGCCATCGAGTAGTCTTCGAACGCCGGCAGTTGTTCGACCGATTTGTAAAACGTCACCGGCAGCCGCCCGCCCGGCGAGAAAGCTCCCGCCAGTGCGCCGGCCACGGCCACGCCACCTTCACCGCCCGGATACCAGGCCTGCAGGATGGCAGGCACATGCTCATCGGCCCAATTCAGCGCCACTGCGCTGCCGCTCATCAGCACCAGCACCGTAGGCTTGCCGAGTGACGCGATACGCTCGAGCAGCGCCTCCTGCGGCGCGGGAAGGTCCAGCTTCGTGCGGTCGCCGCCAGCAAACCCGTCGGCCACCACCTTCATCTCCTCGCCCTCGATGCGCGGAGAAAGGCCCAGCACCAGCACAACGAGATCGGCCGAACGCGCTGCGTCCACCGCCTTCTGTCCTTCCTCTTCCGGCACGCTCCACACGAGCCGCGCTTCGGCGCTGCGAATGGTCTGGAAAAACTCGGCCTTCACCGCATAGGCGCGGTCTTTCTCCAGGCGAACCTTCTTCGTCTCCGTGGTCGGCGGATGATGCACCGTCCAGTCCTCGCCCAGCAGCTTGTCGTCCAGCCAGACGCGGAACCCATCCTGTCCTATGAAACCAACGATGTACTCCCCGCTCTGCGGAGGAACGAGCACGCCGGTCCAGCGGACCGAATAATTGTTCGGCAATTGCGCGTTGATGCCTGTGTCGCCCCAGGCAAAATCCACAATGGAGTCTGTGCGCGTCATCACCGGCTGGCCTTCCAACTTGACGTTCGAGAAGTACTCGCCCTTCATGCCGTGCTCGCGGCGCGACACGTCGGTGTACAGCGCGCTGCTGGGAACAGCGTGCGTCACCGGTCCGGTCAGCCCTGTGCCCTCGACGTACACGACCTTCGACTGGGGGAAGCGCGCGCGAATCCCTTCGAGCACGCTCACCGGATGGCTCGGCGTTCCGTTGTAGTTTCCCACCAGGGCGTCGCGGTTGTCCGCGTCGGGTCCGAGCACCGCGATCGTTGCGGGCGCGGTCTTCAACGGCAGCAGGCCCGTGTTCTTCAGCAGCACCAGCGACTCGCGCGATGCGTCCAGGGCCAGCGCACGGTGCGCGTCCGTGTCGTTTTCCCCGCGGGCGATGCGCGCGTACGGGTCCATGCCCGGCGGGTCGAACATGCCCAGACGGAACCGCGCCGTGAACAACCTCCGCAGCGCGGTGTCGATCACGGCCTCGCGCAGGATGCCCTGTTTCACGGCGTTGAGCAGCGCCTCGCGCTCGCGCTGCACGCGCGTGCGCGGGCTGCCGCACACCAGGTCCGTTCCGGCTTCGAACGACGCCGTGACGCCCTCTTCCAGCGACTTCGTGAAGTGGTGGCCGTCAAAAACGTCCGTAATCGCCGCGCAATCCGACACGACGTAGCCCCGGAAGCCCCAGTCCTTGCGCAGGTGCTCCTGCAGCAGCACGGTGTTGGCGCAAGCCGGCTGGCCGTTCACGGAGTTGTAGGCGCACATCACCGAACCCGCCTTGCCTTCCATCACCGTCGCGCGAAACGCCGGCAGGTACGTGTCTTCCATATCATGCCGCGAAGCTTTCACATCCACGCTGTGCCGCGTCGGCTCCGGGCCGCTGTGCACGGCAAAGTGCTTCGGGGTGGACACGGTTTTCAGGTACTTCGCGTCGTCACCTTGCAGTCCCGTGACGAACGCCACGCCCATGCGCGCCGTCAGATACGGGTCTTCTCCGTACGTCTCCTGCCCACGTCCCCAGCGCGGATCCCGGAAGATATTGATGTTCGGCGACCAGATGGTCAGCCCGCGGTACCAATCCGCGCCGCCGTCCTCGTGCCTCGTCGCGCTGTACTTTGCGCGGAACTCCGTGCTGATCACCTCCGCGGCACGGTGCATCAGCGGCTCGTCAAACGTCGCTGCCATCCCGATCGCCTGCGGAAACACCGTGGCGATGCCCGCGCGCGCCACGCCGTGCAGCCCTTCGTTCCACCAGTTGTATTCGGGAACGCCGAGGCGGGGGATGGCGTCGGCGGTATGGCCGAGCTGCGAAACCTTCTCCTCAATTGTCATTCGACCGATCAGATCGTTCACCCGCTCCTCGGTGGACAGCTTCGCGTTCTTATACGCGGCGTCGGACGGGGCCTGCGCTCCCGTCGCCGGCGGGCGCACCATCACCCCGAGCGCCCCCGCGACAATCAACACAGCTACGCTGCACACCACTCGCATTTTCATCATGCGGGAACTTATATCACGGCGGCCGCTGCGGAAGGACGCAGGCAGGACCACTTCAATAATGCGCCTTCTCCAGAACGGAGCCCAGCAGCGCGCTCGCGCCATTCCAGAAGATCTGTACGCCGATGCACACCAGGAGAAACGACGAGAGCTGCATGATCACCGTCATGCCTGTCTTGCCGAGCG
>Ga0335080_10003293_pt1 | contig 16315 bp, 13 predicted proteins | sample Lox_Sample_34_FD_206720 | JGI IMG/M metagenome (GOLD analysis project Ga0335080, IMG submission 206720) | Soil microbial communities from Loxahatchee National Wildlife Refuge, Florida, United States - Lox_Sample_3.4 | ecosystem: Environmental > Terrestrial > Soil > Wetlands | place: USA...
CTGAAAGGGATGCAGAGCTTGTTTGTCGCCGCCGGCGTACTCGTACCAGGAGTGCGTCACCTGCTCGGTGATCTTGGCGGGGTCGAAAGCCTCGACCTTTGCGAGATTCCGGCTCCGGATCACGCCTGAAGGCAGGAAGAGCCTCGGCCGAGAGCCGTCTTCTTCCGGATACTCGCCGTAAACGAGGTAGTTCCCGACGCCCTGCCCGTAGGAAGCCCAGTCCTTGTAGAAGGAGGCGACCGCCAGAAGATCCGGAATGTAGACCTGCTTCACGAAGTCGCGGGCGCTCGCCACGAGCTCCTTCATCATGGCGATCGAGCCCGCGTTGAGGGAGGCCTGGCGGTCGGGATCGACCGGCGTGGCCATTCCGCCGACGAGGAAGCTCTGCAGGTGAGGGTTCTTTCCGCCAAGCACCGCGTGGATTTCGATGAACTTGCGCTGCCACTCGAGCGCTTCGAGGTAGTGCGCCACCGCCATCAGATTCGCTTCGGGCGGAAGCTTGTAGGCGGGATGGCCCCAGTACGCGTTGGCGAAGGGGCCGAGCTGTCCGCGCTCGACGAAGCCCTTCACGCGGTCGCGCACGCCGGCGAAGTACTTCTCGGAGGAGAGCGGCCAGTCCGAGATCGACTGGGCGAGCGCCGAGGTCTTACCGGGGTCGGCCGAGAGCGCCGAGACGATGTCGACCCAGTCGAGGGCATGCAGGTGGTAGAAGTGGATCACGTGGTCCTGCACGCATTGCGACGCGATGATCAGATTGCGCAGCAGCCGCGCATTGGGGGGCGGAACCGCCCCGATCGCATTTTCCACGGCGCGGATCGAGGCGATCGCGTGCACCGTGGTGCACACCCCGCAGATGCGCTGGGTGAACGCCCAGGCGTCGCGGGGATCGCGCCCCTTCAGGATGAGCTCGATTCCCCGGAACATGGTCGACGAGGACCAGGCCTCCTTGACCTGCCCCCCGTCCACTTCGGCCTCGATGCGGAGGTGACCCTCGATGCGGGTCACGGGATCGACGACGACGTGTGTCATGGCCGGCCTCCCTTCTGTTCCGGCGCCTTCTCCGCGGGTGGAGGCGGCTCCGTGGGGGCTCCCGTGATCCCGCGTTTGACGAGGGCGACGAGCCCGTGGGCGGCGAAGGCGGCGCCGACTCCCGCCGTCGCCCAGAGGCCGACCTTGTCGATCGGCGTGGCGGTCTCGAATCCCGGGATTCCGGTGAGGTGCTGGTAGAAAGGCGTCATCTTGTCCCAGAAGTCCGGCTCCGCGCAGCCGATGCACGGATGGCCGCAGCCGATGGGCCAGTTGGTTCCTCCGTTCCAGCGGACGTTCGGACAGTTCTGGAAGGTGACCGGGCCCTTGCATCCCATCTTGTAGAGGCAGTACCCGGTGCGATGGCCCTCGTCGCCCCACGCCTCCACGTACTGCCCCGCGTCGTAATGCGCCCGCCGTTCGCAGTTGTCGTGGATCGATTTGCCGTAGGCGAAGAGCGGCCGGCGATACCGGTCGAGGGGAGGCCAGCTGCCGAACGTCAGGTAGTAGACGATCAGGGCCGTGAGGTTCTCGACGTTGGCCGGGCAGGCGGAGAGATTAATCAGATTCTTGACCCCGGGAACGGCGTCCGCGACGCCCAGGGCGCCCGTCGGATTGGGCGAGGCCGCCGGGATGCCTCCGAACGCGGCGCACGTTCCGATGGCGATCGTCGCCGCCGCGTTGCCGCAGACCTCTCGCGCGATCTGGATCGCCGACTTGCCGCCGACGGTGCAATAGGCGCCGCCCTCGCCCGTGGGGATCGAGCCCTCGACCACGGCAATGTACTTGCCGGCCCGCTCCCGGACCGTCTTGGCGAGAGCTTCTTCGGCCTGATGCCCCGCGGCCGCCATGATCGTCTCGTGGTAGTCGACCGAGAGCGTGTCGAGGATCACCTCGGCCGCCGTCGGCCGGCTGGCGCGCAGGAACGACTCGGAGTTGCCCGCGCAATCCTGAAACTCGAGCCAGACCAGGACCGGCTTCTCGGTCTTCGCGAGCGCGCGCGCGATCTTGACGGAGTAGGCGCGGGGCAAAGCCAGAGCCGAGGCCATCACGCCGCAGAAGCCGACGAACTCCCGCCGCGACACGCCGCGGCTCTCGAGCTCATCCAGGAAAGGCCGTTTGTTCATGGCTCCTCCTCTTGGGGCACGAACCGGCGCGGCGGCAAGCCGCGGCGTTCCGAAGACACTCGTGCAGACCGGAATGCTGTATTGAAGAGCCGCGCGGCGGGCCGCGGAGCCGAGCTCATGCGGGCAAGCCTAAGAAGACGCTCCGGGGCTCGCCTGATGCATTTGGACTGATGCGAGGCGCCGCGCGAAAATGATGCGAATGCATCAAATGCGCCTTCGGGCGAATCACGAGAGAATGCTCGGAGCGCGGATGGACGAAGTCCTCGATCTCACGGCGGATCTGCTCTACCGGCGTTGGCGCCGCGCGGTGGATCTTCTGTGGCGCGAGACCGTTCGATATCGGTATTCGCGGCTCGCCGGTTGGGAGCGGCTTCGCTCCGCTCGCCGCCGCCGGAGTCTGCAAAAGATCGTTCGGAAAGCGCTCTCCGAGTGCCACCGCATCGAGATCGAACGGCAAAAGCGCTCCGAGCAGGCCGCCGCCGCTCCGTAAGCTGTTCCTATGACCGGCGTCATGGACGCCGCCGCCGGCGCGAGCTGGAATCGCGTCATGAACGACGAACCGATCGACCCGGCGCTTCCCGTCCAGGAGGTCCTCTCGCGGCATCCGTTCGCCGCCCCCGTCCTCGCGTCGCATGGTCTCGACACGTGCTGCGGCGGCAAACACCCGCTCGCGACCGCCTGCGCCGCCCGCGGCGTCTCTCTCGCTCGCGTCCTCGACGACATCGAGTCGGCCCGGCGGGGCGCTTCGGGCGAAGACGCGGTGCCCCCGACAATGTCCATTCGCGAGCTGCGGCGGCGATTTCCGGCGACGGGCGCGGTTCTCGCGCGTTACGGCCTCGGCGACTGCGGCGGCCCCGACGGGCCGGACGAGCCCCTGGCGTGGTTCGCGACCGTGCATCGCCTTCCCCTCGAGGAATTCCTCCGCGATGTCCGCAGGGCCGCCGCGTCGGAAACGGCGGTCCGGGAGCCCGCTTCGGCGCCGGCACCGGCGCGCCCCTTCGCCCCGCATTTCATCCTCGGCTCGCTCGCCCTGACGCTGACGCTCGGCGCGACCACCGGAATGGTGAACCTGCTTCGGATCGCGGCGGGCGGCGACGTTCCCATCTCGCACCGCCAGATTCACGGGCACACGCAGGTTCTGGGCTTCGCGGCGCTCTTCCTCATGGGGATCGCGTTCCACGCCTTGCCCCGGATCCTCGGCATCGGCGGCGAGCGCGCCCGCGCCGCCGTACCGACGTTCTGGCTGATGTTCGCCGGGGTCGTTCTGCGCAACGTCGGGCAGCCGTACAACGTCGACGCGGCGGGCCGGCTCCTGTCGCTCCTCTCGTCGGCGCTCGAAGCCGCCGCCGCATTTCTCTTCGCGAGTTTCGTCTTCCGAGCGCTCTCGCAAGCGCGCGAAGGCAAGTACGGACCGGCGGACCCGATCCTGCGATTCGTACGGGCGGGGACGATCTATTTCCTGGCCGCGATGGCGATCGACGCCGCTCAGGGGATCTGGCTGGCCGGCCACCGCGAGACCGCGCTGCCCGTGTCGCTGACGGAGCCGTTCTACTTCGCCGCGCTCTACGGCTTCCTGCTCGCCTGGATCTACGGGTTCGGGAACCGCGTCGTGTCGCTCTTCCTCGGCGTCGGCGCCGCGCGGAAGCGCTCGCCCGAGATTGCCCTGTGGCTCCAGGCGGGAAGCGTCCCCCTCGCGCTCGGTGCCTTCGCTCCGGGCCTGCCCCTTCCGGCCTCTCTCGCCCTCCGCGACGCGGGGCTCGCCCTCGTCGCCCTCTCGGCGCTCGTCTTTCTCTGGGGACACGGATTCCTGTTCCGGCGGGCGGAGCTTCCGGCGATGCGCGCCCCGGGCTCACCGGGTTTCGCGATCCGCGCGGCGTTCGGCGCCCTCGGCCTCTGGGCCGTGCTCGAGCTCGCGGCCGTCGTCCTCGCTCGCACGACCGCCCTGCCGGCACAGAACCTCTGGTGGTCGGACGCGGCGCGCCACGTCTTCACAATCGGCTTCGTGACGCTGCTGATCGTGGGGATGAGCTTCCGGATTCTGCCGGTTTTTTCGGGAAAGAAGCTGTGGTCGCCCGCCCTCGCCCGGGCGACCTACGGACTCTTGATCGCGGGCACGGCGATGCGGCTGCTCCAGTACCCGGCCGCGTTCCGGCCGGTCTTTTACGAGATCGGTTCCTACATGGGGGTGCCGGTCGTTCTGGGGCTGCTTCTCTTTACCTTCAATCTGTTCCGGACGATGAGGACGGGCGGCGCTCCCCCCGTTCCGGCCGGCCCCGCCTTCGTCTCGACGCTGCCGGCGCGCTGACGCCGGGCCGCCCGACCGCGGGATCCCGAGCAAAAGAGGCGACCCGAAGACCGCGGAGACGATTTACGATGTGGCCCATACGATGGCCGACATCGCAGACGACGCGATCCACATCGTCGGCGCCGGGCCCGCTGGCCTGACCGCGGCCCTCACGCTTGCCCGCGCCGGCCGGCGCGCCGTCGTGCACGAGCAGCGTCCGGAAGTCGGGGCCCGCTTCCATGGCGATCTGCAGGGCGTCGAGAACTGGACGACGCCGCAGGACGCCCTCGAAGAGCTCGAGGCGATGGGAGTCGATCTTCACTTCGCGTCGCAGCCCTGCTACGAGGGCGTCTTCTTCGATCCGGTGGGGCGCGAGTACCTGTACCGGTCGCCGAAACCGCTCTTCTATCTCGTTCGTCGAGGACGCGAGCCGGGGACCCTCGATCAGCAACTCAAGGCGCAGGCGCTTTCCGCGGGCGTCGAGCTGCGCTTCCGCGATCCCGTCCCGCGGCTGCCGCAGGGCGGCATCGTGGCCGGCGGGCCCCGCGGACCGGATGCGATCGCCGTCGGCTACGTCTTCGAGACCGACCGCGCCGACGGCGTCTTCGGCGTGCTTTCGGACGCGCTGGCCCCGAAGGGCTATTCCTACCTCCTCGTCTCCCGGGGCCGCGGCACGGTCGCCGCATGCCTCTTCGAGGACTTCCACCGCGAACGGACTTATCTCCAGCGCACGCTCGACTTCTTCCGCGCGAAAGCGGGCCTCGAGATGAGGAACCCCGTACGATTCGGCGGAACCGGCAACGTCCTGCTGCCCTCGACCGCCTGCCACGGCAACATCCTCTTCGTGGGCGAGGCGGCCGGGTTCCAGGACGCGCTCTGGGGATTCGGGATGCGTCTCGCCATGATTTCGGGGAATCTCGCGGCCGGCGCGCTCCTCGCCGGCGATCCGTCGCTCTACGACGGCATGTGGCGGCGGCGCCTCGGCGCCACGCTCCGGACGTCGCTCGTCAACCGATACTGTTTTTCCCGCATGGGCGACCGCGGTTACGCGCGGCTCATGCGCTCGATCGGCCGATCGCGCGACGCGCGGCAGTGGCTCCACCGCCACTATGCGCCGACGCTCGCCAAGCGGCTCTTCTTCCCCGTCGCGCAGGGCGCCGTCCGCTCGCGCCGCGCCCCTCCGGGCTGCGCGCTCTCCGGTTGTGATTGCACCTGGTGTCGCGCCCATCCTCCGTCGCAAGCGACGCGCCCCGGCCGGCCGGCGGTTTCCGCACCGGCCGCGGCGGCGCCGCTGCCCTAGACTCGCGGCGTGCGGGAGCGCCCTCCGATCCCCTTCGACGCGGTCCCGATCCTGGCGTCGCTCTCCGTTCCCGAGCGCGCGGCTCTCGCGCCCCTCTGCGAGCTGACCGCCTTCGACAAGGGCGCGACGATCTTTCGGGAGGGAGACGCCGCCGATCGCATCTACTTTCTCTTTCTCGGACGCGCCAAGATCGTCAAGTCGGGACCCGAGCGGGACCTGATCCTCGAAATCCTGGGCCCGGGCGAGCCCGTCGGCGCGGTCGCGGCGTTCGAGCGGCGGCCCTTTCCGGCATCCGCCGTGGCGATCGAGCCGAGCGGCCTCATTTCGATCCCCGAGACCGCATTCTTCCAGCTCATCGAAAAGCGGCCCGCGCTCACGCGCGCGCTGCTCGCCGGTCTCACGCTGCGGCTGATGTCCCTCAATCGCCGCCTGGCCGACATGACCGGTTCGGTCGAGTACCGCACCGCACGGCTCTTCGCGACGCTCGCGGCGCGTCTGGGACAGCCGCGCGACGCCGACGTCTTCGTGCCGCTGCCCCTCTCCCGGCAGGAGATCGCGGATCTCGTCGGCACGACGATCGAAACGGCGATCCGGGTCATGAGCCGCTGGCACAAGGAAAAGATCGTCGAGACCGAGGCGAAAGGCTTTCGGATCCTCGACCTCGAGGCGCTCCACGCCATCGCGCCCGAGGAGTGACAGTCAGGCGGGCGGCAGCGTCGCCAATCCCGACGCCGCCGGCCGCGAGGCGGCGCGCGGCCTGAGCTTCCAGGCGACATAAGGCCGCGCGAGCCGTCGGAGCGCCGCGAGCCTCCAGGCGTAGAGCGAGGAGCCGAGACCCGGCGCCGCGAGGTCGCGCGTCTCCTCGGGCTGCACGACGAGCGAGACCTCGATCGGCAGCACGCCGACCGGCAGGGCCTCGCGCCGGCAGGCCTCCCAGACGTGCGCGAAAACGTCCTTCATGGCCTCGGGGTCCGGGGGCGGCGCGTCCTCGAGCTCGCTTCCGATCGTGGGACGGAATATGCAGACCGTCGGGAAGGCTCCGGCCCCGACGATCCGATCGATCCCGCGCTTGGTCGCTGCGATCGGCTCGAGGCCCGCGATGATTTCGCCCGACACGCGCCCGCGTCCGAGCCGGCCGGCCGTGTACTTCATCGCCTCGAAGAATCCCTCCTGGCCGAGCGTCTCGGCCTTTCCGGGGCACAGTCTCCGAAAGACCTCCGGATCCTCGAACTCGTAGCAGAAGGAGAAGTGGTCGGCGCCCGCCGCGATGAGCGCGTCGTACTCGGAGAATTTCCGGCGCGGAACCGGCATGCACTGCACGCCGAGAAAGCCGCCGACCTGCTCGCGCAGCGCGCGCACGAAAGGCTCGCACTGCCGGAGTCCATGGATGGGCTCCAGCCGGTCCACTTCCTCGTAGTGGTAGCCCGTGTTGAGGTGCGTGAAGATCGCGCCCGATTCGTCGCGTGCTGCGCGCGCCACCTCGACGACGTCGGCGACGGACTTGCGCGCCTGCTCCGCCACGCCGAGGTTCTTCCCCGTCGTGCAGAACTTGCACGCGCGGGACGGCGTCGACGCCCAGTAGAGACAGCGATTCGAGACGTAGACGCCGAGATAGTTGCCCTGGAGCACGCCGATGCGGCTCATCTCGACGCCGGACACGGTCCGGCGCCCGTACCAGGCCGGCTCTTCGGGAATCTCGACCGGATACGTGTCTCCGCTCCGGGTGTCCTCGAGCCGATAGAGCCCTTCCTCCTTGACGAGGCGCCACGGCGAAGCCGTCACGAAACGCTCGACGACCGGGACGTTGACCCAGATGGGCTTGCGCGGCGAAGGCAGCACGAGCTCGAGGCCCGATCCGAGCCCGGCGCGTGTGCGCGCGATCCGCCGCCCGTCGTGCCCGACCTCGCAGGAGGGATCGATCCGCACACCCCGGCAGAAGAGATCGATCTCGAGAGCGACCGGAGACAGCATCCGGAAGCGATCTTCGATGCAACCCCATAGGCCCCGCCATGATGCAGATCACACAGATCTCCTCCTGCTCGAATTAATGCGTTCGCCTCACTCGGCCGGCGTCCTCGAATGCCCAAATCAGCGCAGATCGCTCGAAAAGCGAGAAACGCGCGCCCGTATGAGCGCCGTCATATGCGGCCGCGGAGGGCGGGGAGATCGTGCGAGGTGAAGCGATGAAAAGGCAGCGGATGAACCAGGGCTCATCGGGTCGGAAGGGTGGCCCGGAGTTTCTCTCGCGGGGCGAGGCGGCGAAGCTCTTCGGTGTCTCGGCATCGACGGTGACGCGTTGGGCCCGCCTGGGGCTGCTGCGGGCGCTCCGGACGCCGGGCGGCCACTACCGCTTTCCCGCGGAAGAGACGCGACGCGCCGCGCAGCGTTCGCCGGCCGACGAGCTCCTGAGGCTCGACTGACGTGACGATCGCGGTCCGTCTCCCCGATCTCGAGCACTGGAAGGCGCAGGTCAAGTGCCAGGCGGGATGCCCGGTGCAGACGGACGCCGGACGCTACGTGCAGCTCATCGCCCAGGGACGCGACGAAGAGGCTTTCCTCGTGGCCCGCGCGCCGAACCCCTTCGCCTCGGTCTGCGGCCGCGTGTGCGCCGCGCCGTGCGAGGACGCCTGTCGGCGCGGGGCGATCGACGCGCCGATCGCGATCCGGGCCCTGAAACGGTTCGTCACGGAACGCTATGGAGTCGAGTCGATCCACCCCGACACACAGAATCGCCTGCGCGAGACGCTCATCGGCGAGGGCAATCGATTCGCCGGCCACCTCCCCATCCATCCGCCGTCCACGCAGATCAACGCCGGGGTGGCCGCGCGGAGGAAGGTCGCCGTCATCGGCGCGGGCCCCGCGGGACTGTCGGCCGCGCACGACCTCGCGCTTCTCGGATATGACGTGACGGTCTTCGAGGCGTCCGACGAGCCGGGCGGCATGATGCGCTTCGGGATTCCCGAATACCGCCTCCCGCGCACGCTGATCCGCTCCGAAATCGACAAGATCCTCTCGCTCGGTGTCCGGCTGGAGACGAAGACCGCGCTCGCGCCACGATTCGGGCTCGCCGACCTTCGCGCGAACGGATTCGAGGCGGTGTTTCTCTCGATCGGCGTGTCGAAGGGCCGCGATCTCCAGGTGCCGGGCGTCGAGCTCGACGGCGTCGTCAAGGCCGTGGACTACCTCCTGAACGTCAACCGCGGATACCGCATGGACCTCGGCCGGCGCGTCGTCGTCGTCGGCGGCGGCTTCGTCGCGTTCGACGCCGCGCGAACGGCGCTCCGCGGCGGCCGAAAGGACCTCGAGCGTGAGCTCGAACGCCTCGACGACGCCGAGAACCACCGGATGAAGGAAGCACTCGACTCGGCGCGGGCGGCGCTCCGGGGGGGCGCGACCGCGGTCACGATCGTTTCGCTGGAGAACTTCGAGGAAATGCCGGTGCTCAAGACCGTGCAGGGCCACGAGGAGTTCGAGGAGGCGCGGCGGGAAGGCGTGGTCTTCCAGACGAGGCGAGGCCCGAAGCGCTTCCTCGGCGACGGCAAGCTCGAGGCCGTCGAGCTCCGCCGCGTGGCCTCGGTCTTCGACGAGAACGGCCGCTTCGCACCGCGCTACGACGAGAGCGACGTCACGCGCATCGAATGCGACGCCTGCGTTCTCGCGATCGGCCAGCAACCCGATCTGTCCTTTCTCCGGCCGGAAGACGGTGTCGCCCTCACGCCCGGAGGCACGATCCGCGTCGATCCGGCGACCCTCGCGACGACGGCCCCCGGAATCTTCGCCGGCGGGGACGTGGCTTTCGGGCCGCGAAACCTGATCGAGGCCGTCGCCAACGGCAAGCGCGCGGCGCGCTCGATCCACGAACACCTCTCCCGCGAAGCGGCCGTCACGCGCGCGACTCTCGAGATCGAGTCCCTGCCGGCGGCGACCTACCGGATGATCGCGGGCTTCGAGATCTTCGACCGCGAGGCGCCGCCCACGCTCGACGTCGGGCGCCGCACCGGCATCGCCGAGGTCGAGACGGGCTACTCGGAGGAAGAAGCGCGGCGCCAAGCGGCGCGATGCCTCGTCTGCCACGTGCAGACGATCTACGACCCCGAGACCTGCGTGCTCTGCAGCCGCTGCGTGGACGTCTGCCCCGAGTACTGCCTGGCGATCGTCCCGTTCGACGAGCTCGACCTGCCGGAGGGCGAGCGGCACATCCTCGAGGAGCGCGCGGAGGCGGACGGCCTCCCGCTCTCGGCCATGGTCAAGGACGACGCGCGCTGCATCCGCTGCGGCCTGTGCGCCGTTCGTTGCCCCACCGACGCGATGACCATGGAGCGGTTCTCCATCACGGAACGTTTCGCCGCCGCGGCGGCGGAAGGAGGAAATCTCCGATGAAGGATCCGAAGGGCCGCCGCGAGTTTCTCTGGAAGCTCGGCATCGGCAGCGGCGTCGCGGCGCTCGGCGCACAGACCATCGCCTCGATGCGTTCGCTCGTTCCGAACGTCTCCTACGACGCGCCGACGACCGTCCGCCTCGGGATGCCGCACGACTTCCCCGACGGCCTGAAGTTCCTGCCGGACGAGCGGCTCTTCGTCTTCCGCGAAGGCAACACGTTCCACGCCGTTTCCGCCGTGTGCACCCATCTCGGCTGCACCGTCCGCGCCGAAGCCCTTCCGCAGGCCGAGACCAAGACCGTCGAGGGCCGCCCGGTCCGGCTGACGCACCGGTTCCTCTGCCCCTGCCACGGCTCCCGGTATTCGGGCGACGGCTCCAACGTCTCGGGCCCCGCTCCGAAGCCGCTCGCCTGGTACCACCTCTCGATCTCGCCGGACGACGGCCAACTGGTCGTCGACCTGGCGCGCCCGGTCGGCCGCGATTTCCGCCTGACGGTGGCGTGAAGGAGCCCGCATGAGCGCACATCCGAAGACCGAATCCCGCCCCGCCGGCCGCGGCGCCCCCGGCGTGCACCCGAAGCGGCTCTGGAGTTTCCGGCCGGCGTCCGACCGGGAGGCCGGCGACGCGGTCGTTTCGAACTTCCTGCTGCACTGGTTCCCCGCGAAGAGCTTCCGGTCGTCGCTCGCCTGGAGCTACTCGTTCTGGCTCGGAACCGTGTCGGCCGCGCTCCTGCTGCTGCTCGTCGTCTCGGGATTGCCGCTCCTCTTCCTCTACATCCCTTCCGTCGAGCGCGCCTACGCCTCGGTCAAGGACATCGAGTTCGTCGTGACGTTCGGCTCCTGGATCCGCGCCGTCCACCGGATTTCGGCGCACTTGATGGTGGCTGCCGTCTTCCTGCACCTCGTTCGAGTCTTCCTGACCGGCGCCTACAAGAACGGCGTCGGCCGGAATCAGAAGCGGCAGTGGAACTGGGTGCTCGGCGTCGCGATGCTGCTCGCGACTCTCTTCCTTTCCTTCACGGGCTACCTCCTGCCGTGGGATCAACTCGCCTACTGGGCCGTCACCGTCGGCACCAACATCGCGTCCTCCGTTCCGGTGATCGGAGCGACGATCCGCGAGCTCCTGATCGGCGGCCGCGCCATCGATCAGCCGACGCTGATCCGCTTCTACGTGCTGCACGTCCTCTTTCTTCCGATGATCGTGGGCTTCCTCTTCGCGTACCACATGTGGCGCGTGCGCAAGGACGGCGGCCTGGCGCGCGCCGACCGGGAGTCGGGCCGCGGCGAGTCGAGCGATACCGAGCCGTCGCCGACCAAGACGTACACCCTGCTGGGCATCGCACGGGGGACGGCGCCCCAGATTCGCGCCCGTGCCGTCGCCACGCCCGAGGCGACCGTCAACTCGGTTCCGGACCTGACGCGGCGCGCCGCCATCGTGGTTCTCGGCACGATCGCCATCGTCGGGATCCTCGCGGTCTTCGTGCGGTCGCCGCTCGAGGAGCCGGCCAACGCGATCATCACGCCCAACCCCGCCAAGGCGCCCTGGTACTTCCTGTGGCTCCAGGAAATCGTGACGGACACGACGGTCCACATCGGATCGCTCACGATCAACGGCGCGTTCCTCGGCGGCGTCCTGCTTCCCGCGGTCCTGCTCGTGCTGTTGACGGCGTGGCCGTGGCTCGACCGCAGCCCCGCCGGAGCCGCCGGAGAGTGGTTCGCCGCGACGCGCCGCCGCCAGAACCTCGTGTTCCTCCTTTTCGTGCTCGCCGTCCTCGTCCTGACCGTGATCGGCACTTTCCTGCGCGGGCCCTACTGGCATTTCTACTGGCCGTGGCAGCCCTGGCCCGAGCTGCCCTCGAGGATCTGACATGGAGAAGCGCACCGACTCGCCGCTGCCGAAGACCGACCGACCGATTCTCGCGATCGTCGGCGTGCTCCTGGTCGTCTCGACGGTCCTCTTCGCCTGGAGCGACCGGCAGCACGACTGGCGTTACTACCAGTACGCGTTCCGCGGTCAGGTCGCCGAGAAGCTCGGCGCCGACAAGGCGCGCGGGATCCCGCGCGGCGTACAGCAGATCTGGGCGCCCGAGTTGCGGCGGGCCGACCGCTGTATCACGTGCCACCAGGCCGTGCTGTGGAAGGGATTCGAGACCGCCGAAGAACCGTTCCGCACGCACCCGCCCGAACCCTTGAAGCATCACCCGGTCGAGAAGTTCGGATGCACGTCCTGTCACGGCGGCCAGGGATGGGCCATCGACACCACCCAGGCGCACGCGCCCACCGAGCACTGGGAGGAGCCGCTGCTCGGCCGCGAGCTCGGCGAGGCCTATTCGCTCGCCGACGACAAGAAGGCGCTCCTGCAGATGAACTGCAACGTCTGTCACCGCTACGACCGCGAGACCCCCGGCGCGGGCGCGATCAACCTCGCGAAGAAGCTCGTCGCGGAGAAGGGTTGCCGCGCGTGCCACGTCATCAACGGACGCGGCGGGACGATCGGGCCCGACCTGACTTGGGTCGGCGACAAGGCACCCGAACAGTACGAGTACGGACGCCTGTCCGGCCAGAAGAGCGCCTTCGCCTGGCACGTGGCGCACCTCAAGGATCCACGGGCGCTCGTGCCCGACACGGTGATGCCCAATTTCCACCTCTCGACGGGCCAGGCGCAGGCCATCGCGATGCTCGCGCTGTCCTGGCGTCGCGCGCCGATACCCGCCGACTACCGGCCGGGCCTTCCCCGCACGGACCCGCAGACTCCGGAAGAAGTCGCCGAGGAGCAGCGCATGAAGACGGGGCCCGGCGCCTGGTTCGTTCAGACCGGCTGCTTCGTCTGCCACTCGATCTCGGCACTCGGCGTCCGGAGTCCCGCCCAGATCGGGCCCGACCTTTCCACGGCAGTGGAGGACGTGCAAAGCCGCTTCGGCCGCACGGTGGACGACTTCCTCCGGGAGCCGACCGGCACGATGGCCGTCGTCCTGTCGCGCCAGATCATCCTCACGCCGCAGCAGAAAGAGACCGCCGTGCAGAAGCTGCGCGAGGCCTTCGCCGAATTCCAGAAGCAGAAGGCCGCGGCCGCCGCGGTCTCGAGCACCCAAACCCGGCCCGCAACACCTTGAAGAAGGAGGGAGGACTCCGATGAAACGCCATAGGAAAACCTGGATCACCTGGGCCGCCGTCGCGGCGGTCGCGATCGCCGCCGCGCTGTCCGGCCGCTGCGCCCCGTCCGCGCCGAAGTCGAAGAAGGCGCCGGCCGGCGCTTCGGATCTCGCCGTGGCGGCGCAGAAGACCTACGTCGCGCCCGGCGATCTCGACGAGTTCTACTTGTTCTCCTCGGGCGGCCACTCCGGACAGATCTACGTCTACGGGGTGCCGTCGATGCGGCACCTGTCGACCATTCCCGTGTTCACGCCCTACCCCGGAACGGGATACGGCTTCGATGACGAGTCCCGGAAGATGCTCGGCAACCTGACCTGGGGCGATGCCCACCACCCGGCGCTCTCGGAGACGGCCGGCGACTACGATGGACGCTGGCTCTTCATCAACGACATGAATGGGCGTCTCGCCCGTATCGACCTGCGCGACTTCAAGACAAAACAGATCTTCGGACCCGTCCCCAACGTTTCCGGCAACCACGCCTCGTCCTTCGTCACCCCGAACACGGAGTACGCCCTGATGGGCTCTCGGTTCTCCATCCCGATTCCCAAGGGAACCTACGCGCCGATTGAGAAGTACGCCACCGACTACAAGGGCGTCGTCGCGGCGATGAAGATAGACCCCAAGACCGGCGAGATCTCTTACGGCTTTGAGATCCTGATGCCGCCCTTCGACTATGACCTGGGCGACGCCGGCAAGAAGCTCTCGGAAGGTTGGGCATTCTTCACCTGCTACAACAGCGAGCGCGCCACGGGGAAGCTCGAGGTCACCGCGTCGCAACGAGACCGCGACTACATCGCCGCCGTGGACTGGCGCGCCGCCGCGAAGGCGATCGAGGAAGGGAAGGGCGACATGATCGGCGGCGTCCGCGTGCTCGACCCGAAGAAGGTGCCGGGCGTCGTGTACCTGATGCCTTGCGGCAAGTCACCGCACGGCGTCGACGTCTCCCCAGACGGGAAGTACATCATCGGCTCCGGCAAGCTCCAGGGGGTCACGACGGCCTTCAACTTCGAAAAAATTCAGACCGCCATTCGCAACAAGGACTTCACGGGCGATGAAGACGGCATCCCGGTCATCAAGTACGAATCGATCAAGGACGCGGAGATTCCCGTCGGCCTCGGGCCGCTGCACACGCAATTCGGACCCGACGGGTGGGCCTACACGTCGCTCTTTCTCGACAGCGCCATCGCAAAGTGGAAGCTCGGGACCTGGGAGGTCGTGGACAAGGTCCCGATGTCGTACAACATCGGCCACCTGTGCGCCGCCGAGGGCGACACCGTCTCTCCGAAGGGCAAGTACCTGGTGGGGTTGAACAAGCTTTCGCACGGACGCCACCTTTCGGTCGGGCCTTCGCAGCCCGAGTCGTCCCAGCTGGTCGACATCTCGGAAGAGAAGATGAAGCTGATCTACGACGCCTTCACCGAGCCCGAGCCCCACTATGCGCAGATGATCGAGGCGAAGAAGCTGCATCCCATCGAGGTCTACCCCAAAGACGAGAACAAGGATCCACTGGCGATCTGGGACGTCAAGGACGCGGGGGTGACCCGCAATGGAGCCAACGTCCTCGCCAAAGTCGTTCTCGTGCGGTCGACGATCACGCCGACGGCGATCGAGGTGAACCAGGGCGACACCGTCAAGATCGCGATGACCAACATCGAGCAGACGACCGACGAGCTCCACGGCTTCGGGCTGCTCGACTACAACATCAACATCGTTTGCGATCCCGGCGAAACCAAGACGGTGACGTTCAAGGCGGACAAGGCGGGGGTCTTCCCATACTACTGCACCAACTTCTGTTCGGCGCTGCATCAGGAGATGCAGGGCTACCTGATCGTCAAAGGCAAGTCGTAACGGCCGGATACCGGCGGGGCCGCGGCATCGGCCACGGCCCCGCCCCCCGGGCAGGGAGGATCCCATGAAAACTTCGCTCGAGCGCTTGAGCGGGCTCCTGGACAAGCCGCTCGAGACGGCCCCCCGCGTTCTCCTGCTCGCGGCGGTGCTGCTCTTCGCGCCCGCCTACCTGACTCCGCTCTGGAAGATGACGATGTTCGCGCCGCAATATCCCGACGGGCTCCGCATGCAGATCTACAGCTACAAGCTCACGGGCGGCAACGGCGGCCAGGACATCAAGGAAATCAACGTCCTCAACCACTACATCGGGATGCACGAGCTCACGACGGCGGATTTCGCGGAGTTCAAGTGGATTCCTTTCGTCGTCGGCGCGCTCGCCCTCGTCTTCCTGCGCGCGGCGCTGCTCGGGCGGACGGGAACGCTCCTCGATCTCTTCGTCCTCTACCTCTACTTCGGGCTCTTCTCTCTCTGGTCGTTCGGATACAAGCTCTATTCCTACGGGCACAACCTGGCCCCGACCGCCTCCGTGAAGGTCCCGCCGTTCATGCCGCCGCTCATGGGTTTCAAGAAGCTCGCAAACTTCGAGGTCTACTCCTACCCGTCGCTCGGTTCCTACGCGCTCGCGGCCGTGGCGGTGACTCTCGGAGCGGCACTGTTCCTGGCCTGGCGCGAAGCGCGCGCGGACGCCGCGGCGGAGACACGGGTGGCCGGATGACCCTGCCGGCCCTCGCCCTCGTGTCGGCCCTGTCCCGGGGCGCGGCCGTGGCGGCGGTCTCGGCGCTTCAGGCGCGCGTCGACGCGGCGGCACCGGGCGCCCGCCTGGTGGTCGCGCCCGGCGTGTACCCGGGCGACCTGCGCATCGATCGGCCGCTGACGCTCGTCGGTCAGGGCCGGCCCCTTCTCCTGGGATCGGGAGCCGGGACGGTCGTCTCGGTGCGCGCCGACGACGTCGTGATCGAAGGCTTCGACATCGACGGGCGCAGCGGCGGCGACCTCGGCGCCGATTCGTCCGGCATTCACATCGCCGCGCGGCGGGTGACGATCCGCGACTGCCGGATCTCCCGCACGCTCTTCGGCATCTATCTGCGGGAGGCCGACGGCGCCTCGATCGAGCGGTGCGACGTGCGAGGAATCCGCGAGAAGGAAGCCGGCGAAAAGGGCTCCGGCATCCACGTCTGGAACACCGACGGATTCCGGC